>Ga0070741_10011481_pt1 | contig 16354 bp, 15 predicted proteins | sample Coa_R1_4_FD_66440 | JGI IMG/M metagenome (GOLD analysis project Ga0070741, IMG submission 66440) | Surface soil microbial communities from Centralia Pennsylvania, which are recovering from an underground coalmine fire - Coalmine... | ecosystem: Environmental > Terrestrial > Soil > Unclassified ...
GGTTTCCTTGGTGTCTTGGTGCCTTGGTGGTGAAAATCCGTTTTTGAAGTTCTCCGTGTCTCTGTGGTGAGAATTGTGAATGAAACTCGCGCTGAAGATCGACGTCGACACCTACCGCGGCACCCGCGACGGCGTGCCGCGGTTGATGGAACTGCTGTCACAGAACGAGGCCGGCGCGACCTTTCTCTTCACTCTCGGACCGGACCATACCGGCCGCGCGATCAAGCGCGTATTCCGGCGCGGATTTCTGAAGAAAGTCTCGCGCACCTCGGTGGTCAAGCACTACGGCCTGCGCACGCTCATGTACGGCACCGTGCTGCCGGGCCCGGACATCGGCCTGAAATGCGCGCCGGTCATGCGCAGTGCGCGCGACGCCGGATTCGAGGTCGGCATCCATACCTGGGACCACGTCTTGTGGCAGGACCGGGTGGCGAAGGCCGGCGCAGAGTGGACGGCGCTGCAGATGCGGCTCGCCTGCGACCGCTTCGTCGAGATCTTCGGCGAGCCTGCCCGGGTGCATGGCGCGGCCGGCTGGCAGATGAACAAGACCGCCTTTCGCCTCACGCAGCGGCTGGGTTTCCAGTACGCTTCCGACACCCGCGGCACCACGCCCTTCATTCCGGTGCTCGACGGCGAGATCATCGCCTGTCCGCAGTTGCCGACCACGCTGCCCACTCTCGACGAGTTGATCGGAACCGACGGGATCGACGAGTCGAGCGTCGCGGATCACCTACTCGCGCTGACCCGCAAGCCTCCCGCCACCGGCCATGTATTCACCCTCCACGCCGAGCTGGAGGGTATGCGTCTGGCCGGAGTGCTGGAGCGGCTGCTGCGCGGCTGGCGCGGACAAGGATACCGGCTGGTCTCCCTCTCGGACTACATCGACGGTCTGCCCGCCGGCCTGCCGCACCACAAGGTCGCCGCGGGTCCGGTTCCCGGCCGCTACGGCGACCTGATGCTGCAGGGGCCGGAGTTCCTGCCGCTCGCCGAGGTCGCCTGAAGCCGCTTGCATTGGCGGTGCAATTCGGTAACCATTGAACTCGCATGTCGTCGCCGCTCACCGGACTCAAGGTACCCGACTTCGAATTGCCGTCCACCGGCAAGCGCATTTTCAGACTGTCGGCGCAATCCGGTCACCCGCTGGTCGTCTATTTCTACCCAAAGGACAACACGCCCGGCTGCACCGCGGAAGGCCAGGAGTTTCGCGATCTTCATTCCGAGTTCGCGGGGCTCGGGTGCGCAATCTATGGCATCTCGCGCGACGGCATGGCTTCGCACGAGGCATTCAAGGCCAAGATGAGCTTTCCCTTCGACCTGCTGTCGGACGAGGACGAGGTCGCCTGCGGCATGTTCGGCGTCCTGAAAACGAAGAACATGTACGGCAGGCAGGTGAGAGGCATCGAGCGCAGCACTTTCGTGATCGATTCCGCAGGCGTGGTGCGCAGGGAGTGGCGCGGCGTCAAGGTGGCCGGCCATGCCCGGGAGGTCCTCGAATTCGTACAGACCCTTTGATCCATTTCCCGAACAGGAGCACGGATGAGCCCAAGGAGTAGCGTACCCTCCCACGCCCGTTTTCCTTCCTTCCGCGCAACGCCGGCACAGGCGCGATAGAACATGATCCAGCGCAAACCCGCTTCAGTCGTCACCAAGCTCTCCCCCCGCAACAAGCTCTTCGTCCTCGACACCAACGTGCTGATGCACGACCCGACGAGCCTGTTCCGGTTCGAGGAGCACGACATTTACATCCCGATGGCCACGCTCGAGGAGCTGGATGCGAACAAGAAAGGCATGTCGGAAGTGGCGCGCAATGCGCGCCAGGCGAGCCGCTTCCTCGACGCCATCGTGAGCGGCGCCCCCGACGGCATCGAGAACGGCATCCCGCTCGCGAGCTTCGGCGCCAAGGAGGCGACCGGCAGGCTGTTCCTGCAGACCGAGGCGATCTCCGGCGAGCTGCCGAGCCGGCTCCCGGCGGGCAAGACCGACAACCAGATCATCGGGGTGGTCAAGCACCTGCAGGAGCGCCACGACAGGCGCGAGGTCATCCTGGTCAGCAAGGACATCAACATGCGCATCAAGGCCCGCGCGCTGGGCCTGGCTACCGAGGACTACTTCAACGACAAGGTGCTGGAGGACACCGACCTCCTCTACACCGGCGCGCGCGAGCTGCCGCAGGACTTCTGGGAATCGCACGGACGCGAGATGGAATCCTGGCAGCAGTCCGGGCGCACCTTCTACCGGCTGCGCGGGCCGCTGTGCGGCAGCCTGCTCGTCAACGAATTCGTCTACCAGGAAGCGGGCAAGCCTTTCTACGCGCAAGTCAGGGAGATCTCCGGCAAGACGGCGATCCTCGCCACCGTCAGGGACTACACGCATCAGAAGAACGCGGTATGGGGCATCGTGGCGCGTAACCGCGAGCAGAACTTCGCCCTCAACCTGCTCATGAACCCGGAGGTGGATTTCCTCACGCTGCTCGGCCAGGCCGGCACCGGCAAGACGCTGCTCACGCTCGCGGCGGGGCTCGCCCAGACGCTGGAAGACAAGATCTATTCCGAGATCATCATGACCCGCGTCACCGTCCCGGTGGGCGAGGACATCGGCTTCCTGCCCGGCACCGAGGAAGAGAAGATGACGCCGTGGATGGGCGCGCTGGAGGACAATCTCGACGTGCTCAACAAGACCGACGACGAGGCCGGGGAGTGGGGGCGCGCAGCGACCCGCGACCTGATCCGGTCGCGGATCAAGGTGAAGTCGCTCAACTTCATGCGCGGCCGCACGTTCATCCAGAAGTTCCTCATCATCGACGAGGCGCAGAACCTCACGCCCAAGCAGATGAAGACGCTGATCACCCGCGCCGGCCCGGGCACCAAGGTGGTCTGCCTCGGCAACATCTCGCAGATCGACACGCCCTACCTCACCGAGGGCAGTTCCGGGCTCACCTACGTCGTCGACCGCTTCAAGGGCTGGATTCACTCCGGCCACGTCACCCTGCTGCGCGGCGAGCGCTCGCGGCTGGCGGACCACGCGGCGGAAGTGCTCTAGCGATTGTCGTTCAAGGAGTTGCCTTCGGTCCCTCGCGAGACTACACTCGCCCACAAAGTCTGGTGAGTGAGCCGACAGGGATCCACAATATCTAGTAGAGGAGCGCTCCGAGTATCGCCGGCTGTCAAGGCGGGCCCGCCGCTGGCGGGGCTAGGGACTCTGTTCCTCTTGTGGAGCGCGTGCGCCTGCGCGGAAAACATCGGACGCCTGGAGGTGCTATCGCTGCGCGGCGAGCCGCTGCGGGTCGTGGCGACGGTGCAGCCGGCGCCCGGCGAGCGGCTCACGCAGGATTGCCTTTCGCTCGGCGACGAGCGCGACGCGCCCGACCCCGACTATCCGCTGCTGCGCGATGCGCGCGTCATACTGTCCGCCGCCGGCGATCGCGTCGAGATCGTGACCGACAAGCCGGTTGCCGCGCCCGCGGTATCGCTGGTGCTTAAAGTGCAGTGTCCCGGTCAGCCCAGCCAGGCCCGGCTTACCAACCTCCTGCTCCCCGGCTCCCGGCACGCGGCGGTGGTGCTGCCCGTCGAGCCGGCCGTCCCGGGATTCACCATCGTGTTGCGGCCTGGAGAATCGGTCGCCTCGATCGCACGCGCGATCTATCCGCGCAACGAGGCGGCTCGCACGCGGCTCGCACGCGCCATCGCGCGCGTCAACCCGGATCTCTTCCCAGCCGGAAAGTTGCGCTCCCTGCCGGCCGGAACCGCGCTGCGGATCCCCGATCTGCGCGCAGTCAAGTCCGTGCTTGCCCTGCCGCCGCCAGGGCCATCCGCCGAGGCGCCGCCAGCGGGCAGACCCGCGGCGCCTGCGCCCGTACGGGCCGCGCCGGCGACGGAGGAACGCCCGCGCGCGCGCGCGCCCGCCGCGCGGCTCGGCGTCCTGCGTCTGAAGCTCTCGCGCGGCGAGCTCGATCTGCGGCCGAGCGCCGAGATCACCGAAGCGAAGCGCGAGGAGCTGCGGCAGCAGTACCTCGGGGAAGGCGTCGCGGTTCTCTCCTCCGCCGCGGCGCAGGCGCTGGAGCTCAAGATCGCGCAGCTCCGTGAATCGCAGGGCGTGATCAACGATCAGCTCGCGAAGCTGGAGCAGGCCGTCGAAACATTGCGCCGAAGCTTCGCCGCGCAAGCCGCGGCGCCTCCTCCCGTTGCGCCTGCGCCGCCGGTCGCCGCCGCGCCGCCGATCGCCACGCCCGCGGGCATTTCCTGGCTGCAGTGGGCGATACTCGCGGCGGCCGCGGTCCTGCTCACCGCGATCGCCTTCGTGGCGGGGCGCCGCGGTCGGCTCAAGCGCGCGATGGACAACCACGAGGCGCGAATCGAGGCACTGCTTGCCGAGGCGCGAGAAGCAGCCGGTCCGCTGTTGTCCACGGAAGCGCCACCACCACCCAGACCTCCGCCGGCCGCGCGGCGCGAAGTTCCTCCTCCGCCGGCGCCGGCTGCCGCCCCCGCAGAGCCTCCTCGCCCTGCTGCCGAAGCACGCGCAGAGTCCACCTCCTTCGATCAAACGCAGCGTTTCGCCACCGCGACACAGCCCACGGCCACCGCGGGCGTGGACGTGGTCCTGGAAGCGGAAGCGGCGGCGCAGGCCGAAGCCGTCCGGACGGATCTCCGGCGCGAGATGGATCTCGCGCTCGACAGCTCGCGCTCCATGTTCACCGACGTGGACCGCTTTATCGCCCTCGGGCGCATTCAGAACGCCATCAGCCTGCTCGAGTTCCAGATCCACAAGGACCCGAGCGATCGCGATTCCTGGGTGAAACTGATGGCGGTCTACCGCCAGGAGGGAATGGAGACGGAGTTTCAGCGCACCTACGAAGGCTTCAAGAGGCGCTTTCCGCAGGACGCCTACTGAGGCCGTCGCTCAATAGCGCGACGGATCGGCGAAGTTGGCGAAGCGCGTGTACTCGCCCTGGAAGGTGAGCATCACGGTGCCGATCGGTCCGTTGCGCTGCTTGCCGACGATGACTTCGGCGCGGCCGCGGTCGGGCGAATCGGGGTTGTACACCTCGTCGCGATAGATGAACAGGATCAGGTCGGCGTCCTGCTCGATCGCCCCCGACTCGCGCAGGTCCGACATCACCGGGCGCTTGTTCGGTCGCTGCTCGAGGGAGCGGTTCAACTGCGACAGCGCGACCACCGGCACGTTCAGCTCCTTGGCGAGCGCCTTCAGCGAACGCGAGATCTCGGAGATCTCGGTGGCCCGGTTCTCCCCCTGGGATGCCGCCGACATGAGCTGCAGGTAGTCGACCACGATCAGCCCCAGCTTGCCGTACTGCCGGTGCAGCCGCCGCGCGCGCGCCCGCAATTCCAGCGCGTTGAGCGCCGCCGTCTCGTCGATGTGCACCGGCGCGTCGTTGAGCTTGCCGACCGCGTCGGTGAGCCGGCGCCAGTCCTCGTCGGCGAGCCGGCCGATGCGCAACTTGTGCTGATCGAGCTTGCCCACTGTGCCGAGCATGCGCATCACCAGCTGCGAGGCGGACATTTCCATCGAAAACACGCCCACCGGCAGCCCGGCGTCGAGCGCGACGTGCTCGGCGATGTTGAGCGCGAGCGCGGTCTTGCCCATCGAGGGGCGTCCCGCGATGATCACCAGGTCTCCCGGCTGCAGGCCGGAGGTCATCCGGTCGAGGTCGGTGAAGCCGGTCGGCACCCCGGTCACGTCCGACGGATTGTCGCGGTTGTAGAGCAGATCGATGCGCTCGACGACCTGCGTGAGCACCGGCTGCATGTCCAGAAAGCCCAGTCGCCCGCGCGCGCCTTCCTCCGAGATGGAGAAAATCTTAGACTCCGCCTCGTCGAGCAGTTGCGCCGCCTCGCGTCCCATCGGGTTGTAGGCGCGATCGGCGATCTCGGTGGCGGTCTCCGCCAGCTTGCGCATGATTGCCCGCTCCCGCACGATCTCCGCGTAACGCCGGATGTTCGCCGACGAAGGCGTGTTCTGTGCGAGCGCGCCGAGATACGACAGGCCGCCCACGCTCTCGAGCTCCTTCGTGCTGTCCAGGCTCTCGGCAACCGTGATCGCGTCCGCCGGGCGCGAGGCCTCGATCAGCTTGGATATGTGGCGGTAGATGAGGCGGTGGTCGGCGCGATAGAAATCGGACTCGCCGATCATGTCGGCGATCCTGTCCCACGCCGCGTTGTCCAGCAGCAGGCCGCCGAGCACCGATTGCTCCGCCTCCACCGAATGCGGCGGAAGCTTGATGAGCTCGACCTGCGCATCCTGCACGCGTTGGACTGCCGCCTGGGCCATGCGTCTCCCCGAGTTCTGATGTGCCGCAAAGCGCGCGATGAACTGCGCGTAAGTTTATTGGAAATGCGAAGCCGCGACAGGAAAATTTGCGCGCCTTCAACTTCGCGCGAGAAGGCCTTGAGAAAAAAAGAAAAGGCCGCAGCGCGTGCGGCCTGGTCGCGCGAGCGCCCGCCGGTCGCTTATTGCTCGCCGAGAACGGACACCGTGATCTTGGCCGTCACGTCGGCGTGCAGGTCGATGACGATCTGATGGTCCCCGACGTGCTTGAGCGGACCGTTCGGCAGACGGATCATCGACTTGGCGACCTCGTGTCCCTGCGCCTTGAGCGCTTCGGCGATGTCGTAGTTCGTTACCGAGCCGAACAGGCGACCGTCGACGCCGGCCTTCTGGATGACCTGGATCATCAGCCCCTCGAGCTTGGCCGCGCGCTCGGTGGCCTCGGCGAGCGCTTTGGACTGCTGGGATTCCAGCTCGGCGCGGCGTTTTTCGAACTCGGCGATGTTCTCCGGCGTGGCGCGCTTGGCCTTGCCGTGCGGGATCAGATAGTTGCGGGCGAAGCCTTCCTTGACCTTGACGACGTCGCCGAGCTGGCCGAGGTTGTGCACCTTCTCCATCAGGATGACCTGCATCGTAGCCGCTCCTCAGTGCAAGTCGGTGTACGGCAGCAGCGCGAGAAACCGCGCGCGCTTGACCGCGACGGAGAGCTGGCGCTGGTAGCGCGCCTTGGTGCCGGTGATGCGCGCCGGGATGATCTTGCCGTTCTCGTTGATGAAGTCCTTGAGCAACTCGACGTCCTTGTAGTCGACCCACTGGATCTTCTCGGCGGTAAAACGGCAGAACTTGCGGCGCCTGAACAGCGGCCGCGAGAACCCGCCGCGCTTTTCCTTGGTCTTGGCCTTGGCATTTCTGCCCATCTGTCTTGCCATGTCGCTTCCTTTACTTCAATGCAAAATCGTTCGTGTACAGCACGGTCTGGTGGCTGAACCGGTTGCGCCGGGCCAGGAATCCCGACAGAGCCAGCTCCCGTCCGGGCCCGACCTGGGCGATGCGCTCGGCGATCGGGCCCACCGCCACGCACTCCATCTCGAACTCCACGCTGCGCGGCCTGCCCGCCTCGAGCTGCTCCGACCGGTGCGCAACGCGAAAGCTCAGGATCGGTATTCCCGCCGGGGTATGGCGCAGCGCGTCCGAGGAGACCAGCCTTGCATCCAGGTCGACTTGGTTGCGTTTCACCCGTTCAGGCGGAAACCTCGGCCGCCTGTTTTTCCGCGCCGGAATCCGCGACGGTGCCGACGATCTGCTTGGACTTCTCTTCCTTCATCATCGGCGAGGGCTCGGTGAACGCACGCGACATCTGGACCGTGAGATGGCGCAGCACCGCATCGTTGAACTTGAACGCGTGCTCCAGCTCGTCCAGCGCCTGCTTCTCGCATTCGATGTTCATGAGCACGTAGTGCGCCTTGTGGACCTTCTGGATCGGGTAGGCGAGCTGCCGCCGCCCCCAGTCCTCCAAGCGATGGATGCGCCCGCCGCCGGAAGCGACCATGGCGCGGTAGCGCTCGATCATGGCGGGCACCTGCTCGCTCTGATCGGGATGGACGATGAAAACGATCTCGTAATGCCGCATGAATTCTCCTTGTGGGTAAAGCCCGTAGAGCCGGGCGAAGAGCCTCCCGGTTGCGGTCCCGGTGAGGCAAGGAAGGCGCGGATTATACCGATTCGGCCTTGAACATCAAACGCGTCTTCGGCTTGCCGGCCGGCGCAGCGTGTTCCTTCGGCGCCGTTCCCGCACCTCCTCCGCCGGCGGCCGGGCGCAGGCACCATCCGGGGAAAAGGATTTCCGCCCCTCCCGAAAAGAGACAGCGCAGCGCTCAGGCGAAACAGAGTATGCCGCGGCGGATCTGTTCGGTGAGCTGTGAGGCGTCGGCCAGTCCCGCCACGCCGAAGCCGAGAACGACTGCGCCGGACAGGGTACGGAACGCTGCGGCCTGAAACAGCTTGCGCGCCTTCACCAGCAGCAGCCCGGCAAACAGCAGGTTCGGAGCAGTGCCCAGGCCGAAGGCCAGCATCGTCAGCGCGCCGCTCGCCGCGCTGCCGCTCACCAGCGCCACCGCGAGCACGCTGTAGACCAGTCCGCACGGCAACCAGCCCCACAGCGCGCCGAGCGCTGCCGCGCGTGGCAGCGTGTCCGCGGGCAACAGCCGCCGGGTATAAGGCGAGATGCGTTTCCACAACCCAAGCCCGGCCGACTCGAGGCGCGCCACCAGGGAAGACCATCCGGCCAGATACAGGCCGAGCAGGATCAACATGACATTGGCCAGTGCGTACAGGATCGTCTGCAGCGGCAGCACATCCCGGAACAGCAGCCCGACGCCCGCGATCGAGCCGGCGATCGCGCCTGCGGCCGCGTAGCTCGCGATGCGTCCCAGGTTGTAGGCGAGATGCAGCGACCAGCGCTGCGCCTGCGCCCCGGGCTGGGACGAGAGGGCGGACACGATGCCGCCGCACATGCCGGCGCAGTGCACGCCGCCGAGCAGTCCGACCAAAAAGACGGCAGCCAGGCTTGCCTCCGGCATTACATCACCCTCGAATACGACGCAAGCTGCCGATTCTCACGCAGATACCGGTCGAACACCATGCATATCACGCGCACCAGAAGCCTGCCCTGCGGCGTCACGACGATCCACTCGGGCTGCAGTTCGACCAGCCCGTCGTCGGCCAGCCGTTTCAGGTCTTCCAGCTCCTGCGAAAAATAGCGCCGGAAGTCCACCAGGTAGGAGAGCTCGATCGATTCGATCGACAGCCGGAACTGGCAGATGAGCGCCTGGATGACCGCGCGCCGCACCAGGTCGTCCTGGCTAAGCACCATGCCGCGCCACACCGGCAGGCGTTCCGCGTCGAGCGCAGCGTAGTACTCGTCGAGCGCTTTCAGGTTCTGGCTGTAGGTGGGACCGATGCGGCCGATCGCGGAGATTCCGAGCCCCACCATGTCGCTCTCGGGCTGCGCCGAATAGCCCTGGAAGTTGCGATGCAGACGGCCCTGCCGCTGCGCCACGGCGAGATCGTCTTCCGGCTTCGCGAAATGGTCCATGCCGATATAGAAATAGCCCGCGCGCGTCAGGCGTCCGATCGCGAGCGTGAGGATCTGCAACTTGGTTTCGGCCGAAGGCAGCTCGGACTCGGCGATGCGCCGCTGCGGCTTGAAGGTTCGCGGCAGGTGCGCATAGCTGTAGAGCGCGATCCGGTCCGGCTCCAGCGCCAGCACCTTGTCGAGCGTGGCGTTGAAGCTGTCCAGCGTCTGCCTTGGCAGCCCGTAGATCAGGTCCAGGTTCACGGAGCGCACTCCGGCCGCCCGCGCTTCCTCGACCACGCGGCGCGTGACCTCCTCGCTCTGGATTCGGTGCACCGCTCGTTGCACGTGGGGGTCGAAGTCCTGCACCCCCACCGAGACGCGGTTGAAGCCGAGGCCGGCGAAAAATGCCATTGCGCCCGGCTCGACCTTGCGCGGATCGACCTCGATCGAGCACTCCGGATCGCGTCCGCGCTCGAACCGCTTGTCGAGCGCGCTTATCAGCTCATGCGCCTCCCCGCGCGACAGGAAGGTCGGCGTGCCGCCGCCCCAGTGGAGCTGGGAGATGCGCCGATCCGCGCCCAGCAGGCCGGCGACGAGGTCGAGTTCCTTTCTCAGGTACTTGATATACTTTGCGGAGCGGCCATGGTCGCGCGTGACGACCTTGTTGCACGCGCAGTAGTAGCAAATGGTGTCGCAGAACGGGAGGTGTACGTACACCGAGAGCGGCTGGCTGATGCCGCCGATGTTGCGCTTTGCGATCCAATGCCTGTACTCCGTCTCGCCGAACGCCTCGGCGAACCGGTCCGCGGTAGGGTAGGACGTATACCGCGGCCCGCTGATATCGTACTTCCGGATCAGCACCGGATTGATCACCAGTTCGGAAGAAGGATAATTCATTGCCCCTGCGCACCAGCGTCGTTGCGTGGTCCTGGGTGGCACTATGCCAAACGGCGGCCGCGCGACCTTGACCTGGGTCAATTGAGCTTGCAACGTTGCCCGCTTCGCCGACGGAGCCGAAAATGAACCGCCCGCTGCCGCATCGCCGCCTGCCGCCCTGGCTGAAGCCCTGGATGATCGCGGTCGGCATCGCGCTCGCGGCCGGGGTCGTGGTGCTCGACTTCGCGGATCTCCAGTACAGCGACAGCAGGCCCTGGCTCGCGGCAGTCAGCCTCATGGTCAATCTCGCGGTGCTCGGCGTGGGAGTCGGCGCCGTGGTGCTGCTGGCGATGAGCGCGGAGGCGCAGACGGCGCGCTTCGAGGACGCGCTCGAGGCCAGCCGCGCCCGTCTCGCCGCGATCGTGAATTCGGCGATGGATGCGATCATCACGGTGGATGAGCAGCAGCGCATCGTGCTGTTCAACCGCGCCGCGGAGCAGGTGTTCCGCTGCCCGCGCGAGGAGGCGCTCGGCACCTCCCTCGACCGCTTCCTCCCGGCGCGCTTCCGCGCCGCGCATCGCTCGCACATCGACCATTTCGGGCGCACCGGCGTCACCAGCCGGCGCATGGGCGACGTCACCACGCTGTGGGCGCTGCGCGCGGACGGCGAAGAGTTTCCGATCGAGGCTTCGATCTCGCAGGTGACGGAAGGCGAGCGGTGCTACTACACCGTGATCCTGCGCGACATCACGCTGCGCAAGCAGTACGACGACGAACTCAAGCGCCGGCAGAACGAGCTGCAGGCGCTTTCGGCGCAGGTGCTGGAGGCGCGCGAGGACGAAAAAACGCGCATCGCCCGCGAGTTGCACGACGAGCTCGGACAGTTGCTGACCGCGCTCAAGATGGATCTCGGTTGGCTGCGCGAGCGCCTGCCCGACGGCGTGGAAGAACTCGGCGTCAAGACGCAGAAGATGAGCGAGACGCTGGAGCAGACGGTGACCTCGGTGCGGCGCATCGCCGCGGACTTGCGGCCGCTGATGCTCGACGATCTCGGCCTGGCGGACGCGGTGGGCTGGCTGGCGGAAGACTTCGCCCAGCGCTCCGGCGTGAAGTGCGAGCTGCTGGCGCCCGCGGAAGAACAGCTCAACGGCATCGATCGCGGCGTGGCGAACGCCCTGTACCGCGCGCTGCAGGAATCGCTGACCAACATCGCCCGCCATGCCGAGGCGCGCCACGCATGGGTCGTGCTCGCCATCGACGACGGCGAGCTGCGCATGGAGATCGAGGACGACGGCCGGGGGATTGCGCCGGATGATCTGGCGAAGTCGCGATCGCTCGGCCTCAAGGGCATGCGCGAGCGCGTCTTCCACCTCGGCGGTTCGCTGGAAGTGGCGCGCGCGCCGCGCGGCGGCACCCGGGTGAGGCTGCGCATGCCGGCGCGCCCGCCGCGCAACGGGGGCGCCGCGTGATCCGCCTGCTCCTCGCCGACGACCACAAGCTGGTGCGCGACGGCCTGAAGCAGATCCTCGCCGCCGTGGCCGACGTCGAGGTCGCGGCCGAGGCGGCGAGCGGCGACCAGGTTCTGTCGCTGGTGAAGACGGGGGCGTTCGATCTCGTGCTCCTGGACATGTCGATGCCGGGACTCTCCGGCATCAATCTCATCAAGCGCCTGAAGCTGGAGCGGCCGAAGCTGCGAATCCTGGTGCTGTCGATGCACGGCGAACACCAGTACGCGGCGCGGGCGCTGAAGGCGGGCGCCTCGGGCTATCTCACCAAGGACAGCGCTTCGGAACAGCTGGTAGGCGCGATCCGCAAGATCGCCGCCGGAGGCGTCTACATCACCGAGGCGGCGGCCGCGAGCCTGGTGGGGGATGCCGGGGGCACGGATGCGCCCGCGCACACCCAGTTGTCCGACCGCGAGTTCGAGATCTTCCGCCTGCTCGCCGAAGGACACGGGCCGACCGAGATCGCCGCGCAGCTGCGTCTGTCGGTCAAGACCGTCAGCACCCACAAAACCCATATCCTGGAAAAGATGAATCTGGGCAGCACCGCCGAGCTGGTGCGCTACGCCCTCGAACACCGCCTGCTCGACCAGACCCCGGGCGCCTGACCGCCGGCAGGGTAGGAATTTTCCTACCCCGCGCCCCCCGCCCTTCCGATGAGCGTTTTCAGCGTGCGCCGATATCCTCACGCGCGCGGCGCCGCCAGACTGTGCGCCATGGGTAACGCTGTCCGAAAAGATGCGGGTCCCGGCCCGGCGCTCCGCGTGTTCCTCGTCGAGGACTCGCCCATCATCCGCGAGCGGCTCGAGGAGATGCTCGCTTCCATCGAGGGTGCGCGCACGGTCGGATGCGCCGCCGCCGCCGACGAGGCCATCCGTAACATCCTCGACGCCCGTCCGGACGTGGTCGTGCTCGACATCCGGCTCGCACAGGGCAGCGGGTTCGACGTGCTGCGCGCACTGCGCGAGCGTACACCCGAGATCGACGTCTACATGCTGAGCAACTTCGCCACCGAGCCCTACCGCCGCCTGGCGCAGCGGCTCGGCGCCACCGAGTTCTTCGACAAGTCCACCCAGTTTCAAGCAGTGCGCGAAGCGCTGGCCAGGCGCGCCGCCGCAACTTTGAGCTGACCACCGAAAAGGAGAGCAAACAATGCGCACCGCAACCGTCACCAAGCTTCCGCCGCGAGTCGTCCCCATCGTCGAGCACATCGAGCCGGCCCCTGCCAAGTTCAAGGTGACCTGCGCGAGCTGCAACCTGCGCGAGCTCTGCCTGCCGAGCGGGCTGTGCGAAGCCGACCTGGAGCGCATCGAGCAGATCGTGTACGCGCGGCGCAGAGTCAGGCGCGGCGATGTGCTGTTCAACGCCGGCGAGCCGTTCAACTCCGTCTACGCGATCCGCGCCGGGCATTTCAAGACCAGCGTGATCGACAGCGAAGGCCGCGAGCAGGTGACCGGCTTCTTCATGGGCGGCGAACTGCTCGGCATGGACGGGGTCGGCTCGGGGCAGTACAACGGCACCGCGGTGGCGCTCGAGGACAGCGAGGTATGCGTGATGCCCTTCTCGCTGATCGAGGACATGTCGCGCGACGTGCGCGCCCTCCAGCGCCGTCTGCACTCGGTGCTCGCGCGCGAGATCGTCCGCGACCACGGGGTCATGATGCTGCTCGGGTCGATGCGAGCGGAAGAGCGGGTGGCCGCCTTCCTGCTGAACCTGTCGCAGCGCTTCACGGCACGCGGCTATTCCTCCTCCGAGTTCTATCTGCGCATGACGCGCGAGGAAATCGGAAGCTATCTCGGGCTGAAGCTCGAAACCGTGAGCCGGGTGTTCTCGCGGTTCCAGGAAGAGGGTCTGGTGTCGGTCCAGCAAAAGCACATCCGGATCCAGAATATTCCCGGTCTGCGGGACTTGCTGGGCGGCCAGCAGCGCGCCAACTGACCCGGCCGCGGCCGGAGGACGAGGACGGGCGGCGTTGCCGCGCGTTTTTGTTTCGCAGGATGCGCATCGCGCGATCGACGCTGCCGGCGGTGCGTAAGCGCCAATCCGCCGCCGGAGCGCCGGATTGGCGCTTCACGAGTGCCTGCGGTACAGGGACGAGTAGTACAGGACGGGGATCACCACCAACGTCAGCAAGGTGGACACCAGGATGCCGAAGATCAGCGACACGGCGAGGCCGTTGAAGATCGGATCGTCGACGATGAACAGCGCGCCGAGCATCGCCGCGAGCCCGGTCAGCACGATCGGCTTGGCGCGTGCTGCGGCCGCGCTGACCACCGCCTGCTCGAGTTCCACGCCGCGCGCGATCTGCAGATTGATGAAGTCCACCAGCAGGATCGAATTGCGCACGATGATCCCGGCCAGCGCGATCATCCCGATCATCGACGTGGCGGTGAACTGCGCGCGCAGCAAGGCGTGGCCCGGCATCACGCCGATGATGGTGAGCGGGATCGGCGCCATGATGATCAGCGGAGTGAGGTAGGAACGGAACTGCGCCACCACCAGCAGATAGATCAGGATCAGCCCCACCGCGTAGGCGATGCCCATGTCGCGGAAAGTCTCGTAGGTCACCTGCCATTCGCCGTCCCACTTGAGCGCGTACTGCCGGTAGCGGTCCCGGGGCTGGCGGATGAAATACTCGCCGAGCACGCCGCCTTCTTCGAGCGGCATGGCATGGACCTTGGAGCGGATGCCGAACATCCCGTACAGCGGGCTGTCGAGCCTGCCCGCCATGTCGCCCACCACGTACACCACCGGCAGCAGGTCCTTGTGGTAGACCGTCTTCTCCCGCTCCGTGGGCACCACTTCGGTCAGCTCCGACAGCGGCACCAGATCCCCGTCGCGCGAGCGCACCGTGAGCTTGAGCAGCTCGTCCATCGCGCTCTGGCGCTCCGGCGGAAGAGTCAGGCGCACCGGGATCTCGTACTTCGCCTCGCCGCTGTGGATCGGCGTCACGTACTCCCCGGCCAGCCCCATGCGCATCGTCTCGACGATGTCCTTCGGCGTAATGCCGGCCAGCGCGGCCTTGCTCTGCAACACCCGGACCGTGTACTTCGGCGCGCTGTCGTCCACGCTGTCGTCGATGGCGACGATGTCCGGCGTGGCGGCGAACTGCGCGCGGACCTTCTTCGCCGCGCTCATCTGGCCGCGGTAATCCGGACCGTACACCTCGGCCACGATCGGCGACATGACCGGCGGGCCGGGCGGCACTTCCACCACCTTGACCTTGGCGCCGCGGCCGGCGGCGATTTTTTCCAGCGCCGGGCGCACTGCCTGCGCGATCTCGTGGCTCTTGCGGTCGCGCCGGTGCTTGTCGACGAGGTTCACCTGGATGTCGCCCAGCTCCGGGCTCTCGCGCTGGTAGTACTGGCGCACCAGGCCGTTGAAACTGATCGGGCTCGACGTGCCGGCGTAGGCCTCGTAGTCGGTCACCTCCGGCACCGTGCGCAGATACGATCCCATCTCCCGCAGCACGCGCGCGGTCTGCTCCAGGGGCGTGCCGGCCGGCATGTCCACCACCACCTGGAACTCCGACTTGTTGTCGAAGGGCAGCATCTTCAGGATCACCAGCTTCGCCGCCGCCAGCGATACTGCGACCAGGATCGCCGCCATCACGCCGGCAAAGAGCCAGAGCCGGTTGCGGCTGCCCGCCCCGCGGTTCAGGAACGGCGCAAGAAGACCGCGAAACATTGCGGCCAGCCGCCGGTCGAATGCCGACTCGCCGCCGTGCTGCGGGTGCGGACGCAACAGCCGCAGCGCCAGCCACGGCGTGACCACGAACGCGATGGCGAGCGACAGCAGCATGCCGATCGAGGCGTTGATCGGGATCGGGCTCATGTACGGCCCCATCAGCCCGCTCACGAACGCCATCGGCAGCAGCGCTGCGATCACCGTCAGGGTGGCGAGGATGGTCGGACCGCCGACCTCGTCCACCGCACCCGGGATGAGCTCCGCAAGCGACGCGTCGGAGAGCTGGCTGCGGCGATGGATGTTCTCCACCACCACGATCGCGTCGTCCACCAGGATGCCGATCGAGAAGATCAGCGCGAACAGCGACACCCGGTTGAGCGTGAATCCCCACGCCCAGGACGCGAACAGCGTGGCGGCAAGGGTGAGCAGCACCGCCGCGCCGACGATCACCGCCTCGCGCCGACCGAGCGCGGCGAATACCAGCGCCACCACGGAAAGCGTCGCGAAGACGAGCTTCTGGATCAGCTTCATCGCCTTGTCGTTGGCGGTTTCCCCGTAGTTGCGGGTCACCGTCACGCGCACGCCGTCGGGGATGATCGTTCCCTTGAGCAACTCGACCTGGCGCATGACGCGGTCCGCCACATCCACCGCGTTCTCGCCCGGTTTCTTGGACACCGCGATCGTGACCGCCGGGAATTCGCCCTTGCCGGTCACCGCCTTGCGCGCCGCTTCGGGACCGGCGCCGAACCAGACGTAGCGGGCGGGCAGATCCGGCCCGTCCTCGACACGGGCGACGTCGGCCACGAAAATCGGCCTGCCCTCGCGTACTCCGACCACCATCCCTCTCACGTCGGCGGCGCTCGCGAGATAGGTACCGGTCTGCACCAGGACTTCGCGGTTCTCCTTGGTCAGCGTGCCGGCCGGTTGCGAG
>Ga0070741_10011482_pt1 | contig 16353 bp, 15 predicted proteins | sample Coa_R1_4_FD_66440 | JGI IMG/M metagenome (GOLD analysis project Ga0070741, IMG submission 66440) | Surface soil microbial communities from Centralia Pennsylvania, which are recovering from an underground coalmine fire - Coalmine... | ecosystem: Environmental > Terrestrial > Soil > Unclassified ...
AGCACTACCTCGAGGAATCGTGAGGCGACGAGCTCGAAGCGCCGAAACAGCTCCGCGCCCGAACCCGGCACTCGGATCTGATTGGCGAGCACCTGGAATCGGGTGACCCCGTGATTGCGGCTCAACACTTTGACCAGAGCGTAGGCATCCGTCAACGAAGCCGGCTCATCGCATACCACGACAACCACGTGCTGCGATGCTTGTGAGAACTGCAGCACACTATGAGCGATTCCGGCGGCCGTATCGACGATGAGAACGTCCACCTTTGCAGCCAAACTACTGAAAGCCTGCACGAGACCCAGGTGCTCGGCCTCACTCATGTTGGCCATGTCTGCCGCGCCCGAGGCGGCTGGAACCACGTGAAAGCCCTGAGGCGCGCTGATCAGTACCTCATCCAGGGTACGTTCGCCGCTGATGACATGTGCCAGCGTGTAACGCGGCGACAGCCCCAGAAAGACATCAGCGTTGGCGAGCCCAAGGTCTCCATCCAGGAGCACGACGCGCTTTCCACTGGCGGCCAGCGCTGTGGCGAGGTTGACCGAGACGCTCGTCTTGCCGACGCCGCCCTTGCCGCCCGTGACGGCGATCACGCGCACGGGCTGGGCGAGCCCCTCGAGCTTCGCGTTGCGGATGATGTTGAGCTCAGGTGATGCCATGGGCGATCTTTCCAAAACGTCTGCGCAGAAGATCTTCATCGGCCGCCGCCCCGCTCGCCTTGGCGAGCCGGACTGCTTCCGATACCAGTTCCAGTGCCCGCGCCGGCCGCAGGTCCTCCGGCACGCGCTGTCCCTCGCTCACGTACGAGACCGGCAGCCTTGCGCGGATGAGGATCGAGAGCACCCCGCCAAGACTGGCGGCCTCATCGAGTTTCGTCAGAACACAGGAGGAGGGGTTCGCCGGCGCAAAGCGCTTCACGGCCGCCTCCACCGCTCCGGTCTGCGTGCTTGCCGACAGCACCAGCGCGGTTTCGAGCTTTGAGGCCGAGCTGGCAAGCACCGCCAGGCGGCTGCCGAGCTGCGCATCGCGCGCACTCGAGCCCGGCGTATCGATGAGCACCAGCCGCTCGGTCAACGTGGACAGCAGCGAGGGCAGATTCTCGAACTGGTCGGGTGAGTACACAGCTACCCCCAGCAGCTGCGCGAGTGAGCGCAGCTGATCCTGTGCGCCGATCCGCACCGGATCTGCGGCGACGAGCGCCAGATCGCGGGGTCCGTGCCGCAGTACCCAACGCACGGCCACCTTGGCCAGCGTCGTTGTCTTGCCGACGCCGGTCGCCCCCGCGAAGGCAACTCTGCCGCCCTCGTCGAGCCATCGGTCTCCGGTCACGCGCAGATATTGCGACAGGCCGGCAATCGTGAAGCGGCGAGCGAAGGTGAGATCGGTATCTTCCGGAAGTTGCCGCACCAGGTGCTCAGACAGGTCATGCGTGATGCCGATCTCGGTCAGCTCTCGCAGGATCTCGGTCCGGATCGGAGCGCGGCGAGTCAGATCGTTCCATGCCAGGTGCGCAAGTTGTGTCTCGAGCATCCGACGCAGCGACTTGAGCTCGTTGCCCATGGCTTCCGCGGTGGGCGAGCCGGCGGGGACTTCGACCCGGGGGGCGGTCAGCTCCTCCAGCTCGGGTGCGGGAGCGGACATGCCGCTATCGGAGGTCCCCTCCTGCGCGCCGAACGGCGCCAGCGAGGAAGCGCGAGCCCGCTCGATGACCTCGTCTGAGCGATAGACCGGAAGCTCCGTGCGTGAGCGAGCCGGTGCAGCCGAGAGTGTGGGTGCCGCAGCCACGGCGCGCTCCATTGCATCTGTGTGGCCCTCGGCCGGAGTTGCAAGGGAAGGAGCTTGCTGGGCGGCGACCGGCGGCTGTGAGAGCGCGCGGGCGTGCGCGGCCACCGCTTCGCGCGCTGCCGCCGAGATGCAATCGGAATCGTAGGATTGGGTGGGCCGGGCATCCAGCAGCGAGGAAGCCTCATCCGCTGTTGCTGTGCTCGACTCCGCCGCTGCACGCGAAGTCGCCAAAGCTGATCTGCTTGCGAGCAAGCGCCGCCTGCTGAGTGCTCGAGGAGCAGGAGTCGCGGGGGGTGCGGCCGGCGAAGGGGTGACCTGTGCCGCGGGTGAGGCGATTGCCTGAGGGGCGGGCGCGGCAATCTCACGCGCAGCGGCTGCGAGGACCGCTGGCGCAGCAGGTGCGGCAGCCGGCGCGTTGCTGAAGCCACCGGCTTCCAGCGTGGAGGCATCGAAGTCCACGGCGGCCGTGACTTCCACGCCGTCGTTGGTTCGTTTCGAGGAGAGGATGACGGCATCCTCGCCGAGCTGCTCGCGCACGGCGCGCATGGCCTGGCGCATGTCGCGCGCCGTGTGTCGGATTATTTTCATCTGGCTACTCCACGCACGATCCCACTCACTTGTTTACTGCCGTGACCAGACGAACCTTGCGGCTGTCCGGGATCTCGTTCCACGCGAGCACATGCAGGTTCGGCACACTCGAGCGCATGAAGCGAGCGAGCATGTGTCGCAGCGAAGGTGGCACGAGCAGCACGGCAGGCTCGCCGGCTCCTTCCTGGCGGCGAGCCGATTCGCCCACGCGTCGCTGCAAACGCTCGGCGAGTCCCGGCTCGAGTCCCGGGCTCGTGCTGTTGCCCGCGAGCGAATTCTGCAGCAGGCGCTCGAGCTCCGGCTCGAGCGTGATGACTGGTAATTCGCTGCCTACGCCGGCGATGTCCTGAACGATCTGGCGGCCGAGTGCCACGCGCACCTGGCCCTGCAGCACGACCGGATCCGAAGTCTTGGGTGCGTGCTCGGCGAGGGTCTCGATGATGGTGCGGATGTTGCGGATCGGCACGCGCTCGCTGAGCAACCCCTGCAGAACGCGGACCACGACCGAGAGCGGCAGCACGCGCGGCACGAGATCCTCCACGAGCTTCGGAGCCGTCTTGGCCAGCGTGTTGAGAAGATGTTGCGCTTCCTCATGGCCGAGAATCTCGTGCGCATGAGACTGGATGATGAAGCTCAGGTGCGTGGCAATGACCGTGCTCGGATCCACGACCGTGTAGCCGAGAGTCTGTGCATGGTCGCGCGTTGCAGGCTCGATCCACACCGCATCCATGCCGAAGGCGGGATCGCGGGTCGTGATGCCCTGCACCGGTCCGAACACGCGGCCGGGATTGATCGCGAGCTCGCGTTCGGGATAGATGACTGCTTCTCCCACCGGCACACCGGAGAGGTTGATGCGGTAGACATTGGGTGCCAGGTCGAGGTTGTCGCGGATATGAACCGCCGGGACGAGGAACCCGAGCTCCTGTGAGAGCTTGCGCCGCACGCCGCGGACGCGGCCCAGCAGGTCACCGCTCTGCCGCTTGTCAACCAGGGGCACCAGCCGATAGCCGACTTCCAGTCCGATGAGATCCACACCCTGCACGTCATCCCAGGAGAGCTCGCGGCTCTCGGGGGGCGCGGTCGGAGCCACGGGCGCCGCCGGCGCGGCGACCGGCTGCGCGCGCTTTCTGGCGAGCAGGTACGCGCCCGTGCCACATACGGCCGACATGAGCAGGAAAACCAGGTTGGGCATCCCGGGTACGAGGCCGATCGTCCCAAGCAATCCGGAGGCGACGCCCAAGGCCTTCGGATGGCCGAAGAGCTGCCGGGTGAGCTCACCACCCATGTCCTGCGCGCGGGACATGCGGGTCACGATCAGGGCGACGGCGGTCGAGAGCAACAGGGCCGGAATCTGGGTGACCAGGCCGTCCCCGATGGTCAGCAGCGTGTAGGTATGGCCCGCTGCCGCGATCGGCATACCGTGTCCGACCGTGCCGATGGCAAGCCCGCCGATGATGTTGATGAACAGGATGAGGATGCCGGCGATCGCATCGCCGCGCACGAATTTGCTCGCACCATCCATGGAGCCGTAGAAGTCGGCTTCGGCTCGCACCTCGATGCGGCGCGCCCGGGCCTCATCCTGCGTGATCAGGCCGGCATTCAGGTCGGCATCGATCGCCATCTGCTTGCCGGGCATCGCATCCAAGGTGAAACGGGCGCTCACCTCGGAGATGCGGCCTGCGCCTTTGGTGACCACCACGAAGTTGATGATCGTCAAAATGATGAACACGACCACGCCGACGGCGAAGTTGCCGCCGATCACGAATTCGCCGAACGACTCGATGACATGTCCGGCCGCCTGCGTGCCGCTGTGCCCGTTCAGGAGCACCACGCGCGTGGAAGCGACGTTCAGCGCCAGACGCAGCAATGTCGCCAGCAGCAGGATCGTCGGGAAGACTCCGAATTCGACTGGGCGCGCCACGTAGAACACTGCCATCACGATCACGAGCGACAGCGCGATGTTGAACGTGAAGAGCACGTCCAGAACCATCGGGGGCAGCGGCAGAACGACCATGGCGAGCACGGCGAGCACGCCGACGGGTACACCGATCCCGGTGCGAATCAGCTCGCGCAGCGGAGGCAGGGACGTCGTTGAGGGTGCCGTGGCCATGATCAATGCCGGGTCTGATCAATGTTGGGATCGATATCGGGCGGCTGCGGCGGGTTCATGCCCTGGCTGCGCGCGGTCTTGAGCTGGTAGATGTACGTGAGTACCTGAGCGACTGCGTTGTAGAGCGATGCCGGAATCTCGCCGCCGATCTCGACGCTGCGGAACAGGGCTCGAGCCAGCGGCGGCGCCTCGAAGATCGGCACCAGGCTCTCGGTGGCGACCTCGCGGATGCGGGCGGCGATGAGGTCAGCACCCTTCGCGACGACGATCGGCGCGCGCATCCGGCGCTCGTCGTACCGCAGCGCGACGGCGAAGTGAGTCGGGTTGACGACGACCACATCCGCCTTGGGCACTTCCTGCATCATGCGGCGCTTGGCGACCTCGCGCTGCAGGTTGCGGATGCGGCCCTTGATCTCGGGCGCGCCCTCACTTTCCTTCATCTCTTCGCGCACTTCCTGACGGGTCATGCGCAGGCGGCGGGTGTGCTGCCACATCTGCCACGGCACATCCACCGCCGCGATCAGTCCGAGCGTCCCGGCCAGCATCAGGAACGCGTAGCCGGTGACGGAGGCGGCATGGCCGATCGCAACCCGCGTCGGTTCCATGCCCAGACCCAGCAGCTCGCTGGACTTGCTGTGCAGGATGTGCACCGCCACGAGCGCAAGCGCGGTGAACTTTGCGAGCGCCTTGCCAAGCTCGACCGCACCGCGCGCAGAGAACATCCGGCCGAAACCCTCCATCGGGTTGAGGCGATTGAAATCCGGAGCGAGCGCCGAGAAGCTGAGATTCCAGCCTCCCAGCAGCATCGGCGCGCTCAGCGCAGCGATCAGCGTCAGACCCAGGATCGGTGCGCACGCCACCAGGGCCTGCAACATGTCCCGCGACAGGCTCGCAATCATGAAAGTCTCATCCAGCGATTGCTCGCGGCTGAGCGTCAGGGCCGAGCTCAACATGCCATCGAGCTGGCCGCCCATGTGGCGGCCGAGGAAGTTCAGCCCGCCGCCGGCCGTCAACAGCACCGCCGCCGTGCTCAGCTCCACCGAGCGCGGCACCTGGCCTTGCTTGCGGGCTTCTTCGAGGCGTTTGGGTGTCGGTTGTTCGGTCCGTTCCGGCTCATGCTCTGCCATGGCTCAGCCTCCCGCGACCGTCAGCTTGCGCAGCAGCTCGAAGCCATCCCCGAGCAGGTGCGTGAAGGTCGTCTGCACGGCAGGCATACCGGCCAGAACGATGACCAGACCGAATACGAGCGAGATCGGGAAACCCACCGCGAACAGATTGAGCTGCGGGGCGGCGCGGCTCATCACGCCGAATGCGACGTTGACGATGAGCAGCGCGGTCACCCCGGGCAGGGCTATCGAGAGCGCCCCCACGAAGAGCTGACTTCCCCACTCTACGAGTGTCCACAGACCGTCCTGGCCCAGTCCGTCGGTGCCCACGGGCAGGGTGCGAAAGCCGTCCACCAGCACCTCGATCAGCACGAGGTGGCCGTTGAGCGCCATGAAGGTGAGCATGACGAGAATGGTGTAGAACTGGCCCAGAGCGGGCACTTCCTCGCCGCGTAGCGGATCGATGTTGAAGGCGAACGACAGACCCATACTGTTGGCGAGGAGCTGACCCCCGAGCGTCACGGCATCGAAAAGCAGCTGCAGACTGAAGCCGAGCGCGACGCCGATGAGCAGCTGCTGCACGGTCACGAGGAGTCCCGCTGCCGAGAAAGGTACGATCGCCGCCGGCGGCGGCAGCAGTGGCGAGATGGCGAGCGTGACCGCGCCGGCGAGCACGATGCGGATGCGCGCCGGCACGAAAACAGCCCCGAAGGCCGGAGCCACCATGAAGCAGGCACCGATGCGCACGAACGGCCACAGCACCTGCGCGAGCCAGGTTTCGAGCTGCCCTGTGGTGAGCGTGATCATGTGTAAGGCGTGTCGGCGTGTGCGTGGCAATTGCTCAGTTGATCAATCCGGGAATGCTCTCGAACAACTCGCGCGTATAGCCGACGAGCGTCTTGAGCATCCAGGGGCCGGCGATCACCATGGCGAGGGCCATGGCCAGCAGCTTCGGGATGAATGACAGCGTCATCTCGTTGATCTGGGTGGCCGCCTGGAATGCGCCGACGATGAGGCCGGTCACCAGGGCGACGAGCAACAGCGGGGCGGCCAGCATCAGAGTGATCTCGAGCGCGCGGCTGCCGATGGTCATGACTGTCTCGGGTGTCATCTTGAGGCTCTTCAGGAGTAGAAGCTGGAAGCGAGCGTGCCCATGACCAGCGACCAGCCGTCCACGAGCACGAACAACATGAGTTTGAAAGGCAGCGAGATCAGGACCGGCGAGAGCATCATCATGCCCATGGACATGAGTACGCTGGCGACCACCAGGTCGATGATCACGAAGGGAATGAAGATCAGGAATCCCATCAGAAAGGCCGTCTTCAGCTCACTGGTGACGAAGGCCGGCACGAGCATCGTGAGCGGCACATCCTGGGCAGTCGCGAAGCCCTTACCGCCGGAGATGCGCACGAACGTGGCAATGTCACTTTCGCGGGTCTGATCGAGCATGAATTTCTTGATCGGAACCAGGGCCCGATCGAGCGCCACGGTGGCTTCGATCGTCCCCGCCGAGTACGGCCGGAAGGCTTCCTCGTTGACGCGGTTGATGACGGGCGTCATCACGAAAAACGTCAGGAACAGCGCCAGCCCGAGCATCACCTGGTTGGGCGGGGTCTGGCCCGCACCGAGCGCCTGACGCAGGATGCCGAGCACGATGATGATCCGGGTGAAGGCGGTCATCATGAGCAGTACGGCCGGCAGCAGCGTCAGCGCCGTCATCAGCGCCAGCACCTGCAGCGTCAGCGTGTACGTCTGACCACCGCCGGCGCCGCTCTGCACGGCAATCGCCGGCAGTCCCGGCTCGGCCATCACCGCCGAGGGGACCAGAATCGCAGCGCCGCACAGCCCGGCGAGGGTGATTGAGCGGGCGGCGCGCATCATTTGCCCAGGCTGCGCAGCATGAGCGCTTTGAACGAGGGCCGGCCGTCGGCCATGCCGACGGCGGATCTGGAGAGCTCGATGGGCTCGGCGAGCACGTGCAGCGTATTCACCCGCCCCGGGGCCACGCCGACCAGGATCTGCGTCTGACCTACTTTCAGCAGAACAGCGCGCTCCTTCTGCCCCAACGGGATGTCAGCCAGGACATCGAGCGCATTGCCGACCCGATTACCGAAGCTGCGCATGCGCCGGGCCATCCAGGCGATGACAAACACCGTGGCGAGCACAGCAAGCAGAGCGAGTGTGACCTGTCCGAGACCCCCGAGACCTGCGGGCGCGATCGGGGTTGCAGGCTGCGGTGCGGCGAACGGATGAGCCGTGGCGGCCGGTGCATCGGCAGCGGCCGCGCACAACGTGGCGCACAGCGATGCGGCACCGAAGAGCACAGTCAGGAAGGTGGAAGGGCTCGCGCGCACGCAGTTCACTTCAACTTGCGGATCCGCTCGGCGGGACTGATCACATCGGTCAGCCGGATCCCGAACTTCTCGTTCACCACGACCACCTCGCCATGGGCGACCAGCGTCCCATTGACGAACACATCGAGCGGCTCGCCGGCGGCGCGGTCGAGCTCGACGACCGAGCCCTGGTTGAGCTGCAGCAGGTTGCGGATCGGAATGCGCGTGCGGCCGACTTCCATCGACAGCGTCACCGGCACGTCCAGGATGACTTCGAGGTTGACATCGCGGCCGGACTGCGGGGCGTCATCCTGCAGGTTGTCGAACTCCGCGGCGCGCGGCTCGGCTACGTTGGCGTTCATCGGGAATTCCTCAGGTTCGCTTGGCAATGGCGATCGAAGTGGCGGGCGCGGGCGGGGCGGAGCGGCGGATCCGCTCGTCGACCTTCACAGCCTGCAGTCCTCGGGAAAGACCGAAGCTGCCGCGGAAGACGGGCACGTCTTCCGCCAGCAGGGTCACCTTGCCGGAGAAATCACAGGGCAGAACGTCCCCCGGCTTCAGATTCAACAATTGGGCGAGCGTGATCGAGGTGCGACCCAGACGGCTGTTGATCTGCACCTCGGCGTCCTCGAGATCCTCGCGCAGGCTGGAAGCCCAGCGCTCGTCCTTCTCTGCACGGTCGCTCGCCACGCCCGCATCGAGAATCTCGCGCAGCGGCTCGAGCATCGAGTAGGGCATCGTGACGTTGAGGTTGCCCCCGCCGCCATCCAGCTCGATATGGAAGCTCGTGATCACCACTATCTCCGAGGGCGAGACGATGTTGGCAAAATGGGGATTGATCTCGGCCTGCACGAATTCGACCTCGACCGGCGCGATGTGCGCCCATGCCTCGTGCAGGTCGGCGAACACGCTGCGCAACATCATGTGGATGATCCGCTGCTCGGTCGCCGTGAACTCGCGGCCCTCGATCTTGGCGTGGCGGCCGGAGCCGCCGAAGAAGTTGTCCACCACCGCGAAGACGAGCTTCGGATCGAGCACGATCAGGGCGGTTCCTCGGAAGGGATTCATCTTCACCATGTTGAGACTGGTGGGCACGTGCAGCGTGTGCGCGTACTCGGCGAATTTCTTCACCTGGATGGGCGCCACGGCAATCTCGGGGGAGCGGCGCAGCAGGTTGTACAGGCTGACGCGAAAGAGCCGCGCGAAGCGATCGTTGATCATCTCCAGTGTGGGCATGCGGCCGCGCACGATGCGCAGCTCGCTGCCGAAATCGTAGGAGCGCACATCACCGCCGGGCTGTGGCGCCCCGTTCGTGTCCACTTTTCCAGAGTCCACGCCGTGGATGAGTGCGTCGATCTCGGCCTGGTCGAGTACTTTGTCTGTGCTCACGGGGCGGTCCGGTTACTGCATCACGAAGCTGGTGAAGTAGATCGCCTCCACCTTGTCGGGCTTGCCGCCGGCGGTCTCGATCACATGGCGGATCGCCGCGAGCGCTTCGGCGCGCAGGTGTTCCTTGCCGTCACGTGTGCCGAGCTCGGCGGACTTTTGATTTCCCAGCAGCAGCAGCAGGTCATTGCGCACCGCGGGGTCATTCGCCTTGAGCAGCGCCACGGTCTCCGGATCGCGCGTCATGACCTGCGCGGCAACCTGCAGAAAGCGCACCAGCGGGTCGCCTTCGAAGTTGACGACGAACGGCGGATCGAGCGGCACATACAGCGGCGCAGTGAGGGGCTCCTTGGCCTTCTCCTGCGCCTGCTTGGAGTGCGCGTCAGCCTGTGGCCACAGAAAGAAGGCGCCAACGCCCCCGCCCACGAGGACGACGGCGGCAACGAGGCCGATGATCAGCCATTTGCTTTTCTTCTTGCCCGGGGCGTCCTCCGCCGCCGGCGCAAGCACGGGTACGTCCGCCATCGCGTGCTTCACTCCATGGACAATGTCTATGCACCCGCAGTGGTGCAACGCGCATGCCACGGCTGTCAGGACGCTCGTAAGTCACTAAGGCCGAAGGGATTTGTGAGAGCGGGAAGAGTGTGAAACGCGTCGCAGCGACGGATTCTTGACGTGGGGATCCGCGCATCCAATGCCAGCGACTGGCGCAGCCGAAACCCGCGCTCGGCGCCTCTCAGGCGTAGGTGTCGACGAGTCCGAGACTGAGACCGGAGGCCGAGGTGGTGGTGCTTTCCGTCGCGGCGACCGCGCTGACCGCTGCGGGCGCCGTCGCCCTGGGCGGCTTGGACTGATTGCGCGGCGATTCGTGTGAGACGCCCGCATCCATGAGTGTCAGACCTTGCGTCGCGAACATCTCGCGAAGCCGCGGCAGCGCCTGTTCGAGTGCCGCGCGCGTGTCAGGCTGTGTCGCTCCGAACCACACGCTGGCAGCGCCGTCGTGAACCGAAATATGCACCTCGAGCGGGCCCAGGTGCTCGGGCGAGAGCTGCAGGGAAGCCGATTCGATCCCCTGGTGGGCCATCCAGGTGATCTGTCCCCCCAGCTCCTCCGACCAGGCCGGCGTTCCAACCTGGGCCCGCAGCCCGCCGCCGACACTGTTGGAATCCGGAGAGCTGTGTTGCACGGAAAAGTGCGAGGCAATTCCCAGGTGCGGGATCGTGGGAGCGGCGGTGGCCGGGGCGGAGTCCGCCGAGCCTGTCGCGGTGTTGTTGACCAACGGCGCACTCGTTGCATCGGCCTGGCCGGTTGCCGGTGTCTTGTCCTTCGATTGCGCTGCAGCGTCCTCTGCGATCAGTGTCACGAGCGTCTGAACGGCGGACCCATTGGCGGATGCGGGTTGTGCGCCAGCGCCGTCGATCGCCTCGGTGCCCGATGCCGTGCTCGTGGCTGGCGTCGATTGGCCTGTCGGGGACGGCGCTGCCATCGGCGGCATCACGGCCGGCAGGCCAAGTGCTGCGGCAATAGATTGGGAGACGAGCGCAAGCGCAAGGTCGCCCTGACCAGCACCCGCACCCTTCGCATCGGCATCCGACCCGCCATCATCTGCCGACACATCCGCAGCTGAAGGGCTCGCAGCGGCTGGCGCATCAGCTGTCTGGCCGGCGTTGATCGACCGGGCAAGCGTCTGAACGAAATTCAACACCGGCACAGGAGCCTGCGGCGCGCTGTCCTTTGCCGCTGCCGAGGCGGAAGCTGGTGTTGGAGTGGCAGCCCGTCGCGCGGTGCGGGCGGGCAATGCGCTTTTGGGCGCTGCAGGAAGCGATGAGCCGGCCGCTGCCGCCGGTGCCTCGCTGCTTGCTGCCGCGCCCTCGGCCGCTGCCGCGGAGGAAGCGGCTGCCGCGGGGGATGGCACGGGGCCTTTCGCCGGCGCGCGCGCCGCTGCGCCGCCCGATGAGGTGGGCGACTTGCCGGGCGCGCTGGTGGGCGCCGCAGCGCGACTCGGCGCGGTATGGGCGGAAGCGGGATGGGGCGAAGTGGGCTCGGCGGATGCCGCCAGCGCGCCAGCAGGGGCCTTCGCAGGTCCTGGCGCCGGATGCGCGGTCGGCGTGGGTCTGATGTTAAGCGCCACGCAGAGCCAGTCCATGCGCCCAGGCGCGCTGGGAGCGTTCATCGGCTTCGTGCTGCTCGCGTCGATCGAGCGCGCGCTCTTCCTCGGTCTGAAAGCGCTTGACCATCTGTCCGACGGCCTCGGCTCGCTGCGCGGCGCCCTGCCAGGTCCGCAACTCGCCGTCCCGCTGCGCACGCGCGCGGATCACCACCTGGTTCTGCTGCCGCAGCGCCTCGTCCAGGCGGCACAGAAAGGCCTGGTAGTCGCGCGCCAGGACGCCGTCCATGCCGGACTCGGCCCGAAGCGCAAAATCGCGCTGGTAGCCGGCGTGGTAGCTCTCGAGCTCGCGCAGCTTGGTTTCGCTTTCTACGAGGCGGCGCTCGCTGCCGGCGAGGGCCTCGGCGCGGCTGCGCTCCTGGTCATCGACCACCCGCTGGACGATCTGCAGTCTCTGTGCGCGCTTCATGCTCATTGCCTATCAGACGGTTTGCCCGTCTCGCCCCTCGAAGCCTCACTCTCGGCCAGGACGGCACTCAAGGCTGTGAGGCTTGCCGCGAAATTCACACGCTCCGTCATATCCTGCTGCAGAAACTTCTGCACACGCGGCCAGAGTGTGATGGCGTTATCGACCCGCGGGTCGCTGCCACGCTGGTAGGCACCGATGGCGATGAGGTCGCGGTTCTGCTGATAGGTCGCGAGGATCTGGCGGAACTGGCGGGCGCTCTGGATCTGGGCGGGGGAGGCGATCTCGTGCATGGCGCGGCTGACCGAGGCCTCGATGTCGATGGCCGGATACTGGCCGCTCTCGGCGATGCGCCGCGACAGCACGATGTGTCCATCGAGAATCGCGCGGGCCGCATCGGCGACCGGATCGTTGTTGTGATCATCGCCCTCGGTCAGCACCGTATAGAAGGCGGTGATCGAGCCCGAGCCCTGCATCCCGTTACCGGCCCGCTCCAGCAGCTGCGGCAGGCGGGCGAAGACCGAAGGCGGATATCCCTTGGTCGCGGGCGCTTCGCCGATGGCGAGTCCAATCTCGCGCTGCGCCTGTGCAAAGCGCGTCAGCGAGTCCATCAGCAGCAGAACATTCAGTCCGCGATCGCGAAAGTATTCCGCGATCGCAGTCGCAAGCCAGGCGCCGTGCAGGCGCATCAGGGGTGGGTGATCGGCGGGAGTCGCCACGACGACCGCACGCTTGCGATCCTTGGGGCCCAGGATGCGCTCGACAAACTCCTGCACCTCGCGGCCGCGCTCACCGATCAGGCCGACCACGATCACATCGGCGCTCGTGTAACGGGCCATCATGCCGAGCAGCACGCTCTTGCCGACTCCGCTGCCGGCGAACAGCCCGATACGCTGGCCGCGGCCGACCGTGAGCAGTGAGTTGATGGAGCGGATGCCGACGTCCAGCGGCTCAGTGATAGGTCGGCGCGAAAGCGGATTCATGGGCCTGCCGGTCAGGCGCACGCGCGTCTCACACTCGAGCGGTCCAAGATCATCCAGTGGGTGGGCGGCGCCATCGATGATGCGGCCGAGAAGCTCCGGGCCGACGCGTACGGTCCCGGCGCGCTGGCGTGGGATGACGCGAGCGCTGGGGCCAAGGCCTTGCGCATCCCCGGTGGGCATCAGATACAGCCGGTCCCCTGCGAAGCCGACGACTTCCGACTCGACGCGAAAGCCATCGCCGGTGATCACGTCGCAGTAATCGCCGATCGAGGCCTGACAGCCGACCGCTTCCAGGGTCAATCCCACCATGCGGGTCAGAGAGCCCTCGATCGCTGGCGGCGGGGTCTGCTCGAGGCGACGCAGCCTGCGGGCGAGTCCCTGGCGCCAGATCTCCGCGCGCGAGGCATCGAGTGCGCTCACGTTTCGGGCTCGCCAGAGGCAGGCGTCGGCCGCTCAGGCGCTCGCTCTTCGCCAAGGGCGTTGGCAATGACCGCACTGATACGACTCTCGAGTCGCACATCGATCTGTGAGGTGTCGGTGCGCACCAGGCAGCCACCGCGTGTCAGGGTCGGATCTTCGACGAGGGTCCAGGCTCGCTCGCTCGCCGGGGCCGCCAGTCTTTCACGCACGGTGGCGGCATCCTCCGGATGCAGATGCACGCGGATCTCGCGGGCGGCGGCGGGCAGCTGCGCGAGCGACTCGCGCACGATGGCGATCACCTGTGCCGGATCGGTGCGCAGCTCGCGGCGTGCGAGCTGCTTGCCCACGGTCAGGGCCAGCTGCAGCAGCTCCTTCTCGATGGCGGCATCCATCTCCTGCAGCGGCTTTGCGAGCAGATTCAGAATCGAGTCCAGCTGTTTGAGCCGCGTATCGAGCGCCGCGTGGCCCGCCTGCATCTCGGCCTGCGCTCGCGCCAGACCCGCCTGATAGCCGCGGGCCTCGCTCTCCTGCAGCGCACGGGCGCCATCGGCGCTCTTGCGCGCCGGGCGCTCGTTTCCGATGACGGGGCCATCCACACGCGGCAGCGACCAGCGCTCCACGGCGGCAGGCGCGCGCTGTGGATCAGACATACTCTTCGCCCTTTCCGGCGAGGGCGATCGTGCCGGCTTCCGCCAGCTTGCGCGCCGTCTGCAGGATCTCCTTCTGCGCGGCCTCGACCTCGGAGATGCGCACCGGTCCCTTGGATTCCAGATCGTCCTTGAGCATCTCGGCGGCTCGCTGCGACATGTTCTTGAAGATCTTCTCCTTCATGACATCCTCGCAGCCCTTCATGGCCAGCAGCAGCTTGTCGCTCGGGACCTGGCGCAGCAGCTCCTGCATGCTGCGATCATCGATGTCGAGCAGGTTATCGAAGACGAAGATCAGATCCTGGATGCGCGCGCTCAGAGCCTCGTCGGTCGCGGTGATCTGCTCCATGAGCACGCTTTCCTGGCTCGGCTCGAGGTTGTTGATGATGTTGGCGGCAGCCTTGGCGCCGCCCAGCGTGGAGGTGCGATGCGCGCCCTTGCCGGCGAACTGCTTCTCCATGATGTCGTCCAGCTCCGTGAGCGCACTCGGCTGCACGCCATCGAGCGTGGCGATGCGCACCAGCACGTCGGAGCGCATGTCCGGTGGCAGGTTGGAAAGGATGTCGGCGGACTGGTCGGGCTCGAGGTAGGCGAGCACGATGGCAACGATCTGCGGGTGCTCGAGCCGGATGAGCTCAGCCACTGCGCGCGCATCCATCCACTTGAGCGCTTCCAGGCCCTTGGTGGAGCGGCCGATGCTGATCCGGTCGATGATGTTGGCCGCTTTTTCCTGGCCGAGGGCCTCCACCAGGACCTTGCGCAAGAATTCTTCGGTGCCGACGCCTACGGAAGTCTCGCTCTCCACCTGAGAGCTGAACTGCGTCATGATTCCCTGGACTTCCTCGCGCGAGACGTTGGCAAGGGTCGCCATGGCCGAGCCGATGCGCTGCACTTCGCGCGCGCCCATGTGCTTGAGCACCTGGGCTGCTTCCTGCTCGCCGAGTGTCAGCAGCAGGATCGCGGCACGCTCGGTGCCGGAGCGCTCGCTGCTTTCGCGCTTGTCACTCATCCGTGGCTACCCAGCCGCGCACCACCTGTGCGACGCGTTTCGGATCCTGGCTGACCAGATTTCTCGCCTGTGCGATCTGCTGCTCGTGCGCGACCACGGTGGGTGATCGGCCGCCGACCAGAGCCGGGGCTGGAGCAGGCTCGGGCGCGCGCTGCAAGGCGGGCCGCGCCGGCCCCATCAGCGATTTGACCAGAGGACGCAGTACCGAGAGCACCAGGACCAGCAACACCAGCAAGCCGGCGAGGATCTTGGCCAGGTCGCGAAACAGCGGCGATTCCCAGAACTTCGGCTTCTCGAGCTCGCCATCGTTGCTCGGCGGAGCCTCCTGCGTGAAGGAGGCGTTCACGACATTGACATTGTCGCCGCGCGCTTCGTCGAACCCGACGGCGTCCTTGACGAGCTGGGTGAGATGATCGAGCTGGTCCTTCGAAAGCGGCGTCTCGGTGGCCTTGCCGTCCTTGCCTACTGTACGCAGGTTGTCTACGAGCACCGCGACCGTGAGCCGCCGCAACCGGCCCGCCGGCTGGCGCGTGTAATCCAGGGTCCGGTCGATCTCGAAATTCTTGGTCTCGCTCTTCGAGGTGCTGTCCGTGCCTCCTGCGCCGGAGCCGGCGATCGGGCTCGTGGCAGCCGCTGCGGCGGCCGCACCGGACTGAGCCGTTGCGGCAGCGGGCGGCTTGGGAGCCGCTGCCGGTGGCGTGCTGCCGCTGCCCGGGGGCAGCGCGACTCCGCTGGCGGGCGGTTGATTGCTGAGCGCGCCCGGCACGCCCTGCGCGCCCGAGCCATCGCGGCTGGTCTGCTCGGAGCTCTGCTCGCTGCGAACGATCTGACTGTCGGGCTTGTACTGCTCGCGCGCTTCCTCGGTCACGGACATGTCCATCTGCGCGACGACCTGGGCGCGCACGCGCCCCGAGCCGACCACAGGCGACAGCAGCGCCTCGATGCGCTGCGCGTAATCGTCCTCCAGGCGGTGAATCATGTCGTACTGCTGATCGCGCAGGCCGAACTGATCATGGCCGTCGGGCGAGGAGAGCAGGCGGCCCTGCTGGTCCACGACCGTGACCTGGTTGGCCTCCAGATCCGGAATGCTCGAGGCCACGAGGTTGACGATGGCCTGGATCTGCTCCTGCTCGAGGCGGCGACCTTGCTTGAGCTGCAGGAATACGGAGGCACTGGCCCCCTTGTGGTCGCGCACGAATGCCGACTGGCGCGGCACAGCCAGATGCACCCGCGCACCCTCCACCGGACGCAGCGCTGAGATGGTGCGCGCGAGCTCGGTCTCGAGTGCGTGTTGATAGCGGGCGTTCTCCATGAACTGGCTGACACCGAAACCCGGATCCTTCTCCATGGTGGCGAAGCCGCCGCCGCCTTCGGGCAGACCCTGGCCGGCAAGCTTCAGGCGGGCATCGCTCAAGC
>Ga0070741_10011483_pt1 | contig 16352 bp, 14 predicted proteins | sample Coa_R1_4_FD_66440 | JGI IMG/M metagenome (GOLD analysis project Ga0070741, IMG submission 66440) | Surface soil microbial communities from Centralia Pennsylvania, which are recovering from an underground coalmine fire - Coalmine... | ecosystem: Environmental > Terrestrial > Soil > Unclassified ...
TGGCGGCGCTCCGAGTTGAGCCGCCGCCAGGAGACGACGCGCCTCGCCGATCAGGTGTCCGACACGCTGCTACGCGAGCGCGACTACGACGATTCGGTGCAGGCCAATCTTTCCGAATGGGCGCGCGGGGAATCCGAATCGAACATGGTGGCGGGCGCGGGCGGCTTTGGTTTCGTGGTTCCGCCGTTCGTGGTCGGCGGCGGTGGCGGCGGCAGCCACGCGAGCAGTTCGTCATCGCAGCAGGGCGGGCGCCGAACCACCGCGAACGAAGAGCAGCGGCTGCGCGATTCGATACGGCGCTACGGCGATTCGCTGCGCAAGCTCGACAGCCTGGTGGTGAACGAGGTAACGCAGGAGGAGACAGCCACTGGAACCACCGAAGTGGTCCGCAACGCGAACTACGGACACTCGCTCACCGTCATTTATTATCAGATCCTGCGACACCTCAAGGTCGAAATGGGCGTGGCGGGTGTGCGCGAATGCCTCTTCGTTCCGTTCGCCATCACGCCGTTCACCGTCGCGCGCGCGTTTCGCTGGCGCGAATCCATTCAACGCGGCCTGCGCGATCCGCAGTACTCGGGTGCTATCAGATATCTCAAGGACGTACTGACTGGTTTCGCGACCTCCGATGTGCCGCCCGGCCGGCGCGCGGACCAGCCGGTGCGGTTCATTCATGGTTCGCTCTTCATCAGCCTCGCCATCGACCGGCCGCGGGACACCGACGAAGGCGCGTTCGACCCCGCGCGCTGGGCATTGGTGCAACCCTACCTCGGCGTGCCGGCGCTCGGGATTTTCAATCAGCTCAAGGCCGTGGTGGAAGCGCAGCGCGACGCCTTGTTCCAGAAGCAGCAGGCGCCGGTAATCGCGGCGAACTGGGTGAATACGCTGCAGCTCGATCTCGGCGGCGTGCCGCTGCCCGCGGATTTCACGTTGGCGACGCGCTACCAGTTCAACGGCGTCGTGCGCGTGGATTTTTCCGTGCCGGTGCCGGCGGCGATGAACGTCACCCGCGCCATGTTGTCGGCGCTGCGCTTGAGCGCGACCAAGGACCTGACGCCGGGGTCGGTGGCGAATCTGCAAAGATTTTCGTTCACCTACCAGACCGACCGCTTTCAGCGAGCGGTGGCGGGCTCGATCGGCTCGGACGATCTCATCGACGTGCAATCGGGCGTGCGCGACCCGAGCGGCGCCTCGATGGCGACGTTCCCGGACGAATGGGAGCTGCGCGACGTGCGCGCGGAGATGATTGCCGCGGTGCAGAACCTGGTCGAGCATTTGAACGAGCACGTCGAGTATTACCACAAGTGCATCTGGTGGAACATGGACCGCGACCGGCTGTTCATGCTGATCGACGGCTTTTATGTTCCCGGAACCAATCAGATCAGCATCGCATCGGTGGTGGAGCGCGAACCGATCGCCATCATCGGCAACGCGATCGTGTTCCGCGTGTCCGCCGGTTCGTTTCTGGGCATCGGCGACATCAAAACGCCGCAAGATCTTTACAACTACTACGTGTCGCACCAGGCGCCGTCGGAGCCGATGCTCATCAGTCTGCCCACCGACGGTCTCTACGCCCAAACCGTCATGGATGAATGCCCGGCGCTCGAAGAGCACTTCGGCAACACCGACTGGGTACTGAACGATCCCGATCCGGCGCTGACCGAGATCGCACCGGAGCTTTTGGCCAGCCGCCGCGCCGAGCCGCAGGCGACCACGCCGACGCCGCTGCCGCAAACGCTCATCAACTTGCAGAACGCGCCCGAAGCGCCGGCGCCGAGCGGGCTTGCCGGCGCGCTCGCGGCCGTCACCACGCCGAACGCGTTCCGCGACATGGCGGGTCTTGCGGGCACGCAGGCCAATGCCGCGGCGGCGTTCCAGACGGCGGCGAATCTCGCGCAGAATTTCGGCAATCAAGCGGCGGCGCTCAAGCTCGCCGAAATCGCCGACAAAGCCCACGCGACCCAGACCGCAGATCAAAAACTCGCGACCGTGCAGCGCGCGGTCGACAAGAACCTGACGACACCGGAAGACGCGCAGCTTCACACCTCGCAAATTCTGCAAGATTTGCACACGTCGCCGACATCCGAAACAGCGCAACGCGAGGCGGCGACGCAGGCGATGAACGCGGTCGCGGGCAAGCCCGGTTCGACGGTGGAATATCAGGACGCGCTCGGTGCCACCAAAGTGGCGTTCGCCGACGGCGGTGGCGGAGGCGGAGGAGGTAGCGGTGGCGGCGTCGGGGGCGGCGGGCCGGGAACCGTGGCCGTGGTGGATCCCTTCCCCGTCGCGAATGCCATCCCGTTTAGCGCTCTCGATCCGGCGCTCGTTACCTGTATCGACACCGCGTCGAACGTGGCGAACGTGAAAGATCTGTGCACCGGCGTCATCGACCTCACCGGACTCGGAGCGAACCCGGGGACGCTGCCCTATCAGGGGCACAACGACTCGGAGCGGCTTTACGTCGGCAGCATCGCGAAAATTTACCCGCTGCTCGCGGCGTTCGAGCTGCGTCAGCGCGTCACGTTGCAGGCGACGGCGATGATTCTGCTGCACGGTCTCAATACATCGACCGCGGGTTGGCAGACGAAAGTATTCGATACGATCCAAAAAGCGTGGCAGCCGCAACTCGATGCGAAATTCCCCACCTTGCCGAAGGGCAGACATCCGAATTTTGCCGCCATCCTGGACATTGCTCCGGACGGTACCGCGAGCTTCCGCAATCAATTTACCGACTGGATCAAGCTCGCAACACAGAACAACGACGAAGCGGCGGCGGGCAAGTACATCCGCGCATTGAGCTATCCCTACATCAACGGCGTTCTCGAAGGAGCCGGGTTCTTCGATTCGATGACCAACACGGGGCTTTGGATCTCGGGCGACTACAACGGCAACGACTGGCTGGACAACGATAAGGCCGGAAAGCCCATCGATCCGAAGTGGCAGAAACCGGGCCATAAGGTGTCAAATTTTGTCGGCACGGCGAAGCAGTTAACGCGCTACGTCGGATTGATCGCAACGGGCAATCTGGCGACTTCGGCCTCGAGCGTGGACATCGAGGCACTGCTCGGCAGGCCATGGCTCGATGATATTCTGACGAATGCCACGCCTTCGCGGGACCATACCTCGGCTGTCGGGAAGGTCGGAATTGGCACCTGGGATCTGCGCGACCACGACGCAGGGATATTAACCTGGGAGCGCGATCCGACCGACGCAACGAAAACCATCCGCTACGTCGTCGTGGTGCTCGGTTCGGACCGGCAAAACACGCAGATGGCGCAGCTCGAGCTCGCCTACCACGATTGCATCGTCGCTCAGCATCCGTAGAGTGCGCATGCGTTAGCCAGGCGGCGGATGTGGACGCCGTAAAGTCATGTCGTATGCGGCGTGTCATGACGGCAGCGGCTTGAGTGCGGCTGCGGACGAGGGGCGATATCGTCGGTTGTCGCTTGTCGCCAAACTATAATTGATACGGAGGTGGCAGATGACGGGCGAGCGCAAAGGGCGGTTTACGTTTCGTTTCGCGGCAGTGTGCTTCGGGCTGTCGGCCCTATGGGAGTTGCTGTCGCTGCAAGGGGAGGCGCCTCTGTTCGGACAAGTCGTCGGCGGGACCGGCGCGGCTGTTTATCACTTTGTTTACGCCGCGCTCTTCGCGTGGCTGGCCGTCAGCCTTTGGAGCGGGAGTCGGTCGGGTTATTACATCCTGTTCGCCACGACCATTCTGTACACCGTAGATCGCCTGCAGTTGCTATTCATCGATGATACATTGGCAACGCTCATCCGTCGGCAGCTCGCCGGCAATGAGCAGCTGTTGCAACTCGTCAGCGTGAATGATCTTTTGCAGATCTTGACCGTCGCCATTATCGTGATCGTATTGTGCTGGTGGGGGTTCGTCGGTTACGCGTATTATCGGCGGGATTACTTCGGCATTCGCCGCAACTCGCAGGCGAATTAATTCAACTCAGCGTCAGGAAGCGACATGAAAAATTCCAGGGTTCAACAGGCGATGTATTTTGCCGGTACGATTGCCGTTATCGCCGCCATCGCCCTCGCTGGCTGCCAACGCAAGTCCGCGCCCGAAACTGCCGCGCCCTTGGGCAATACCGCCTCCTCGGCGGAGTATTCGCTGCCGGCGCCCGCCACCGATCAATCCGCGCCGGCGGGCGCATCCCTCAAGGTGACGGTGTCGTTGAGTCCGGCGATGGCGAAGAAGGCCGCGGCCGATGACGCGGTATTTATTTTCGCGCGCGCCGCGAGCGGTCCACGCATGCCGCTCGCGGCGGTGCGCAAGCAAGTCAAGGATCTGCCCGCCACCGTGGTCCTGGACGACAGCACCGCCATGAACCCGGAGATGAAATTGTCGAGCGTGCCCGAGGTGATTGTGGTGGCGCGCGTGTCGAAGTCCGGCGACGCGATCGCGAAAGCGGGCGACCTCGAAGGCACGAGCGGGCCCGTCAAGAACGGCGGGGCCGTCGCAATCACTATTGCCAACGCGCTGACCGGCCGGTAGCAGCGGGCCGCGGCTCGGGACTCGGGATATCTGAGGGTCGTGCAGCGCTGTCGGAAGCCGCGCGTGGCCATCACATTATCCGGTTGTCGGTGGCGATCCCGCCGCCCGCATCGTTTCGGATACATAGCCGAGAATCGCTCGAAACGCCACAGCGCTGGGTCGAGCCGGGTTACAACGGACTCTGCACGCTGTGGGACGTTCGCGGTCTTCCGAAGAACATTGTCTTTTGCGGCTGTATAGCGCGGTCGCCTGCTTATCGATCTTCGACGTTCAACGGTGGCGGCGTTTCCGCGACGACTCGGTCGCGGCCGGCGGCTTTGGCGGCGTAGAGCGCGTCGTCGGCGCGGCGCAGCACCTGCTCCGGGGTCGTGTCGTTCGCGCGCCGCATCGCCACGCCGAAACTCGCGGTGATGCGCAGCGTATGTTGGTTCACCTGCACTTCGGATGATCGCAGCGCCTCGCGCATACGCTCGGCGAGTTGCAGCGCGCTCGCTTCGTCGTTTTCGGGCGCAACGAGCACGAACTCCTCTCCGCCGTAACGGGCCATCGCATCCAGGTTCCGTATCACCTTTCCGGTGGCGGCGACGACGTGCTGCAGCACCTTGTCGCCGGCCGCGTGGCCGTAGTGGTCGTTCACCTCTTTGAAACGGTCGATATCGAACATGATCACCGCTAGTCCGTGCCCGTGACGCTCTTCGCGTTCCATTTCCCGGTACAGCAGGTTGAACAACGCGCGCCGGTTGAGCAACCCCGTCAACGGATCGGTCACCGCCAGTGTCTGGAGCTGGGCGTTCGCCGCGCTCAACTCCGCGGTTCGGTCGCGCACGCGCGCTTCGAGCTCGCGCGTATTGGCGCGCAGCTGCGCCAGCAACGTGGCGAGCCCCAGGGACATCAGGCTCATGGTGAATATGATCTCCTGTACCGAGATCGCCGTTTCGCGAATCGGCAGCGGACCGAACGGCTGCTGGCCGTTTTTGGTCACGTAGAGGACGATGACGGCGACCGCTACCAGCACCGTGGTCGTTATAAGCAGGCTGAAGCGTGCGGCGGCATACAAAACCAAGGGAAGCAGCAGTACCGCGGGAACCGGGACGCCGTGAAACGTCCCCTGGTACGCCAGCACGAATGCCGCCATCACCACGAACGCGCCGAACACCGCCACCCCGTCGTACCAATGCAGGGTGACGCGCTCGCGGACTCCGCCGGGTGCCGGGGGCCAGAGACTCAGGACGAGCGGCGTGAGGATCAGCAGACCCAAGCCGTCACTGAACCACCAGACGCGCACGAACTCGAAGTAACCGGTCTCCGTGCCGCGAAAATAGCTGTAGACGGCGGCGGCGGCGAATGCCGATGCGAAGGCCGCGATCACGGGTCCGGCCATGATGAACTTCGCGAGGTCGATCGGTGTGGCGAAGCGCGGATTGAAGCGCCAGTACCGGAGCAGTACATAGGCGATCGTCGCTTCGAGGGTATTGATGATCCCGAACGACATCGCCTCGATCACCGAGAACGTCGGGTAGTCCGCGGCAATTTCGGCCGCGATGATCAGCGCCGCAAAGTAGGCGTAGCGGCGAAAGCCGTAGTGCAGCAACGCCGCGACGAGCAGGCTGTTCGGCATCCACAGCATGACCAGCACTTCCGGCATGACGGCGAACGCGAGGCTCAGCTTCACGCCGACATAAAACAGTACCGGAATCAATACGAGCTGTATCAGCTTCGACGGTGCGGGCGCGTTCATCGATGGGTAAACGTTCGCTTGCGGTTGCTTATAGTAGCGCGCCCGGACAATCCGGGACCGATTTAATTTCCTCGGCCGCCGGGTGCCGAACTGCTTTAAGCGTCCTGCCGCCTCGACGCTGAAACGCAGGCATTTCCCGCGAACCGCGCATAGGCGATCGCCGTCGTCCGCTTGTATCATGTGGCATCGCGTAGACGCATCGGCGCTCGGCGATTGGTTCCATGAAGGCGATGCAGTATCAAGGCTACGGCGGTCCCGGGTCGTAAGCTCTCCTCGCTCCGTATTTCCCGTTCGACCTGCGCGCGTGGACGGTTTAATCCTTGCTCGCTTATAGTGACCGGTATGAATAACGAGTCGATCCCCGCGGGGCTTGCAGCGCGGTCGGCGCTGTTGGACGGGTGATCGGCCGTCGGCGCAATCTTTATGCCCCGTTCCCGCAAGACCACACGTACCGCTCGAAAGAAGCCGCGACGTCGCTTACGCCTCGCGAGCCTGTCGCCGCGCGCTCGGCGACGCTGGCGCTGGACGCGGGCGCTGCGCGCCGCGCCGCTCTCGGTGCAGCTCATCGTCGGCACCGTTATTCTTCTAACCGTCTGGGCCGCCGTTAACTGGACCTACCAGATCATCCGCAAGCCCGCCGAGCTTTTCTTCCCCGTCAGCAGTGCGCTCAACAAGGCGCCGACCGAGACATGGCGACAATACGGTCCGATATTCCGCGCGCACGCGACGAGCGTCATCACGCCCGAACTTCTGGCGGCGCTCGCGCAGGTCGAGGGCTCGGGTAACCCGGTGGCGCGCACGTACTGGCGCTGGTACGCGACGTGGGAACCCTTCGAGCTGTACCGGCCGGCGTCGAGCGCCGTCGGTATGTACCAGATCACCGATGGCACGTTCCTCGAAGCGAAGCGCTATTGCATCCATAACAACGTCGTGGTCGAGGATGGACCGTGGAACGACCTGCGGTCGTGCTGGTTCAATAGCTTCTACACGCGCGTCGTGCCGAGCCACGCCGTCGAGCTGACGTCCGCGCTGTTGGACCGCCGTGTCGCCGCGACGCTGGTGCGCAATCGCGTCTTCACCGCGACGCTGCGGCAGAAGCAGGATCTCGCCGCCGTGATCCACTTATGCGGCGCCGCCGCGGGCGACGCCTACGCCAGACGCGGTTTTCGCCTGACCGCCAACCAGCGCTGCGGCGATCACGACGCGGCGCGCTACCTCGCGAGGGTCAATGCGATGAAGCAGGTGTTCACGCGGATGGACGCGGCGGCGCGGCGGGCGGAATAACGAGGCGGGAAAATGGTCGAGGCGCGTCTGATTGCGGCCTACGGTTTGAGTCCCGCGCCCCGTCGCAGGCCCCGAGCGGTGTGGGCCTTTCCGTACATCGTGATACCTGCGTCGAACGTTTTTGCGTCAAGCGTCCCGACGGCGGGCTCGACGCCGGCGTCTTCGACCAAGCGCATCGCGATTTTGACGGTTAGGAAAGCGCCAAGTCGACATGTTGCTGGAACGCCGGGCGTTCCTCGAGTCGTCGGTACCACGCGGCAAGCGAAGGCAGATCGGGACGCTCGATGTCGAGGCGGAACCAGCGTTGCGCCGTGCAACCGAGCGGAATATCGCCCATCGAGAACGCGCCGCCGATCACGTGGCGCTTGTCCTTTAAATGCGCGTCGAGCAGCGTGAAATGGTCGGTCGACTGGCGCAGCGCCGCTTCAATGGCGTTGATGTCGCGCTGGGCCGGTGAGGTGCGGACCAAATTTTGGAACGCCGGTTGCAGGCTGCGCCAGACGGTGACGAGCTGCCAATCCATCCAGCGATCGGCCGACGCCCGTGCGCGCTCGTCCTGCGGACACAGCTTGCCCATGCCGTAGCGCGCGGCGAGATAGCGTACGATGGCGTTCGATTCCCACAGCACGAAACCGTTGTCGTCGATCGTCGGCACGCGGCCGGTCGGGTTCATGGCCCGGTACTCGGGCGTCGCGGTGCCGCCGAACTCGCCGCCGCGGTTGATCTGCTCGAACGGCACGCCGAGCTCGGCGCAACACCAGAGCACTTTCTGCACGTTGATGGAGTTTTTGCGTCCGTAGACGCGGATCGGAGTCTGAGGCGCCATTTTTGCTATCCCGCGAGTCCCTGTGCGGAGCAATGATGACGGAGATGTTCGAAGGCATGCAAGCGCAAACCCGGGGCGGAGGACGGCCGCCCGCGGCGTTCGCAGGGCGAATTGGGCCGGTCGTGCCGTCCCGGCCGAAGTGGCCTCCCGCCGATTCGTCGGAAATGGGAACGCCGGCTCTGGTGGGTGCATCTAATGGGCGACGACAGAGGAAAACCGCGTATGGAAACCACACAAACTCAACCGACCGCTGCTCCACCGACCGATAGCGAGTTGTCGGAGCAGATCAGCCGCGGCGTTCGCGACGCGTTCGAAACGATGATGCGGCGGCACAACCGCCGGCTGTACCGCGTCGCGCGGGCCATCCTCAACGACGACGCCGAGGCCGAGGAAGTGCTGCAGGAGTCCTATTTCATCGCGTATCAGCACATGGCGCAGTTCCGCGGCAAGTCCAAATTGTCCACCTGGTTGACCCGCATCGTCATCAACGAAGCGTTGCAGCGACTGCGAAAAGTTAAGCGCCATCGCGTGGTCATTCCGTTTGCGAGTCTCGAAAGCGGCGAGGAAATTATGACAACGAATGCGGAGGTGAAGCCGGAAACTCCGGAGAAAGGGGCGATACGCGCGGAGATGCGGCGTTTGCTCGAGCGTGAGATCGACAGCCTGCCGGTGACATACCGGACGGTCTTTATGCTGCGCGAAGTCGAGGAGATGACGGTGGAAGAGACCGCCGAGTGCCTGGATCTTCCCGAGGCGACGGTGCGCAGCCGCCTGTTCCGCGCCAAGTCGCAGCTGCGCGAGTCGCTGGCGAGAGAGATCGACATCGCGACCGAAAGCACGTTCGATTTTGACGGCGCGCGCTGTGACCGCGTCGTCGCCGGAGCGCTTGCGCGCGTCGCGGCATTGGCTGGAAAAAAATAGCCGCCGATAGAAGACCGCACGCTCGGAAGTCATTCACAGTTACTTTTAACAATCCATCGGACCAGGAGATACCCATGAAGTCGCTCAAATATTTGCTCGCAACTACTCTCATCGTCTCGGCGGCGGCCGCTTCCGCCGAGGAGGCGGCCCCGAACGACGCGCAGATCGCGGCCATCGTGGTGGCGGCGAACCAAGTCGACATCGATGCCGGCAAGCTGGCGCAGTCGAAGGCGCGTAACAAGGATGTGAAGGCGTTCGCGCAAACGATGGTCAAAGACCATACGGGCGTCAACAAATCGGCCACCGACCTCGTCAAGAAGCTCAACGTGAAGCCGGAGGAAAATCCGACCAGCAAGAGCCTGAAAGACAATGGCAAGAAGGAGCTGGCGCATCTCAAGGGGCTCAAGGGCGCCGCGTTCGATAAGGCCTACATCGACAACGAAGTGGCGTATCACCAGTCGGTCCTGGATGCCGTCGATAAGGTGCTAATCCCCAACGCCAAGAACCAGGAACTGCATGATCTGCTCGTGAAGGTTCGGCCCGCTTTCGTCGCCCACTTGGAGCATGCCAAGCAGTTGCAGGCGTCGCTCGAGAAGGGCAAGGGTTAATGATGACGGCGCGCCGGCGGTTTCTGGCCCCGCTAGCCATGCTCGCCGTGCTGACCCTCGTCAGCACCGGCGGGTACGCCGCGGAAACGAAATCCGTTTCGATCGAGGGTTTGAAATTCCTGCCGGCGACGCTGACCGTGAAACAAGGAGACACGGTAATTTGGAAGAACGCGGATCTGTTTGCGCATAACGTCACCGCCGAAACCGGCGCTTTCGCTTCCGGCGAAATCGCTCCGAACGGCAGCTGGAAATACACGGCCAAGAAGAAAGGAACCTTCCCGTATATCTGCACCCTGCATCCCACCATGAAGGGCACCCTGATCGTAAAGTAAGGCGCCGGCTCGGCGTCTCGCGCGGTTGCCTGGTTGTCTTGCTTCGTGGACGATGTGCGGCATCGGCCACCTGCCCGGCTAGGTTCAATGAGCAAAGCTCTATTCGAATACCGCCTGCGCGAAAGCCCACGCGCGCGATACGTGCGGTTGCGCGTGAGCGTGGAGGACGGACTTGAAGTGATCGTGCCCATGGGATACGACCCGACCGGCGTGCCGCGTCTCTTGGAGCAAAAGAAAGGATGGATACAGGCCGCGCTCGAGCGAGCGGAGGTGAATCGCAAGCTCATGGAGCCCGTGCCGGCTTGGCGGTTGCCTGACTACATCACCTTACCGGGGATCGGCCGGATCTGGCAGCTCATGGCTAGAGAGTCGGAGAGCGGGCGGGTAGCCGTTCGGGAAAGGGAACCGGCGTGCCTGTTAATGCACGGACAACTTAACGACGAGGACGCGTGCCGCGCCGCTCTCACGCGCTGGCTGGCGCGAAAAGCGCACGAATGTCTGGTTCCGCAGCTTGAGGAACTGAGTGCGCGCCTCGGCTTTCGCCATCGGCATACCTATATAAGGCGCCAGCGCACCCGTTGGGGCAGCTGTTCCAGCCGCAAGGTAATCACCTTGAACGCGAAGCTGCTGTTCCTGCCGCCGGCGTTGGTGCGCCATGTGATGGTGCACGAGCTGTGTCATTTAAACGAGATGAACCACTCCGCGCGTTTCTGGCGGCTGGTGGAACGGCACGATCCCGACTTTCGGTCGCTCGACAAACTACTACGCGAAGCGTGGAAAATGGTGCCCCACTGGGCCCGTTGAGGGATTTCGCCGATGCTCGATCGCTTACGCGGGGGGCGCCTGCGGTATGATCGGCAGGGAAAAGAACAACGGAGGGGCCATGTTCATCGGGCATTTCGGAGTCGCGTTCGCCGCCAAGCGCGTCGTGCCGGAGGTGAAGCTCGGCACGGCGATTCTCGCGGCGACGTTTCTCGATCTGCTGTGGCCGTTCTTCGTGGCGGCGGGGATCGAAGTGGTGAAAATTGTTCCCGGCAACATGGAATTCTCGCCGCTGCGATTCGTTTCCTACCCGTTTTCGCACAGCCTGGTGATGGCGCTGTTGTGGGGCGGACTCTTCGCTTTGGCTTACGTCGCGCTCGGCGGTTCCCGGCGCGCGGCGTTCTGGATGGGATTGCTGGTGGTGAGCCACTGGTTCCTCGACCTGATCGTGCATGAGCCCGACCTGCAATTGTTTCCGGAGCTCGACATCTACGTCGGGCTTGGGCTGTGGGATTCGATCGGGGGGACGCTGCTTGTCGAAGGGGGGCTGTTCGTCGTCGGCGTCTGGCTGTATCTTTCGGCGACCCGCGCGCGCGATGCGGCGGGCGTTTGGGGCCTCTGGGGTTTGGTGCTGCTGCTCGTCGTGAGCTATGTCGGCGTGGTCATCGGCCCGCCGCCGCACAATGTCAGCACGATCGTGATTACCGCTATTGTCGGCATCGCGGTGTCCGTGATCTGGGCCTACTGGCTGGAACGTCACCGCGAGCCCAAGGCTAGCGGGTAGCGGCGATCGGTTCGTAGGACGCGGGCCCCGGATAAGCCTCGCCGCCAGATTCCCTATGCTTTGATCTCGAATTGCACGCCGACGCCGTTGTCGGCCTGGCGCACGACTTTGGCATCGACCCGCACCGGCGCCATCTTGGTTTCAATCGGCCAATGAAATACCAGCTTGATGGTGTCGCCGACGGCCGGGAGCGGCGTGCTTTTGTCGAGACGTTGCAGGAAAGCGCCGGTGCGGCTGAATCCATTCGCGGTGAAGACGAGCGCCCCGCGCTGGGGGTCCTCGATGATGGCCGAGACGAGGCGCGTGGTGAGGCGCGGTTCGCCGCGGCGTTCGGCGCGGGTGCGCACCCCCTGCTCGGGTTTTGGGCTCATGGTCTGGCGATTCCGGGATTCCTCATATCGTTAATGCTTTGCAAGGAGCATGCCCTGGCCGGGTGCCGATCTTAATTTCTTGACTTTTGTAGGGAAATTTTTACACTCTGCGTCGAACTTGCTTCCCCGGAGGGTCGATTGGCCGGCAAGGGGTTTGCAACCAAAGCGGTCGCCGCGGAGTTTTCGACATCCCCCGCCGCGTAACCGGACCGCGATTCACCGCCCGAAGGCGGGTCTGCTCCCGCCTCATTCCTACCGTTGTCTCTTACGCCAGCCTTCCGTACCGAACGGATGCGTCCTTCGATCGCTGCTCTCGCGACACCCGCTGTTCGCGCCGTCGGCGTATTCGCCGATCGCACGCGGTGCCACCGCTATGGTGGCGCGACAAGGAACCCGGCGGAGGCGGGCGCCGCCGCCGAATAGCGGCAGGGCGGCATAGCGCCGCCCGTAACACTCCGACGGCTGGGACGCGTCGGAGAAACGAGGGAGCGAGCCGTCGCTCCCTTTTTGTTTTTTCACGTCTGCAGACTGGAGGTATCCATTCATGAAGATCATCGCTGTCGCCAACCGCAAAGGTGGCTGTGGCAAGACCACTACCGCGATCAATCTCGCCGCCTGTATCGCGCGGAAGGACCATCGCGTATTGCTGCTCGATCTCGACCCGCAGGGTCACGCCTCGCTCGGCCTCAATGCGTACCGCGAGGACGCGCGCGACCTGTATCACGTTTTTACCGGCCAAGCGGAGCTCGAGGAGATCATTCTCCACGACGTATTCCCCGGTTTGGACGTCGTACCCGCCACGCTGACGCTTGCGATGGCGGAGCATCTGCCGGAGGACATCGGCGCGCGCGACCGGCTGCTCGAAGAACGTCTCGCGGACGTGCGCGATCGTTACGACTATGTCGTCATCGACTGTCCGCCCTCGCTCGGCCTGCTTTCGCTGAACGCGCTCGCGGCGTCCGACTTGGTGCTGATCCCGATCGAGATGAGCACGTTCGGGCTCGCCGGCGTCGAGCGCATGTACGAGACGATCGCCCTGCTGCGCAAGCGCGAAGAGCGCGACATCGCGATCCGCGTGCTGCCGACGCTGGTCGACAGCCGCACGCGCCTGTGCCGGCACTTTTTGCGCGAGGTGTGGCAGCGCTTCGCCGAGGACGTCTCGCCCGGCGCCGTGCTCTTCACCGTGCGCCTGCGCGAGGCCGTGCACAAAGGCGTTCCGATCGTCGCCTACGACCCGACGTCGGCCGCGGCCGCGCAGTACGACGCGCTGGCGAAGGAGCTGATGTCGGTCTTGCGCGGCGAGCCGAAGCCCACCAACACGACCGGGCAGATGACGGCCATCGGCCGCGCGCTCGAGGAGGCGCGCCGGCGCAACGTGAACGACAAACGGCGGCAAGTGGTGCTGCGCTTCCCCGGGTACGGCGGCCGCGACGTGCTGCTCGCGGGCGATTTCAACAATTGGGAGCCGGATCACAACGTGCTCGTCACCCGGCGCGTGGGCGACACGGTGGAAAAAGTCTTGTCGCTGCAACCGGGCGTGTATCAGTACCGCCTCGTCGTCGACGGCCAGTGGCAGGACGATACCGCCAACCCGGAACGCGCGTCGAATCTCGTCGGCGGGTACAACTCGATCCTGCGCGTGGAGGAGCAGGCCGAAGCGGTTCACGCCTAAGGAAGTCCAGCAGCGGAGTGCGGGTTCGGATTTAGGGCACGCCGGCGAGCCGTCGTCGGGTGCTTTGCATCTGCACGGTGCCCGGATGACGTGCGATAATCCTGCACGCCGTCCGCAGCCCATGAATTCGCCATCCCGAAACGATATTCCGCCGGATCTCTTAAGCCGGCTTCCCGATGTTGCGGCGCGCTGGCGCGCGGATGAACTCGATGCGGCCGTCGTTGCGACCCTTTATTTTCTCCATTGGCAGATAGCGAGGTACGGTGAAGCGTTCGCGTCGCGCAAGCGCAAGAGCGATGCGCGGCCGGAGGCGGGCCCGTGGCTTGCGGCGTCGGCGACGCCGGACCACGACGCGCTTCGCGCACGGCTGCTGGAGTATCTCGGGCGTTACCAGTTTCGCGGCGTCATCCCGAATGTACCGGTGGCGTTGAGCCAATGGCTGCGCGGCCGGTGGGCGCTCGAGCTGCGTGCGGACATACCGAGTCCGCTCGACGTACTGCGCGCGCAGGCGCGCGGCGCGCGCCCGGTGACCGCCATCACCGCCTACCCGCGCCTGCTCAAGCCGGTGCTGAATAAATCGGACGCGTTCGCGTTTTTCCTGCACGATCTCGAGCATGCGTACAAGTTCTTTCATTCGCCCGCGCTTTATGCCGGGCAGCGCGGTTTTTTCATCTGGCTCGAAGCCGCTTTGGATAGCGGCGTTTTCCGGCCTTATTTTGCCGATCCGGTGTTCGTGGAAAAGTTTCACTATCTGATGAGCGATATGAACACCCATCCCGAGCACAGCCGCCAATACCTGCGCGCGATTCTGGTCGAATTTCATCTGCGCCGCGAAGGAAAGGCACCCACCGCGCCGCTTTCGATGGCGGCGCAGCGGACGATCGACGGCTTCATGCACGCCCACGTTGTCTCTCACGCGTTCGCCGTCTGATCGTCCGCCGCGCCAAACGCCCCGTCACTTCGACTTCGGCAGCCCGTGCTCGTTCACCGTGATCACCGTGGCCCCGGAGCGATTTCCGCGTAGTTGCGCGACGACCCTTCCGCGGAAAATGCGCCGCCATCCCGGGGGCGGCGCCGGTACGACGATCTGACCGCAACCGAGCTGCTCGGCGGCGTTCAATATTTCGAAGACCACCTCGCCTTCGCGAAAATAGAGCTGATGTGCAATGCCGTTACTGCGCAATCGCGTTGCCGCGTCTTCCAGCAGCCATCGTGCGTGGTGCGCGCGCAGCTGCGCCACTTGTTGTTCGGATCGAAAACGTAAAATGTCCGAGCGGCGTAACAGCGGTTCGGCCACGTGCAACAACGACACCTCGACGGGTCGTCCGGTCCGGTGTTTCCACACCGCGTACTTGACGCCCCAGCGCGAGCGTGGCGTGGCGTCGACAGGTACGAGCAGACGCTGCATGGTGGCATCGGTTGTCGAATCGAAAATGCCGGAAAGGGCGGCCGCGAGCGAGTTCGGCGTATCCGTCGACTCGCCGTCTCGGTTTTCAGACATGGGGCAGTACCAGGAAGGCGAACATGGCGACGAGCGTCGGCGGGGTGGCGGCGAGCAGCAGCCCGATCAGGCTTACCGTTTCGTCCCGGAACTCGCGCTTCAGGATGGAAAGCCCGGCCGGGTTCGGCGCGTTCGCGATCACGGTGAGTCCGCCGCCGGTGACGGCGCCCGCGACGAGGGCATATTGAAATTCCCGAGAAAGGCCGTCGACGAGCGAGCCGAGGTAGGTGAGCGCCGTGTTGTCGGTGATGGCGGTGAGGCCGGTAGCGATGAAATACACGACGGTCGCATCGACGTCGGAGAGCGCCGGCCCGAGCCACCATTGCTGGAGGCCGCCGAGACCGACGAGTCCCGCGAGGAAGAAGGCCACCAGCAGGCCCTCGCGCAGGATCAACGGGTTCTGGTACTTCGGATAGGCCGCCGTGAATCCGAGGAAGAACAGAAACAGCCCGAAGAAAATCACCGGGTCGTGCGCGAATACGACGACGCCGACAAGAAAAAGCAGGTGCACGGCGGTGACGGAGCGGGGCAACGGCGCGCGCAACGGCGAGTTGTCGTTCATGCGGCCTTTGGCCTTGAGCTCCCGCCGGAACAGGTAAGTGACGACGGCGGCGTTCACGATCACCGCGAACGCGGCCTTCCAGCCGAAATGCGAAATCATGAACCAGATGTCCCACTTCCAGGTTGCGGCGACCATGAGGACCGGCGGTGCGGCGAAGGGCGTCAAGGTGCCGCCGATGGAGACATTCACGAACAGCACGCCGAGTGTGGCGTACTGCAGGCGCGCGCTCAGGCGATTGGCGAAAAAGATGTCGCGCAGCAGCAGCGCCGCGAGCGTCATTGCCGCGGGCTCGGTAATAAAGGAGCCGAGCAGCGGGATCATCGCCATGCACAGGAAGTAGAGCGCGAGCGGCCGGGCGACGGGAATGGCGCGTGCGGCCACGAACACGAGCGAGGTGACCGCTTGCAGTATGGGACGGCTCGCCGCGATAACCATGATCACGAACACGAACATCGGTTCGGTGAAGTTACGGCCCTCGATGTAC
>Ga0070741_10011484_pt1 | contig 16351 bp, 14 predicted proteins | sample Coa_R1_4_FD_66440 | JGI IMG/M metagenome (GOLD analysis project Ga0070741, IMG submission 66440) | Surface soil microbial communities from Centralia Pennsylvania, which are recovering from an underground coalmine fire - Coalmine... | ecosystem: Environmental > Terrestrial > Soil > Unclassified ...
AGATTGGTCGGGACGGGCAGATTTGAACTGCCGACCCCTCGCACCCCAAGCGAGTGCTCTACCAGGCTGAGCCACGTCCCGACAATGGAAAGACGCTTCGTTCCCGCGAAGCTGGGGTAAAACTATTCTAGCATTCCGAATCATTTAACATTGCTCGGGGCTGTAAAAAACACAGCAGGGCATGATTGCATACATGAGAATTGCGGAAGCCAGCCATGGCTGAGGCGAAGACGAGAGACGCGACAATCGTTGACGTGAAGAGCCAAGGACGTAGCATACCCAAGGCAACCGTCTCCGTACTTCTGCTGACAGCGCTCGGAACGGGAATGGGGTTTGTTTCTCCGTCGATAGCTGACACCTTGCAGCGAACACCGGGCGCGCTTTCCGCGGGCCAGTGGTGGCGTCTGATCACTCCAATATTCATCAATCCGGAGGGATGGCGGCAAATCGCCTTCAACTTTCTCGGCATTGCTGTTGTTGGGGCAATCGTGGAACGGATTCTGGGAAGCCGTCGCTGGCTTATTTTGTACTTTGTTGGAGGTCTTGTCGGCGAATTGGCCGGCTTTGCCTGGCAGCCAACCGGAGCTGGTTCATCAGTTGCGGGTTGCGGATTGTTAGGAGCGCTGGCTCTCTGGCTGCTACGCATCCCATTGCTTCAGGCCCGCATAGGCGGCGCGGTCATTCTAGGTGGTGCGGTTGTTCTTATCGGCATGCAGAACCTGCACGGTCCGCCGCTGCTTGTCGGCGCTTGTCTTGCCGCTGTAATGTTGCGGGACAAGAAGGACGATTCCCAATAACCCGCCAGTTTCCCCTTCGCTTATCGTCTGGGTTTCGATAAAAGCGCCAGGAGTTCTTTCAGGCCGCTGCGCACCCGCCGCAAGCCCTCCTGATCGCGCGGACTCGCAAAGGGCAGCGCCGTCTGATTGCGGGCAGCTTTGCGTTCAGCCAGCAGATGCTGGCGCGCACCGGGAATAGTCAAGCCTTCGTGATAGAGCAGGCGCTTGATCTGCAGAGCCGTCTCCACGTCATTTCGCCGGTACATGCGCTGGCCGGTATTGCTCTTGACTGGCTTGAGCTGAGTGAATTCCGTCTCCCAAAAGCGCAGGACGTAGGCTGGCAGCCGGCATAACCGCGCCACCTCTCCGATGCGAAAGTACAGCTTGTCGGGAACTATGACTTCTTCTGTGCGCGAGCGGGCGGCTGCGTTCTTTCGCTGCACCCGTGGGCTCGTTGCGCTGGCAGCTTTGATACTCAATAGAATCTCTCAATTCTCCACTGGATTGAAAGAAGCGGCGTAAGGCGGATGTTAAGAGAAGGTGAGCACATAGGTCAAGAGGTAAAGTGCTTTGCCCGTTAGAAATTTTCCTCAAAGCTCGAAAACACAGCAGTGTTGCCTCACGAAGAAATATTCAGAAGCAACTCGCAAATCATACAGGCCTTCTTAACTACAGACTTAATTTCGGGAAATTTGCGAGTCGTTGGTTGTAAGGGTCCCCGGGGAGTTGTGAAAACATGGCTGTAAAGTGGGGTTTGAAGTGCTTATTTGCGGTAACAATTCTGGTTTTTCTTCTGGCGATGAGCGGCTGCCGAGGTTTGGGGTCGTCGCCCAAAACTAATAATCCGCCGCCCGGTCCCGGCAGTACGGCAGTAACTTCCTTCACGGCGACGCCTACCACCATTACCTCGGGATCAGCCGCGCTTTTGAGCTGGACCACCACGAATGCCACGCAGGTAACAATCAGTAATGTGGCAGGAATGTTTCATCCCAATGACACGGTGAGCGTGTCGCCCACCAGCACTACGACTTACACCCTCACCGCCACTGGGCCAAATAATGGCCAGGCGACCGCCACCGTCACTGTGACTGTCACTCCGCCAAGCAGCACACCTACGGTGCAGGTGCAGGCAAATCCTACTACGATCAATGCCGGCCAAATCAGCACGGTGACCTGGACGACCTCCAATGCCGTTGGCATCACGTTTAATCCGGACATAAGCGAAGGCGAACCTGGAACGCTGCCTCTCGAAGGGCACGCTACCGTGAGTCCGGCGCAGACCACAACCTACACTGCGACCGCGACCAGCCAGAGCGGCGCCACGGCCACAGCCGCGGTGACCATCACGGTGAATCAAGTTCCACCCACGGTAAGTTTCTCGTCCAATCCCGGTTCGATTCTTGCCGGAGACAAAGCCACCCTGACATGGACCACCACGAACGCCACCAATTTTCAAATCGATCAGGGTATTGGCCCGCAGCCGCTGAACGGTTCCATCACCGTGCAGCCGGCGGTTACGACAACCTACACGGCCACCGCCACCGGCCCTGGCGGAACCCAAACCGCCCAAACTACGGTTACTGTGGCGCCGCCCGGAACCCTTGCGGTTTCCATTACCGCCAATCCCATGCAGATTTCCGCGGGACAGAACTCGGCTTTAACCTGGCGATCACAAAATGCGGTGAGCGTGGATATTGAACCCGGAGTAGGCAAACAAGCTCCGGCGGGAACCGTCAACGTGAGTCCCGCGAACACCACCACGTATACGGCGACGGCCACCGACATAAACGGAAAGCAGGCAAGCTCGACTGTGACGGTCACAGTCGTGGGCGCCGGCGATTTATCGAAGATCAAACACATTATCTTCTTCGTGCAGGAGAACCGTTCCTTCGACATGTATTTTGGCAAGCTGGGCGCCTATAAAGCCAGCAAAGGTTTTGCCAATGATGTGGATGGTTTTGATCCTAATGTTTCTATTCCGGGAGCGGCCGGCAGGAACGTCTCTCCGTTCCACGAGCGCACGCAAAGAACCGAAAATCTTAGCCCCTTCTGGAACGAGAGCCACCATGACATTGACGAGAATCCTCCCGGTCATTTCAAGATGGATGGCTTTGCGGAAGCCTCGATTTCTGTGCCGCACCAGTTCGATCCGAACGGCGACCGGGCCGTCGGCTACTATGACCAGACCGACCTGCCGGTGTATTACGAACTGGCGACACAGTTTGCCACCAGCGACCGCTGGTTTTCACCCGTGATGACGCAGACTGTTCCCAACCGCATGTACTTTTTTGCCGGCACTTCCTTTGGCCACATCGACAATCACGATCCTCAGCCTTCCAACGGATGGCCGCAGCCTACGATCTTCGATTCGCTGGATAACGCCAAGATTCCCTGGAAGTACTATTACCTTGATTCGAGCGTCTTTTTGGCGCAGTGGAATACCTGGTTCAAAAACAACGGACAGGACCAGGGCAACGTGCGCAGCATCAACGAGTGGTACTCCATTCTCAACGATCCCAATGCCGATAACTTGCTGCCGCCGGTCGTCTTCATCGAGCGTGGTTCCGTCACTGGGTTAGACGAGCACCCGGAGAACAACATCACGATTGGCGCCGGACCGGCTTCCCAGGTCATCGAGGCGCTGATGCACAGCGCCGCCTGGCAATCTTCTGTGATGATCTTTACTTTCGATGAGGGTGGCGGGCTCTATGATCACGTGCCGCCATTTGGCGAGGTCAGCCCCGATGGCATTAAGCCCATGCTGGGCCCCAACGATGTCCCGGGAGATTTCAACTTCAGCGGATTCCGCATTCCGCTGATCGTGATTTCACCCTGGGTCAAGCCGCATTTTGTCTCGCACGTGCCGCGCGATGCCACCGCGATTCTCAAACTTATTGAAACCCGTTTCAATCTGCCGCCCTTGACGCAGCGCGATGCCGCGCAAGACAACATGCTGGAGTTCTTCGACTTTAGCGCTCCCGCATTTATCAACCCGCCGCCGCTGCCCGCGCAACCGGTGTGTGCAAAGGGAACTTCACCCTGCGACGATCCCACATTGGAAACGCATCCGTAATTCCCGGCTGCAAAAAATTAGGGCCTTCACGGAGTGAAGGCCCTAAATTTTTCGCTTGTTGGTAAAATCCGTTTGTTGAAGAACTGGCGAGGCTTATGGGCCTCGCCTCGCATTATCTCTTTTTCTTTTTGGCTTTTTTCTTCGCTGGCATCTGAGTTCCTCCTGGAACATTATTTCCCTTGAATGGGGGCCCTTTTTGCAACGTGAACGCAACAAAATGTGTGTTCACATCGCTTGGCACAAGATATTGCGGCTTCTTGAGTGAAAAGTCAATAAAAAAAAGCATTCAGCCGTCAGCATTCAGCGCTCAGCATTCAGCCAAGAAACATTTTTTGGAACACCTGCGCGGGAATTGATGCTCCAGAGCGAACTCAAAACAAAAGTGCCGCTCAAGCATTCTCAGAAATGAACGCAGTGACAGTATTGCAGAGTTTTTCTTTCGACCGCTTATAATCTGCCTACTGGCTAAATGCTGAGTGCTGACTGCTGAATGCTAAGTATCGATCCCATCGAACTCGAAATTTTCAAAAACCTTTTTCATTCCATCGCCGAAGAAATGGGAGCGGCGCTGGCGCGCACGGCGTTTTCACCCAATATCAAGGAGCGGCGCGATTATTCCTGCGCTGTCTTTGACGCTGCCGGTGAAGCCATTGCCATGGGCGATCATATGCCGGTGCACCTGGGTTCCATGCCCATGTCGGTGCGGGCCGCCATTGATGCGCTCACGCTGATGCCGGGCGACGTAGCCATGCTGAACGATCCCTTTTGCGGCGGTACGCACTTGCCCGACATCACCCTGGTGGCTCCTGTCTTTATTAAAAAAAATCAAAAACACCGCTCACGGAATGCATCAAGCGCCAAATCTCCAAGAGGGCAGGTTGATCTCCCGCCCGACTTCTTTGTAGCCTCGCGCGCTCACCACGCCGACGTGGGCGGCGCTTATGCCGGTTCCATGGGGCCGTGCCGCGAAATTTATCAGGAAGGGTTTCGCATTCCACCGGTACACATTGTGAAGCGCGGAGATCTGCAACGTGATGTGCTGGCGTTGCTGCTTAACAACGTGCGCACCCCCGAGGAACGCGAAGGCGACCTCAACGCGCAACTCGCGGCCTGCCATATCGGAGCCGAACGCTTGCACCAGCTATGCGGCCGCTATTCGCTGCCGCGCGTACAACACGCCGCCGCCGGATTGCTGGATTATTCCGAAAGCATGATGCGAGCATTTCTATCCCGCATCCCGCGCGGAATATACCGCGCCGAAGATTTTCTGGATGACGATGGCGTCAGCACGAATCCGATAAAAATCCAGGTTGCCATTCAAGTGACTGGGGGTACGGCTTTCGGGAAGCACAAATCCGCGGTCATAGTTGATTTCTCGGGAAGCGAAGCGCAAGTCGAGGGTAGCGTCAATGCCGTCGAAGCCATTACTTACTCGGCGTGTTTTTATGTCTTCCGCTGCCTGCTGGCGGAAGATGTGCCGGCGACCGCCGGCCTGATGCGTCCGATCCAGGTAATTGCGCCCGCAGGAACTGTGGTGAATGCGCGTCCGCCGGCCGCGGTGGCGGGCGGTAATGTGGAAACCTCGCAACGCATCGTTGATGTGCTTCTGCGGGCGTTGGCGCAGGCCATCCCAAACCGGATTCCCGCCGCTTCTTCCGGCACAATGAATAATCTCACCATTGGCGGTATTGATCCCCGCAGCGGCGCTCCCTTCGCCTATTACGAGACGATTGCCGGCGGCATGGGAGCGCGTCCGGGGAAAGATGGTGTTTCGGCAGTCCATACGCATACGACCAATTCACTGAACACGCCCATTGAGGCGCTGGAATATGCGTATCCTGTTCGCGTAACTGAATATTCGATTCGCCGCTCGGTGCACGATGCCGAACGCTCACCGCGCTCGAAGGAAAATGTTTATAGTGGAGGCAAGGGAATTGTGCGCGAGATCGAACTGCTCGCCGATGCCGATGTAACCGTGCTTTCCGATCGGCGCAAGCGCGGCCCCTATGGCTTGGGAGGCGCTGCCGATGGCGAGCCCGGCAAAACGTCTCTTGTTCGCCATGATGGCTCACGAGAACAGTTGCCGGGGAAGATGAGCCGCAGGCTGCGCCAGGGCGAACGCATTCGCATCGAGTCGCCTGAAGGGGGATCGTGGATAGGCCCGGAGCCCAAACGCAAATAGATCAGGAGAATCGTGATGAATTTCAATGCTGAATATCTCAAAGAGGTTCTCCGCGGGCTGCGCGGATACAAGCGCATGGCCGAGGGCGCAATCGCCCAGCTCAACCGGGACGAGCTCTTTCTGCAAATCGATCCCGAAGCCAACAGCGTTGCCATCATCATGAAGCACATCAGCGGCAACATGCGTTCGCGCTTTACTGATTTTCTGACCAGCGACGGCGAAAAGCCCGACCGCCAGCGCGACCATGAATTTATTCAGGATCGCCTGACCAGCGAAGAGCTGATGAACGCCTGGGAAGGCGAGTGGCAGCGCCTCTTCACCACCATCGAATCTCTCCAGCCGGAAGACCTGGGCCGGATCATTACGATTCGCAGCGAAGAGCATACTGTCTTGCAAGCCCTCAACCGGGCGCTACTGCATTACGCCCAGCATATCGGCCAGATTATTTTTCTTGCCAAGCACATTCGCGGGCCACAGTGGAAGTCGCTGAGCATTCCCCGCGGCAAGTCAGAGGAGTACAAAAGCCAATCGCCGGGAAAGTATTCGAAGGGATTGCCGTAGGCATCCAAATCCTCCAGGTGCGCCGCGGCATTGTTTGTACCGACATCGCGGTTTTTTACTCTGCTAGAATTTTTACCTTGAGTCGAACTGTAAGCTTCCATGGGACTTGACGCTTATGTCCGCTGTAATTGCTTTAAGGAGGGTCGCACTCGGCCATTTCCTTTTCCTGATCGTCTGAAGTTCGACGAACTCGGCGAGCCCGATGTGGATAACTCAGATAACAAACTGACCATCGAAGACCTTATTACATTCGACAGATGGAACTATGACTGGGGATGCGAACACCATGGCTTCTTGGTGAATGCCAGGATTGGGAACATCTCTTTCGTGGGCCATGTGCGGACCTGTTTAAAGGCTACCGAAAAACATTCGGCAAATCGCTTTCCGTTGCTATTGTCCAGAGTTGTGTACAGCGGAACGCATGCTGGAGATTACATCTATGCTGCTGAAGCTCATCACCTGCTGGAAGAGGTAAAGAAACTGGAATCGTTTGCTGATGACGGTACTATGAAGAAATTTATGGAGACGATGCACTCCCTCTGTGAAGCCAGTGTTGCTTCCGGCAATCCAATAGTTTTTTGAAGGACTTAATAAGGACTTATTATGACCACGAGCGCTACCCGCCCCCAGCTCTCCTATCTTTCCGACCAGCTCAACGAACTGAAAAACAAGGGAACTTACTTCAAGCTGCGCGTCCTCGAAGACGAGCAAGAGCCGATGTGCACCTTCGACGGCAAGAAGGTCATCAATCTTGCGTCGAATAATTATCTTGGTCTGACCACGCATCCCAAGCTGCGCGAGGCGGCGCTCGAGGCCACGCGCAAATATGGCGTTGGTTCGGGCGCGGTGCGCACCATTGCCGGCACCATGAAGATCCACATGGAGCTGGAAGAAAAAATTGCCCGCTTCAAGAATGTCGAAGCCTGCGTGGTTTTCCAATCGGGCTTTGCCGCCAATGCCGGCACGGTCTCAGCCATTCTGGGCAAAGAAGACTTCATCATCTCCGACGAGCTCAACCATGCCAGCATCATTGATGGCGCCCGGCTCTCGCGGGCCAAGATCCTTGTATTCCGCCACAAAGACATTGCCCACGCTGAAGAACAGCTCGCCTCCATTAAAGACCAGCCTGGACGCAAGCTGCTCATCACTGACGGCGTCTTTTCCATGGATGGCGACATCGGCCCACTGCCTGCGCTTTGCGAGCTGGCGGAAAAATACGGCGCCATCATGATGGTGGATGACGCCCATGCCTCCGGCGTTCTGGGCCGCAACGGTCGCGGCACCATTGACCACTTCAACGTCCATGGCCGCGTGGATGTGCAGGTGGGGACGCTGTCGAAGGCCATCGGCGCGCTCGGCGGATACGTTTGCGGCTCGCGCGACCTGATCGAATTTCTCTACCATCGCGCCCGGCCATTCTTGTTCTCGACCTCGCATCCGCCGTCGGTGGCAGCGACATGCATTGCGGCTTTCGAGGTTTTAGAGCAAGAGCCGGAGCGCATTGAGAAACTCTGGGAGAATACGCGCTTCTTCAAAAAAGAATTGGGACGTCTGGGCTTCAATATCGGTGGAGTAAATACTTCCGCCAGCGAGACGCCAATCACGCCAATCATCGTAGGCGAGGGCCGCCTGACCATGGAGTTCTCACGCGAGCTGTTCAAAGAAGGCGTGCTGGGCACCGGCATTGCTTTTCCCACCGTGCCCGAAGGGAAGGCTCGTATTCGCACTATCATGACGGCGACGCACACCCGCGAGCAGTTGGAAAAGGCCTTGGAGACTTTACATCGGGTCGGCAAGAAGATGGGAATTTTGTCATGACTGTGTGATTTTGTGAACGCCCTTAATGTAGAAACGTAGCTCCCACATCTGCTCAGTGCATTCAATATTTTTTAATGCATGTCATCCTTCGACTCGGCGCAAGCGCCTCGCGCAGGATGACAATTTCACAGTTCCAGATTCAAACTTGATACTGAATTTCACCGTCCACGATGGTTGCAATCACCTTGCCGGTGAGCTGCCATCCATCGAAAGGCGTGTTCTTCGATTTAGAGAGTGATTTGCTTGCTTCGAATGTCCAGCGCCTCTTGGGATCGAAAATCGTCACATCCGCAACCGATCCTTTGCTGAGCGTGCCGCGCCCGGCGAGGCCAACCAGCTTCGCGGGATTGCTTGAAAGCAATTCGACAATCCTGGCCAGCGGAATCTTTTTCTCGATGTGCAGTTTAGTGATCACCAGGCCTAACGCTGTTTCCAGGCCGGTAATGCCGAAGGGGGCGCGGTCGAACTCCATATTTTTTTCGTGAGCCGCATGGGGAGCATGGTCGGTCGCTATGCAATCAATGCCGCCGTCAGCCAGTGCCGCCAGCATGGCTTCGCGGTCGGCTTGGGAGCGCAGCGGCGGATTCATTTTTGCATTGGTGTTGTAGTCGCCCATATCCTCATCGGTGAGCACGAAATGGTGAGGTGTAATCTCGCAGGTCACGTGCACGCGCTCCCGCTTTCCCCGACGCACGGCTTTCAGCGCCGCGAGGGTGGAAATGTGGGCAACATGCAAATGAGCCTTGGTTTGTCCTGCCAGCCGGATATCGCGTTCTACGACGCTTGCCTCGGCCTCCGCCGGCATTCCACGCAAGCCTAGCCGCAGGGCGGCTGCTCCGGCATTCATCACGCAACCTTGAGTCTGGCGGGTATCCTCCGCATGCTGAATCACCGGTATGCCCAGCGCGGCCGCAGCATGCAAGGCCTCGCGCATGATCGCGTCCTCGAGGATAGGCTTGCCATCGTCGGTCACCGCCACGGCGCCGGCGCGCTTCAATGCTTTGAAGTCGGTAAGCTGGTGGCCCTGGCTGCCCACCGTAGCCGCCACAATGGGAAAGACGTTGACCACGGCGCCGCGTTCTTCAGCTTGCATCCACTGGGTGATGTCCACGGAATCGTTTACGGGAGACGTGTTCGGCATGGCGCAGATGGAGGTAAACCCGCCTGCCGCGGCTGCTGCCGTTCCCGTGGCGATGGTTTCCTTGTGCGATTGTCCTGGCTCGCGCAGATGCACATGCAAGTCTATAAATCCGGGAGCCACGATCAGCCCGCGCGCGTCGAAGTTCTTATCCGCGCCACCTCGAATTTTTCCCGTAGGAGCAATTTCTGCCACCTTGCCATCGCGCAGCAGAACATCGTAATTGGCGTCGAGTTTCTGCGCCGGGTCAATCACCCGGCCGCCGCGGATCAGGAGCGATTTGCTGCGCTGCGTTTTCAAAATCGAGACAATGTCCTTTCCCGAGGTGTGCCTTGCTTACTTGCCGGCAAGCGCCTGCGTCAGAATTGCCATGCGCATGGGTATGCCGTTGGCTACTTGCTCCAGAATCACCGACTGCGGGCCATCGGCCACATCGCTGGTCAGCTCCATGCCGAGAATCGCCGGTCCCGGATGCATCACCAGCGTATCCTTTTTTGCCATACGCAGCCGTTCACTATTCAATTGATAGCGCGTCACGTAGTCTTCCGCATTGAGCTGCAACCCGGCCAGCCGCTCTTTCTGCACGCGCAGCATCATGATTACATCTGCGCTGCGGATGGCCGGCTCGATATGCCGGATCACCGTGACTCCCGGCGCCAGGGTGGCGCAAATTTCCGGCGCCAGCTCCGGGGGGCCGCACAGCGTGACCTGCGCCCCCATGCGGCTGAGCAGGTGGATGTTGGAACGCGCCACGCGGCTGTGCAGGATGTCGCCTATCATGGCGACCTGCAATCCGCGCAGCTTTTTCCTGTGCTGCAAGATCGTGTAGGCATCCAGCAGGGCTTGGGAAGGGTGCTCGTGCATTCCATCGCCCGCGTTGATGACTGGGATATCCAGGTTTCGCGCCGCCAGGTTAGGAGCGCCGGAAGACGGATGCCGGATCACGATTGCATCGGCGCCGGCTGCGCGCAAGGTTCGCACCGTATCCACCAGCGATTCGCCTTTTTGGATGCTGGATTCAGCGGCGGTAATCACCGTCGTCGTAGCGCCCAATTTTTTGGCTGCCAGCTCGAATGAAACCCGGGTGCGCGTACTGGTTTCATAGAAAAGCAGGGCAATGGTTTTGCCGCGTAAAAGGGAATTAGGCTTGGCCGGGCGCATGCGTTGCGCCAGCTTGAGCAGCGCCATGATGCGCTCGGTGGGCAGGTGTTCGATATCCAGGAGTGAGCGGCTGATGCTGGCCCGTCGAGTGGGAGCAGAGGCGGTCATTCCTGCGTGTCCGACTTCTCCATCAGCAGCACTTTCTCGATCTTATCGGTCTCTTCGAGTTTGACCTCGATGACCTCGTTGCTCCGGGTCTGCACCATGCGGCCAATGAAGGCCGCCTCGATGGGCAGCTCACGATGGCCGCGGTCGATCAGTACGCAAAGCTGTATTTTATGCGGGCGGCCGCGGTCAAACAGCGCGTCCAGCGCGGCGCGCGTGGTGCGGCCGGTGTAGAGCACGTCGTCCACCAGGATGATGTTCTTTCCGTTCACGTCAAACCCGATGTCGCTGGGCTGCACCACCGGGCGCTGCGCCACCGTGGAAAGGTCATCGCGGTAGAAGCTGATGTCCAGCGCGCCTACGAGCAGATCGCATTTCTCGATCTGCCGTATGTGCTTTGCCAGGCGCTCGGCCAGGGGGACGCCCCGTCTGCGGACGCCCACCAATGCCAGGTTTCGCCCGCCATTGTTCTTTTCCATGATCTCGTGCGCCAGGCGGACCAGGGTGCGTTCAATTTCAGAGGCGGACATAAGTTGCGCTTTTTCGCGCAGCCGGGGTTCGGTACTTTGAGATTTCATACCGCCGAAATCATAAATGAATTTGCCGTAGAAACAAAAAATGATTCTTGCCTTAGCGGCGCTTGGAGAAATTGGCCCCAATAGCCCCACCAAGGGCGCTTAGCACCAGGGTCCAGATCAGGAGGAATAGAAAACCCGCGATGCAGATAAAAGCCATTCCACCGGGGGTCAACAGGTTTTGTACGATCTGCTGTGCCTGAGGGTTGGGATTGCTGTGGGCGGCAGCTTCCATCTGCGTCCGAAATTGCTGCATGAGCCCTGGGTCGGGATGCAGCACCACATACCACAAAGCAAGAGGAAGGGCCGGCACGCTGAAAATAAGAAATCCGATAAACCCGGTGAGTAACCCGATGCCCGCTCCCGCGCCCGAAGAAATCTTCTGTCCCGGCCCATTGCGGTAATAGAGCTGGACGGCAAGGAATCCGGGCAAGGCAATCAATAAAAGAGCCCAGGGAGAAAAAGAGGAGAAAATGATGATAATTGCAACAAGTATGCCCGCCAGCGCAGCCTGTTTGCGCGCCAGACGCCGGTTAATACTTATGTTTACTGAAGCATAGGGTGGCTGCGCCGAGATTGTACCTGCGGTCGAACTCTGTGTCCCTGCGAACTCACCGGCTGGCGGCTCTTCGCCACCCTGGCCTACGCGGATCTGTGGAGCGCCGCATTGCCGGCAAAACGGGTTACCTTCGCCAACTTCGGCGCCGCACTGGTGACAAGGATGGCTCACGTGCTCCAAGGTACAGGAGTTCTAACTTCGCGTCCAGATGGCCGGGCTCTCTGGATCGTTGGTCTACAAGCTTTTTCTAATTCAGAAAACCTTGAAATGAATAGTCAGGTATTTCTTGGGATTTTCCCGGATTGCCTGCACCAGGCCGCGCGTTTCCACCAGCATCTTGTCGGAATTGTTGTACAGCGAGGGATCCACGAACAATTTGCCCATGGTTCCTTTGCCCTCGTTGATGTTGGTGGTCAGGGTTTCCAGGTTGGATATGGTCTTATCCAGCTTGCGGGCAAATTCCTCATCTTTGGCCAGCTTGCCCAATGCGCCCTTGCCATGGTTGATGTCATCCATCAGCGTATTGGCTTTGCTTACCGTCTGGTTCAGGTTGTTATAAATCGTTTCGTCTTTCAGCAGCTTGCCGATCGTGCCCTGGCCTTGGTTAATTTCATCAATGATATTGTTCAATTTATCCACCGAGGCATTGGCCTTGCCATAAAGCTCATCGCTCTCGATTAACTTGCCGATGCTGCCTTTGCCAGAGTGGATTTCGCCCACCATCTGCTGCATCTCATTAAGGGTAATATTCAGGCGGTTGAACAGGCTGGGGTCATAAATGAGTTTTCCAATCGAGCCCTTGCCTTCCTCCACCGCCGCCACAATGCGGTCGAGCCTCCGCACCAGCACATCCACATTTTGCAGGGAAGACTGGCTGGAGCGGATTACATCCTGGAGGTCGGGACGATTCACCGCTTGCAACACACCCCCATCCCCGACGGGCGACCCTGTCGCCTGGGAGCTGTTGATATCAATGTAGGTTTCGCCCAGCACCCCAGCCGTGCTCAGCTCCGCGGTTGAATCTTTGCGCAGAAAATCACGGAAGCGGGTGTTCACCTTCATGGTCACTTCCACAGGCGTCAGGGGTTTGCGGGGATCTACCGAAATGTTTGTCACATTTCCGATATCCACCCCTTGCAGGCGCACAGGAGCGCCCCGGCGCAGCCCTTCGGCGTTATCAAAATATGTCTTCAGGTAGATTTGGTGCGTGAACAACCCGGTGCTGGAAGACATGAGAAAAATCACAATGATCAGAGCGATCATCGCTACAACGACGGTAATCCCCACCCGCAAACGGGACCATTGCAGTTGTGCTTGGCTAGGCATATTTCTCGCTCAATATTCCAAAGTTCGAAACCCACTGCCTTTTTGCTGAAATCAAGGGGAAAGGGCGAATGATAACATATTGCATCAATTCTACTTAGGCCATTTCTGAGCGCCGCCTGCTATTGCGATCAGAGGCAAATTGCAGCCGCAAGTCACCCCAAGCGTCTACTTTCAATGATGGCTGGTGAACATATGGTAACAGAGGTAAGGCTGCCGGCTATTCATTCCTGAGCTAGCGCCCTGCTCTGGAGCGCCCTCACCATCATCATCGCTGCCAGATATGCTATTGCGCCACCGGCCAGAGTGGCAGCCATGCCAAAATGCACGGCGATGACCATGGCCAGCACCGATCCCAGCACCGAGGCGGCTGCATTCATAGCCCAGGCCCACTCAATCGCTCCGGCTTCGGTGTTCTCCAGGGCGCGCAACCCGGTGGGGAAGGGCATGCCCATCAGAAATCCAATGGGAGCCAGCAAAACCGCGCTCACCAGCAGTTTTAGCCCCAGCGGCCAGCCCACCAATGTCACCAGAATTCTGGGTAGCACAAAAATATAGGCTATCAACGCAGCCACAATGAACAGAAGAGGGAAGCGGATTCTGCGCCAGTCGGCGATCCAATGCCGGGCCGCTAGGCTGCCGGCGCCGCTGGTCAGCATCATCAGGAAAACGACAACCGTAAGGGCATAGGTGGGGTGGCCGAGGAACAGGACAAAACGCTGAATCATGGTGATTTCCACCAGGATGTAGCCCAATCCCACGGCGATAAAGTAGAGCAGCGGGCTCACTCCCGCCACCTGTGCGCTGGTGTGGAAGGCTAGGGGGAGAACCAGGAACGCCAACACCGCCAGCGCCGATATGCCCAGCAACATGAAGAGCACAGCCACGCCCAGGTTGACCTTCCAATCAATGCCAAAATGTGAGCGGGGATTGAGAAATCCCTGGAGCAGCCTGCCCGTCCTGAAAGTGAAGAAGAAGAAGGGGGCATTATCGGAGACCGGCTTTATGTTGTAAGGGTATTGCGCAATGAAGGCATCACGCGCACCCCACGAGGCTGTTGGCGGGTCTTTGAGGTTTGTCATCGTGATGTCAGGATCTGCATCAATAAGCTGGGAGAACGGCTTGCGCGCTTCCAGGGCAGCGTACGAGGTTTGACCGAGCGCCTCTTCAGTCGGATAACAAACGGTCGGCGACGGAATTTCAGTGCAGCCGAGAATGTAAATCTCAGGCGTCCCAAACAGATGGGCGGCATGAACCAGGTGAAGATTCCCAGTTTCATTGATGTGCGCCAGCACAGTCCTTACTTCTTCGGGGGTAAACGGGCTTTTCTTGACCAGAACTGTGACCGGTCTTCCATCGGTATTGAGTTCTCCATCAGCCACCACGATGAAGTGATTCCTTGGGTCCTGGACCCCCATCTGGCGCAGGGCCTCGATCGCCTGTGAAACCACGCGCAGCGCCTCGCGCGGTTCCTTGAATTCCCAGCGGGTGATGGCGATCATGCCATCGGGTTTAAGATGGTCAAAATATTCACGGAAGGCTTCGACGGTGTAGAGATTGTTTTCGCTCAACGCGAATGCGCCCGCCGCCGTCGAGGCCCAGGTATCCACCAGCGTCATCTGCAAGACATCGTAGTGGTCATGTGAGTTGCGGATGAACGAACGGCCGTCGCTGACGTGCAAGTGGACTTCCGGCCGTTCATACAGGTGATAAGCGTAGTCGGCATAGCGGCCGCGCATGATGTTGTTGGCGATGATGGGATTGATCTCGATGGCGGTCACGCTCGGGCTGCCGCCCACCAGCGCGCGCAGCACGTCCACGCCGCCGCCGGGGCCAATGATGGCGAAGTCTCCATGCGGGCGCAGCGCATTCACGACCGAGGGCGCCGCCGACATCAGGTCCTTCTGCCACTCGGGGTCGCGCCACAGTGCCGGGTCGGCGTGCATGAGCGAGGTGGAGGCATCGGCATCAATCACGATGGTCCGGGTATCACCGGCATGGTCAACCTCCACGCGCGAGATGGCGTTCCATTTGGAATATTCCGTCCATGCCCGGGAGCGGCGCATGCCCTTGGCATACACAATGTCGGCTACGCGGCCATGCGTCGCCATGTTGATAATGATCAAGAGCAAAGGCAGGGCCGCCAACAGCAGCGGCTTCTTTCGGTTTGCCGGGGACCACAACGCCCCGGCTGCCGCCATGGCCATGGCGGCGCATAAAATTGCGTTGGGGCCGCCAATCCAACTCAGCAACAGGACCACCGCCAGGCAGGCCAGCGCTCCGCCGATCAGGTCAGCGCCATAAAGCTGCGAGATGCGCTGCCGCTCGCGCGCGAAGACCAGCGAAAAAAGCAGCCCGGTAAAGAAGAAGGGGACCGCCGCGACCAGGTAGATGATGGTAAGCCGAAAGAAATTGGTCCAGTCCAGCCGCAGCGTGACTGGAATGCGCAACACCACCTCCAACAGAATCATGATCATGAGCGCGCTCGCCATCAGGATGCGCGGCGCCAGGTATTCGGTCGCGTGCCGCTTGAGCTGTTCGCGACGGATATAGGCAAAAACCCCGCCCGCCCCCAACCCCAGCAGCGCCACCGAGATGGCTAAAAAAGCAAAATGGTAAAACAGCACCACGGAAAACAGCCGGGTCAGGGCCAGCTCCAGCAGCAGCGTGGCAAAACTGACGGTGCCGATGGCGGCCGTGAGCGCCGCTCGCGAAGTGTTAGTGGTGGTGGTCTGAACGGGAGCTTCAAGCACTTGTGATTGGGCCATGAATAATTGGGTAATTGGATAATTTTGTAATCGGGTAATTGTGTAATTGCCTAAAATTGGTAACCAATTCTATCAATTCACCGTAAATACTGAACCTAAATTCTCCCATTACCCGATTCCTCAATTCTCCAGGATCACCATGGCGATGGCCTGCTCGGCCGTATGCGACATGGAAAGAGAAACATGTTTAGCTCCCAGGCGGGCGGCATACTGGGCAGCCACGCCTGAAAAAGCGATCGTAGGGCGCTTTCCCGGCTCACGGCGAACTTCAACCTGCTGCCAGGTAATCCCGTGGCGCAGGCCTGTGCCCAG
>Ga0070741_10011485_pt1 | contig 16350 bp, 14 predicted proteins | sample Coa_R1_4_FD_66440 | JGI IMG/M metagenome (GOLD analysis project Ga0070741, IMG submission 66440) | Surface soil microbial communities from Centralia Pennsylvania, which are recovering from an underground coalmine fire - Coalmine... | ecosystem: Environmental > Terrestrial > Soil > Unclassified ...
AAAGGTTCGGCTTGAAGGCAAAGACTATGTCGTGCGCGATGGCGACGTGATTTCGTTCCGGTTCAATGTGTGAGCCAAAGGCCAATTGCAGGGCGCGCTCGCCGAGCGCCCCGCTGCGGACGGCCCGGCGGTCCGCCCCTACCCTTGCTCGTACAAAATACGGCCGCAATTCTCGCAGCTCACGATTTCTTTCCCGGCTCTGGCGCTTGCCGCTGTTGCACTTGTCACTTTCATGTGACAGCCGGTGCAGACTCCATGCTCGATCGCTACGATTGCGGCATCGCCTTTACTCTTGAAAAGACGCTGGAAAAGCCCAAGCAAATCCTCATCGATTTTTCCCTCCAAGTCTGTGCGTTCTCTGGTCAATTCGTCCAGTCGCGACTGCAAAGCCTTCGACTTTTCATCGAGATCGGCTGTTTGCCGTGCGATTGATTCCCTAACGCCGGTTGCCTTCTTTTCTTCTTCAGCAAGATCAATCTTGATCTTGTCGGCCTGTACCATCAGCTCGAGCTCTTCATCCTCGATCTGGCGAATTTCATTTTCGTACCGCTCGATTTCGTGTCCGAGCGCCTGAAATTCATCGTTCTTGCGCGTTTGATACTGTTGGGTCCTGAGACGCGAGATGCTTTCTGTGCGTGTCCCCACATCGAGCTCGAGTTTCTTCCGGTCCACTTCGATCTGGCGCGACTTTTGTTTCAACGCATCAACGGCGCTTGCGCTTGCTGCCAGCTGCGCTTCGAGACTCTTTCGTCGCAGCGGCACGGTCTCTATCTCGGTCTGGATTTGCCTGATCTTCTGCTGCCGATCTTGAAGGACAAGAAGTTGTTCCAGTTCCGGATGCACGAGCGCTCAAGGTATTGATACGGTTAGGCTCCGTCAATCCGCGACGCAAGAGGCGTGGCTTACCACTAATGAGAGACAGCCCGCTCCGTTTGCTGAAAGGCTTCCAACACCTGTTCGGGTCGTGCGCGTACCGCGATGTTTTCGGTGAGATTTACCCAGCGAATTATTCCGCTCGAATCAATGAGAAACTCTGCCGGGCGAGCGATGTCCGTGCCTTTTGGGCCTGCGCCGCGATGCAGAAGATCGTAGTGGCGAATGACTTCTGCCTTGGGATCGGACAGGAACGTGTAGGTGTAGCCGAGCTTTTGGCGCTGGCGCCGATTGATGTCCGGTGTGTCCACGCTAATCGCGACGACCTGAATCCCACGCGATTCAAGTTCCGCAAGCTTTTGCTGAAAACTCCGCAACTCGGAGTTACAGAATGGTCACCAGAAACCGCGATAAAAAATCAGCGCAACGGCTTTGGATCTGCGGACGAGATCCTGAAGAGACACATCCTTCCCATCCTGGTCTGACAGCGTAAAGTCGGGAGCTTTTTGTCCGACGCGCGGCGCTCCAGTTGAAGGCGGGACCTGCCGCAACTGGTAGAAGATTACGTAGCTAAACAAACCAAACATCGATATTCCGAGGATGGCTAAAATCGGACCGAAGATTTTGCCTCGATAGACCTGCGGTTTGCCAAACGCCCGGAATAGACCCAGCACCAGCAGAATCCCGCCTACGGCAAACAACGAGAGGTTCGCCCACGGAAAATCGCGTGTAATTGGGAATTGAGCGAAGAATGTGTAACTGAGAAAACCAGCCAGCGCGAAAAGAAAGCCGATCCAGAGCGGCCAATTCCAGTTTCGTTTCATATCGATCTTGCCGCGCCCCTTCGCCAAACCCAGCGATACAGTACCGCCACGATCACAGCGAAGGCTATGCCACCCAAAATTTTCGATGTGTTCTCAAAGCTGGCGCCGACTAAGGCCAACGGTTCATTCGGATTGGAAAAACCGAGCTTATCAGCGAACGCGACCAATCCCGCGACAATCACAGCCAGCAGACTTTCGCCGACAATCAAACCTGATGCGAGCAACACGCCGAGCTGTTTCGTGGCTTCCGGCTTAGGCGCACGTTCCGCGTTGCGGTCGAAGACCGCGCCGACGATCGCGCCGACCACTACCATCAATGTTGTTGAGGTTGGCAAGTAAATGCCCAAACCCACCGCCAACGGCGGCATGCGCGGCCCGAGCGCGGTGCGCGCCAGAACCTCATCCAGGACGATAACGCCAATGCCTATCGCCGCCCCCGTCACGATAAGACTCCAATCTATATTGTGCGTGATCACACCTTGAGCCAGCGCGGAGATCAAACCCGCCTGCGGCGCCGGCAGTGCGCGCGCGGGATCCACGCCTGGCGCGCCATTAAAACCGTAGGCGTGATTCAAAAGATTCATCACCGGTGGGATAACCACTGCACCTGCAATCACTCCGATCACCAAGGCCCATTGCTGTTTTTCCGGTGTCGCGTTCACCAGTTGTCCGGTTTTAAGGTCCTGCAGGTTGTTATTGGCGATCGAAGCTACCGCGAACACGACAGCGGTAACGAAGAGTGCGAACGCCACCAGCGACTTTCCGGCCTCGGGTGCCACATGCGACTGAAGCCCGAATACGAGTAGCAGTGCGGCAATGACCACAACAAGAATGCCGATGCCGGAGAGTGGGCTGTTGGACGAACCGATCAGTCCTGCCATGTAGCCGCAGACCGCTGACACTAGGAAACTGAGGATCACCACAAATAGCACGCCGCCGAGCACCAGCACCAACGCGTGATCACCCAGTCCGCTGACGTGCGCAAAATTCCAAAGCAAGTAGCCAATTGGAATCAGGCACAACAAGGAAACCAATCCGACAATGCCGATTGGGATGTCGCGCTCGGTGATTGGCAGCGTGTCGGCCCTCCCGGCTTTGCGCGCGCGAGAGGCGGCCATCGCGCTCGTCAAGCCAGCCACCACTGGTTTTATTAATTTAAGAAGCGTCCAAATCGCCGAAACGCCGATCGCGCCCGCGCCGATAAAGCGCACCTTCGTGCTCCATATTTTTTGCGCGAGAGTTGCAGCGGCAGTCGTGACATCGCCGGCAATCGCCGAAAAATGTGGAACGCCCCACCCCCAGCCAATTAATGCGCCGACAAGCATTGCAAGACCAACCCAGAGCCCGACCAGATGACCGATTCCTAACAGCATGAAAGAGAGACTGAAATCGAAACCAGTGGCGGAACCTCGGCGACCAAGATGGAAATACTGCGCCACGTCGCTGGCGAATATCTTTGTTTGTAAGATTCCGTAGAATATCGCGGATACGATTGAGCCCCACAAAACAGCCAGCACACCTGCGCGGCCATGTTCAATGTCGTGTGCATGCTCGGCATCGCCGGTGCTGCCGACTTTCAAAACTTCAGCGCAGGCGACGCCTTCGGGATACGGCAGGTCCGATGTTGTCACCAACGCCCGCCGGAGCGGGATTGAGTACATCACGCCGAGAATTCCGCCGAGCGCGCAGATCCAAAACGAAGTCCAGAAAGGAAAGCCGGTCCAATAGCCGATCATGATTAATCCCGGCAGCACGAAGATGATCGACGACAGCGTGCCTGCTGCCGAGGCAACCGTCTGTACAATGTTATTTTCCTGAATCGTCGCATTCTTGAAACCGCGCAGGATCGCCATCGAAATCACAGCCGCTGGAATTGAGGTGGAAAAAGTCAGGGCCGCCTTTAACCCGGCATAGACATTCGCCGCCGTGAAAACGAGCGTGATGATGATGCCGATGATCACGCCGCGGACTGTCAGCTCAGCGCGCCTATTCGCGTTTGTCTCCTGGCCGACATTCACATTTTGGTTCTCGGCTTCACTGGCTTGCATTTTGACGATTCACCGCCCGATTACATTCTCGATCGATGAGAGCGGAGAATAGTCTGGACTCGCCGGAAGGGTCAAGATGCATACTGTGAATCTGACGTAAGAGCACGGCATAAACTTCGCGACACGTGCGCAGCGGGAGCGCACGCACCTCGCGTGATTGTTCGGCGCCTCGTGTCGCCGAAACGCTCGGTGCGAGATCAACGCGATACGATTACCGCGCCCAGGAAAGTTCGCGATGGCGAGGGCGCCATCGCCGGCACGCCACGGCGCGTGCGCTTCCCAGATCAGAACCTTTCTACTGGCGAGCGTTGAATGCTCTGGGAAGTCGTCTGTCTGGCGCCTTCTTCGCCCAGGACGGCCACACGCAGATCCCAGATCTCGCCGTCGACCTTGCGGAACGCGGCTTCGGAAAATTCGTCAGGCGGCGCAAGTCTTTCTTTGAATTGGGAGACATTTTGCAAAGCGCGGTCGATTTGATCGTGCGGCAAGGTGGCGAGGATTCGTTGCACGTTCTCAATCTCGGGAATGCGATGGCAGATCATCGCCACGTCGTTCCCTGCAGCGATGGCCAGGCGGATTGTGTCCTCCAGCCGATACCCGGTAAGGATCGCGCCCATGTCCAGATCGTCAGTCATGACGAGTCCATCGAAACCGAGCTCGTTGCGCAATAAATCGGTTGCGATCCGATGCGATAGAGTAGCAGGCGTCTTTTCCGGCTCGCAACAAGGATACCAGCCGTGACAGAGCATCATGCTGTCCACCTGGGACGGATGGTGCGCTGCGCCGTCCGGGTGCCCCAGCGGGCCGTCTCTGCCAATGAATTGGCGAAATACGGCAAGCTCATTCCCATCCAGTTGTTCACGGGTGCGATTGATCCGCGGCAATTCGTAATGCGCATCCGAACTCGCGGCGGAGTAACCCGGAAAATGTTTGCCGCAGCTCGCGATCCCCCGTCCTCTCATTGCGTCGTTGAATGCACCGGCGTTACGAATGACCTGCTCGACTGTTTTTCCGTAACAGCGGCCTCGGAGAGAATTGTCGGCGTCGTCATCGAAGGAAATGTCCAGGACCGGGCACAGGTCCAGGTTGAAACCGAAAAGGCGGAGCAAGCGCCCTGTGATGTCGCCATGACGCCGGATGAGATCGATGTCATTCCTGTCGCGCAACTGTTGCGCATTTGGCGGTTCGCTGCCGATCAATCGGAGACGAGAAACGCGGCCCCCTTCCTGATCAATCGTAATGATGGGCTCGATCTCACTTAAATCGCGGAGATCATCGATGAGCTTCCGCAACTGCGGCGCGCTTTCGATGTTGCGGCCGAACAAAATGAAAGCGCCCGGCTTCACCTTTCGGAACAGCCTGGCAGTTTTTCCATCTAATTCCTTGCCAGGCACGCCGGTCATGATCAACTGGCCGAGTAAATCCGCTTTCATGGGCCGCAAAGAGTAACGCCCAACCCGCGTTCGGCAAGTCTACCACGCGCGCAGGCGCTCAGCATTCAACGTCTAACGTCCGACCAGGAAAAATCCTTTCAGTTGAACGTCGAGCGTTGAGCGTTGAGCGTTGAGCATTGAAAAAAATCGCAATCTACGGCGGAACCTTTGATCCGATTCACCACGGACATCTTATCGTTGCGCGCGAGGCCCTTGAGAAACTTGACGCTGCGGAAGTGATTTTTATTCCCGCTCGCACGTCGCCTCTTCGAAAGACCGCGCCTGTTGCCAGAGACGAAATACGGTTATTGATGATACAAGCCGCCATTGAGAATGAACCCGGGTTTGCCGTGGATGATTGCGAATTGCGACGTCCATCACCTTCCTACACCATCGATACGATCGAGCAGATCCGGCAGCGCGAGCGTGACGCAACGATCTACTGCCTGATCGGCGAAGATAACGTGGACAAACTCACAAAATGGCGCCGCTTTGCTGACTTGGAAAAGATGGTTCGTTTTGTTGTTCTCGATCGTAGTGGCCAACGCCCGCACCACACCTACCCACTAATTCGCCGGAAAATCGACATTTCTGCAACTGAAATCAGAAAGAGAGTTGCCACTGGTCGGTCGATTCGATATTTCGTACCGCCGGCAGTGGAAGAAATCATTCGTCGCGAAAAACTTTACCTGGAGCAACGGAAATAACCCCGGAAAATTTAGCCAGAACCTGCGCCGAGCTCGCCTCAAACAAAAAGGCGGAAGACATTGTCGTCCTCGATTTGCGCGCGATCTCGACGTTCACCGATTTTTTCGTGCTTTGCTCGGCGACGTCTGAGCCGCAACTAAAAGCAATCGCAAACGAAATTGAAACGCGCTTGCGAGAGGACCATTCCATTCGACCCGTGGCGGTTGACGGGTTTCCAGCCAGCCAGTGGGTTGTGCTCGATTACCTGCAAGTCGTTGTCCACGTCTTACACCGGGACAAACGATCCTTTTACAGTCTGGAAGACCTATGGGGCGACGCGCCGCGACTCGAATGGGAAGCGGCTGCGACGCGCTGATTGCAGCATGGCGATCGAATCCTGAGCCTAGGGCCTGAGGCCGATTGGGCTTGGCGCGTCTTTTTCACACCAAGTAGGATGGCCCACAGGGCCGTCGCTACCGGGGCCGTCGTTGTGTTACACGCTCTATTTCTTTGGCGACGGCGGGGCCGCAGGGCTGGGAGCCTTCGCCGGAGCAGCAGGCGCAGGTGTCGGAGCCGGCTTTGCATCCAGCAGTTCCACCTCAAAAATCAGAGTCGAATTCGCACCAATTTCCGGACTGACAGATCTCTCGCCGTAGGCGAGGTTCGATGGAATAAACAACTGATATTTCGATCCCACTTTCATTAGCTGAAGCGCCTCCGTCCATCCCTTGATGACGCCGTTAACCGGAAAGGTCGCCGGTTGACCGCGCTTGTATGAACTGTCGAACTCCGTTCCGTTGATAAGCGTTCCCCGGTAATTCACCGTTACCGTGTCGGTCGCCTTCGGTTGCGGCCCGTTTCCCTCTTTCAGAACTTTGTACTCCAACCCGCTCGCGGTTGTTTTTACGCCTTCTTTCTTTTTGTTTTCCGCGAGAAACTTTTCCCCTTCCGCCTTATTCTTCTCGCCCGCTTCCTTCTGTTTTTGTTGCATGTCTTTTTCAAATGTCGTCATGACTTCCTTGACCTGCTCGGGGGTTAGTTGTGGCTTGTCGGCGATGGCGTCTTTTATACCGGCAACGAGCAGATCCGGATTAACGTCCACCTTCTGTCGGCTAAGATTGAAGCCGATCTGCATTCCAATGCTATAACTAACTTTGTCTTTCTGGTCCTTGAGCTGTACGGATTTCTCTTGCCCAAACAAAGGCAATACAAGTAAGGATGCGCTGAAAATGAGGATAAGTTGTTTCATAGAAGGTGCTCTCCGCGCGGATTTGGTTAAATTGGTCGCCGCGGAAACTGGGACGCTAATAGATAAATGCCGCCCGTCAAGAACAGAGCGGCGCCTGCGCCCCGAACGCCGCTACCCTTGGGCCGGGCTGGTTTTTGCGACGCTCATCGCCCTTGTACCGAAGCCGCTCAACGCAATCAGTCTCTCCCATGCCGATGTGCTCAGAATCGCAAAAAAAATCTGGCAAAATGAATGTAATGGAACAATTTCCGGCCTCACTTCGTGGAACGCAGGGGAAGATTTCGCGTCACTGGGCATCGGCCACTTCATCTGGTACCCGAAGGACCGCCGGGGACCGTTCGAGGAAAGTTTTCCCAAGCTCGTAAGTTTTATCTCAAAGCGCGGCGCGAAACTGCCCAACGTCCTCCTGGGAACTGGCGAAAAGCCGTGTCCCTGGAACTCGCGTACTGAATTTCTTCAAGCTCAACATTCAACGCAAATGAATCAATTACGTAAATTCCTTGCGGATACGATCGATTTGCAGGCAGAATTTCTTTTGGCGCGGTTGGAAGGCGCTCTGCCGAAAATGCTGGCTGAAGCGGCGCCCGGTAATCGAACAAACGTACAGGAACAATTCGAGCGTCTCACCAAAACTTCACAGGGATGTTATGCCCTCATCGATTATGTAAATTTCAAAGGGGAAGGCGTTCTACATACGGAGCGCTATCGGGGCCAGGGCTGGGGCCTTCTTCAAGTCTTGGAAGCCATGCACGGCACTTCGGACACCACGGCGGTTGATGAATTCTCGCGCTCAGCAAAGACAGTGTTGACTCGGCGGGTGCAAAACTCTCCGGCCGAACGGCATGAATCGAGATGGTTATCTGGTTGGATTCGGCGCGTAAACAGCTACAATGGCGGCTAATTTATGCGACTTTCGACGTTGATTCGGTTGATTTTGCTGGTCGCGGTTGTGTCTTCTGCAAGCGGTCAATTTCACTTGGGACCGAAACCGCGACAGCCGGTTGCTGCCCCGCCGCCTATGCGCAAAGCGTCGACGCTCATTCAAAGGCAGGCACCATTAAAGGTGAATCAATCTGTACTCAAACAGGCGACACCGGACAATACGCACATCGTCGTCTCACTTCCGAAGCAGCGGGCTTATCTTATGATCGGAGACCAAGTCGTCGCCGATGGCCCAGTCTCGACTGGCCGACGTGGGCACGAGACACCAAGAGGACACTTCAATGTGATGGAAAAAGACCCTAATCACCACTCAAGTCTTTACGGCGATTTCGTGGACAGTTCCGGCCGTATTGTTCGGGCCGGCGTCAGCGCGCGCAGCGACTCCGCGCCGAGCGGAACCCATTTTGCCGGGGCACCAATGAAATGGTTCCTTCGCCTTACCGGTGAAGGAGTCGGGATGCACATAGGAATTTTGCCTGGCTACGCCGCGTCGCATGGCTGCATCCGCGAATCCGTCGACGGGGCAAAATTGTTTTACGACTACGCCAAAGTTGGCACGTCCATAGACGTTGGCGACTAGCGGAACATCGACCTGCTGGTCTGTTCGCCAGTGGAGCTGGACTCCGCTCACCCCAAGACAACGGACTACAAACCAGCTAGCGACACAGGCGGCGAGCCTATGTTTCGATCAATTTTTTGCGTAGCATTTCCAACGCAGCCTGCGTAGCAATTTGTTTAAAAGTCTCGCGGTCAGTTGGAAAAAACAATTTCTTCGCGATTGTTTCGCCCGGCGCTGCAAGGGCAACATAAACGGTTCCGACTGGCTTCTCCGGCGATCCGCCGCCCGGCCCTGCAATCCCAGTCGTAGCGAGAGCATAATCGGACCCTGCACACCCGCGTGCATTTTCAGCCAGTGCAAGCGCGACTTGCTCGCTCACCGCACCGTGCTTCTCGATCAGGTGCGAATCGACATCCAGCATATTGATCTTGGCCTGGTTCGCGTAACAAACGTACCCAGCGAGAAAAACCTCCGATGCGCCAGGCACGTTTGTGATGCGATTAGCCAGCAATCCTCCCGTGCAGGATTCTGCAACGGCCAGCGTTTGATTGCGCCCCACCAGTAGTTTAACAACCACTTCCTCCAGCGTCTCGTCCGCGGCAGAAAAGACGGAGGACCCCAGCGTCGATCTGATAATCGCGTCAGCCTGTTCGATGGCCTTCGGTTTCCCGACAATGCGCACATCGACTTCGGCAGGACGCGCGCAGTACCCCAACTCGATTCCCGGTATTGCAAGCACGCGGTCGCCGATTGCCTCCTCGACCAGCGACTCGCCTTTGTCGGCAATCTTATAAAGGCGCCGCTCGATCAACGCCGAAGCTGGGACGATTGAGCGCAGGATCTCCATCACAAATTCCCGAAACATTGGCTGCAACTCGCGAGGAGGCCCGGGCAACAGGAAAAGATGCGGAGACGGAATCCGTGGATTGATGTTCGCGCGCAAATAAAGGCCGGGTGCACTGCCATTGTGATTCGGCAAGACATCTGCGCCTATATGAACGTTTGCCTGCCGCGCGATACCGGAAGTCCACTTGATTCCGCGCACTCGAAGTCTTTGCCGAAGCGAAGCCAGCAGCTCCGAAGATTGTCGCAGCTCCAGCTCTAATAGATCGGCAACCATCTCGCGTGTTATGTCGTCGGCGGTTGGGCCGAGACCGCCGGTCACAAAAAGAATTTCTCGACCTGAAAATAACTCAGCCAAGGTGTGCCGAATCGCCTCGGTGTCGCCGACCGTGCGTCTTTCCTCGATCCGCAGACCTAACGGAAGAATCTCGCGCGCAATAAAGGCAAGGTGTGCGTCCTGAACATCGCCAAGCAAAAGCTCCGTGCCAGTGTTGAGAAGTGCGACGCGCATGAGGAGGCTACAAGGTGGCGCATGCGTCCCGCTTGCGCATAAAAGAACGCAAGCCAGAGGCATGCGCTACTTTTTACGCCGCGGTCTTGTCCTGTTTCTTGCGGATCAGCGGAAGCTTTTTGCCTTCCACTACCGCCCGATTAATTGTGACCTCGGCAATATCCTCCCGGCTCGGCACTTCATACATGATGTCGAGCATGATCCGCTCCAGCATGGAACGCAACGCACGTGCGCCCGTTCCCTTGGTGACAGCCTTGGCCGCCAGCGCGCGCAACGCATCCTTGGTGAATGTTAAACGCACACCTTCCATCGAGAAAAGCTTTGTATACTGCTTCACCATCGCGTTTTTCGTCTCGGTCAAAATCGCCACCATTTCTTCCTCGGTCAGCGCATCGAGCGAGCTGACGACCGGCAATCGCCCGATGAATTCGGGGATCATCCCGAAGGCGAGCAGATCTTCCGGTTCCACATGGCGGACGGCTTGCTTTCGCAACGCCTCCTCGACTTCGAGTGAGGGGCTGCCGAATCCCATCACTTTTTGGCCGATGCGTTTTTGAATAATTTTGTCGAGGCCGATGAATGCGCCGCCGCAAATGAAAAGAATTTTTTCGGTGTTAACCTGAATGTATTCCTGATGCGGATGTTTGCGTCCGCCCTGTGGCGGAACATTACACGTGCTGCCTTCCAAAATTTTCAATAACGCCTGCTGCACGCCTTCGCCGGAGACATCTCGAGTAATGCTTACATTGTCCGTTTTGCGACCGATCTTGTCGATCTCGTCGATGTAAACAATGCCGATCTCCGCTCGTTTCACGTCGTAATCCGCGTTCTGCAGGAGTCGCAGGATAATATTTTCGACGTCTTCACCAACGTACCCCGCTTCCGTCAATGTCGTCGCGTCGGCGATGCAAAATGGTACATCGAGAATCCGCGCGAGCGTTTTGGCTAGTAACGTTTTGCCGGACCCGGTGGGGCCGATTAGCAAAATGTTGCTCTTCTCGATCTCAACATCAGCAAATGGATCCGGCTGAAACGCGGCGGAAGCGTCAGCTGGCTGGGGAGCTTGCAATACCCGCTTGTAGTGGTTGTGAACAGCCACGGACAACGTTTTCTTCGCGGTGTCCTGGCCGATGACATACTGATCAAGGGCGCGTCGGATTTCCGCCGGCTTCGGCACACGTATATTGGAGGACTGGCGGCGAGCATCTTCGTTGAGTTCTTTATCGAGGATGCTTTTGCAGACGTTTATGCAACTATCGCAGATGTAGACGCCTGGTCCGGCGATCAATTTGCGGACCTCTGCATGGCTCTTGCCACAAAAGGAGCACATGGTGAGGTTGGAAGCGCGGGCCATATTTTAGAGCTCTCTTATCCTCCGACTTTGCGTGGCAAAGCAGTTTCAGCCACTTCTATCGACCGGTCCCCGGAAGGAGGATTCGCTCCATCGAGCAGCTTCACCTCCTTGCGAGATTTGATCACTTCGTCCACCAAACCATACGCTTTCGCTTCCTGAGCGGACATATAATAATCGCGGTCCGAATCGATCCGCACTTGTTCTTCGGATTTGCCGGTGTGCTGCGCAATGATTTTGATCAGGCGCTTTTTCAGCTTGAACATGTAATCAACCTGACGTTCCACATCGCTCGCCGCGCCCTGCGCGCCTCCGGAGACCTGATGGATCATGATATCGGAATTTGGAAGCGCGAACCGCTTGCCTTTCGTGCCGGCACAGAGCAGCACCGCAGCCATGCTCGCAGCCATTCCGAGGCAATAGGTCGTCACATCGCAGGTGAGAAACTGCATCGTATCATAGACTGCGAGGCCCGCTGTGACCGAACCACCCGGCGAATTGATATAGATATTGATGTCCTTTTTCGAGTCCTCCATTTGCAAAAACAGCAACTGGGCAATGACAAGATTGGCGATGTGATCGTCCATCGGCGTTCCGATAAAAACGATGCGATCCTTGAGCAATCGCGAATAAATGTCGTAACTGCGCTCGCCGCGGCCAGTCTGCTCCACGACCATCGGAATCAGTACCTGGGAGAGATTTTCGTTCGATATACTCATGATTTTTCTTCTTTTACCGCGGGTTCCTGCGCTGTCTCGACGCTAACATTCGCCTTAAGGAAATCAAGAGTCTTACCCAGCAGTATCTGTTCCGCGAACGCGTCCAGACCATCGTGTTCCTGCAATTCCTTGCGCATTTTTTCCACGGGAACGTTGTATCGCGCCGCTTCCTCCCGAAGCCGCGCGTTGATGTCATCCCGCGAAACCTTGATATTTTCGCTCTCTGCAATCCGATGCAGAATGAAGTTCGTTTTTAACCGGTGAGCAGCGAGCCCGGCGGCACTCTCGATAAGCTCTTTCTCCTTCTCCTTTAACATCTCATCAGTAATACCGCGTTCCCGGTTTCGTTGCACGAGGTCTGCCAAAACGCGGCGCGTTTCACTTTTAAGCAGGGAAGGCGGCAGCTCGAACTGAATTCGTTCGTGCAAATATTTCACAACCTGTCCTTCTTTTGCTCGGTCGCGTTCGTGCTCCTTTTCGTGCGCGAGGTCGTGTTCGATGATCTTGCGCAGATCGGCTAGCATCTTTCCAGGAATCAATTTCGTCGCAAACGCATCATCTACAGCCGGCAATACTTTCTGCTTAATCTCACGCACTGTGACATTGTAATTTGCCTGTTTCCCTGCCAGTTCCTTGATTGGAAAATCCGCCGCGAAATCGACGGTTACTGTGCGCATCTGGCTCAGCTTCTGGCCGACCATTTGTTCGCAAAATCGCGGCAGGAAATTATCCGGCGCGAGGTGCAACCAGAATTTTTTTCCACCATGGAGATTCTTGCTCGCCTGGGGCGCAATCTCACTAATCGGTTTGCCGTCGCTGGTTCCCTCGAAGTCGATGACGGCGAAGTCCCCCATCTCAAGTCCCCGTTCGGGAACATCGATGAAGTCGGCCGATTGATCGCGTAATCGCTCGAGTGCAGCGTCAACCTCCGACTCGGAAACGTTGGTCTCCGGTAATTGCACGGGAATGTTCTTGTACTCGGGCAGCTCAAATTCCGGCACTGTCACAACCGTTGCGCGGAAGCGCATCGATTTGTCCTCACCAAGCTGAACATCTTCGATATTGGCCAACGAAGCGACGCGCAATTGTTCATGCTCGATCGCTTCATGATAACTCCTGGAAACGAGCTTCTTGGTTAATTCGTCCTGAATTTCCTTGCGGAATCTTTTGTCGATCACCGCGCGCGGTGCCTTGCCTGGCCGATAACCCGGAATTTTGGCGAAACGCGCAAAGCTATTGGCGATCGCATCCCATTCCTTGGATACTTCTTCGGGCGGTAGTTCAATTTGCAGCGTAGAGACGGACCCCGGCTGCTTTTCCACTTCGACCTTCATAAACTTACTGTAACGGTCCTCGGCACATGCCGCAAAATTTCACCGGGGGGACGCCGCGGTCGGCCCCCGGTCGCCGCAGCGCGGCGACCCCTACCGCTGCCAAGCCGTGATCCACTTCTTCGTAAATCCAGTGAGCTGCGTCAGGGCGCACCGCCAGTGTCAATCGAGCTTCACAAAAAAGATCTGCGGACCGCTCCTCTGTTTAGAAAGCTTTCTTTCCCTTTATGTAAACACCATGCGTCAGCGGAACCCCAAACCAATACGCGAGCTCCCGATAGTCTTCGCAATCGAATATTGAAAAATTTGCCGCCTTACCGGATTCCAGCGAGCCCATCCGATCGCCACGGCCTAACGAATAGGCTGCATTAATAGTCGAGGCCGTAATTGCTTCCGCTGGCGACATTTTCATCTGTGTGCACGCCAGCGACAAAATCATTGGCATGCTTGGAGTTGGCGACGAACCGGGGTTGAAGTCAGTCGCAAGCACGACGGCGAGGCCCCGCTCGATCATTTCGCGCGCGCGAGGGTACAATGCCGATCCCAGCGCATATACTGAGCCCGGTAGGAGAACCGGTTGCACGCCTGCGGATCTCAGAGCCGCAATCCCCTGCTCGTCCGTTTGCTCCAAATGATCTGCCGTGGTCGCACCCAGTTCCGCCATCAATTCCGCGCCGTCAGAATTTGTCAGTTGATCGACGTGCCCGCGCAATTTCATTCCAAGTCTTTGCGCGGCCTTCAGAATTTCGCGCGATTGCTCAATATCAAAATATCCGCGCTCGCAAAAGACGTCGCAATATTCAGCCAGATTTTCCTTCGCCACTCGCGGCAGCATCTCGTTGATCACCAGATCGACGTAACGTGACGCAGACAATCCTGTCTGCGAGTCCTGGGACGCAGGCAGGATTGCCTGCGCCACGTCGCGCGGAACTGCGTGTGCACCAAGAAACGTCGGCACAACTTCGAGCGGCGTTTCATGATTCAGCCGCCTGATAACGCGCAGGATCTTCAGTTCGTCTTCGAGCGTCAGGCCGTAGCCCGATTTTGACTCCACTGTCGTCGTTCCGCAGCGCAGGAACCAATCTGCACGTTTTTTCGCCCGCACAAGAAGGTCGTCTTCACTCGCTGCTCGCGTCTTCTCAACGGTCGACCAAATTCCACCACCGGCCTTCGCGATTTGCTCATAGGAATCGCCGCGCGAACGCCGCTCGAAATCGTCCAGCCGATTCCCGGCAAAAACCAAATGTGTGTGCGCGTCGACAAATCCGGGGAGGACGACTTTCCCGCGAGCATCGATGACTTCCGCGTCGCCTGCCTTAGTCTCGATCTCTGTGCTGCGACCGACGACGTCGATTCTGCCGTCGCGAATCAGCATTCCGCCATTGGGAATGATTGTCAGTTCAGAGAGTTCGTGTCCCATACGTGGCCGTTTGGGACCGGCCAGTGTAATCAGTTGCGATGCATGAAGCAGTGCGAGAGAACTCATGATCGTTAAGGTTTAACCAGGGTTGTCATCCTGAGCGAGGTCGAAAGATCCTGTCGAGGTATCGTAAACTAATTCAACCGGATTCCACGATTCGCTCGGAATGACGCGGTTTTATGCCGATTCAGCGGTTCAGCCAATCTTCTTAACCACGGCCTCGGTGATTCTCTCGAATCGTACGTCGGAATCTGCGCCGAGCTTTTGTAATTTCGCCATCAGCGCCGCCTTGAATTTTTCGTCCTTCAACTGCGCGAGATTAATTCTCACATTAAGCGCCGCGCCTTCGAGGCATGCGCGCGTGGCAAGCGCCCCGACACCGACGTCGGAGATCGAGGCCGGATTTCCTTTGTCGGCCATTTCCGCGAGCAATTCATAAGATCTCGACGCTGTTTCCATAACCTTTATCGGAACTTCCGCCGCATATTTGGTTGCCTGCTCAATCGCAGCGGCCCGCGCTGCTTTCTCTTCGCGCGACTCTTTGGGCAGTGCGAATGCGTCCATGACCCTGTTGAACGCCACGGTGTCTTCATCGACCAGTGAGAGAAGTTCATCCTTGAGTTGCTGCGCTTTCACCGCCCAATTGCTGAAATATTCGAGCTTGTCGTCCCAACCGCGTTTTCCTGCAGACAGGTTCGCCACCATTCCGCCTAACGAAGCGCCTAACGCACCCATCAGTGCCGCAACGGAGCCGCCGCCGGGCGCCGGCGAGTCGCTCAGCGTTTCATTGCAAAATTCGCGCAGATTCATCTTCGCCAGTGAATTCTTTGGCTCGGCAGCTTCGATTTTGAATTCAATCACCTTTTCTTTTGGCTCGAAAGGTTTCAGTTCGCTCAAGCCCATTGAACGGATGGCGACATCGATCAGTTCCTCCTCGGAAGCACCTTCCGACCATTCTTGCTTACGAAGAAAATAACGGCCGGCATCGATCAGACATTTCTTCGGCACCATGCCGACGATCTCCGAGCCGGTCACGCGCAGACCACGCCTGGCTGCGGATTCGCAACACGCATCGAACGCCGCGTGTAACGGCGTTTCCTCGATATTGGTCAGGTTCATCGAGACCTGCGCAATCCCGTATTCCTTCACGAACCAACCAATTGCCTTGACGTGCTTCAGCATTCCAGGAATCCGAATCGGTTCGCCATCCGCATCCAGCACCGGTTTTCCCCACGGCGTTCCGTCTTCGGTTTTTACCCTCCCCTGCTCTCGCACGTCAAATGCAACCGAATTCGCGCGCCGCACTGATTTCGTGTTCAGATTGGCATTGTAAGCGACAAGAAAATCACGAACGCCGATTACCGTTGCTCCTGATCTCTCGTTGAATACATCAGGTCCAAAATCTGGTTTCCATACGGGCTCTTTTATTTTTTCGAAAAATCCTTCGTATTCACCCGTGCGAATTACCGATAAATTCGAACGCGCTTTATTTTTTGCCGCTCTTTCGTAAAGATAGACCGGTATTTTCAATTCATCACCGACACGCTTTCCCAACCGATT
>Ga0070741_10011486_pt1 | contig 16348 bp, 18 predicted proteins | sample Coa_R1_4_FD_66440 | JGI IMG/M metagenome (GOLD analysis project Ga0070741, IMG submission 66440) | Surface soil microbial communities from Centralia Pennsylvania, which are recovering from an underground coalmine fire - Coalmine... | ecosystem: Environmental > Terrestrial > Soil > Unclassified ...
TACGGGCCTCCTAGCGAAACCTCGAGTCAATCCCCTGAGAGCGACCGCGCATTGGAGAAGGAAGCCGAAGAGCACAATGGAAAAGACTCTGCGGAGTCCGCTGGAGGAGAACGGAAGGTCGACAGTGAACACGATGACGAAGCTGAGGAAACACACACTGGCTCCGTTCTTCTCGTGATCAAAAACGGCTCGCCTGAAAATGTGTCTCTACGCGGCTCCGGCGGCCATAACTTCGTTCTCACTCTCACACCCCATTCTTTCGAACAGGGTGACTTCGTATACAAGTTCGTCGCTGACCCGCTCCGTTCCGGCACCTTTGCGCTGAAGGCCTTCATCATCCCATTCCTCGCGCCTTCGGTCTCCGCTCCGTTCAGGCAACGATAATTCGCGCCGCTTGTCCTCCACTGGCACAAGCAGCAGCGACTGTGGGGTGATGAATACCGTGCGGGGATGAACAGGAATACGAGAAGAACCCAGACGGGGACAATGTTCCAGTCGCCGACGCCAACCCTCAGCTTCGAGCCGATAAAAGCTCAACTCACAGGCTTTCGAATCGCGATTCACTGAAACCACGTGCTGGCGCGCGGCAATAAAAAAGGGCCGCATACCGCGGCCCTAAAACTCAAGCGGAACTTATTTACTTCTTGCGACGGATGACACGGCCAAGGCCGAGCAGTCCGGAGCCGAGCAGAACCAAGCTCGCTGGCTCAGGAACGCCACCGCCGCCGCCGCCACCGTTCAACGTGAACGCCATGTCGGCTGCGATCTGACTACGGCTTCCGAAGAAGTCCTGGTAGGAGATGCCGTCGCCGCCCGTGCCTGACGACCAGCCCCACTGGGGCGGGAAGCCGAGATCGGGAACCACAGACATCCAGTATTCGGTCCCCGCTGCAGCTGCGAACCCGGAGATGTCCAGGCTGTAGGTATAGGTCGGGAAACCACCGAAAGTGCCCAGGAAGGCTTCATTTCCCGTGCCGTTGATGTGTTCGCTGAACAGCGAGGCTCCTGGCTGGCCACCCGTGCTGGCATAGAACTGAATGGTCCATCCGGTGATGGGGCCTTGGTTGGGTGGGTTGAAGTATTCGCCGGTGAACTGCACGTTGTTGATCGTCGCCGCAGTCCCCAGCGTGAAGTTGTCATACATCGTCGCGAAGTTACCAAACCCGTTGGTGTCGTTCTGCGACGAGAACGCGTTCCCGGTCCCATCAAAGTCCTGGTTATACAAAACATCTGCCCATGAGCAGGTCACCAGCAATGCGAACATTGCCGCGACCGCCAAGGCTAATTTGGTCCTAGACATTTGCTTCCTCCTATAGGGTAAAGCAGCGGCGGCCTAGGAACTCGATCGGAGGAGGTGGCACAATAGATCGCCGAGCCATTACCGGTCATGTTCTCAGGCGATCCTTCTAATACCGCAGACCGCTATGCTGCTTTGTGCCTAAATATGCAATTGCCGTGCCATCCTAAGCCCATGAAAATAGACATGTTTACCTGCTGGGACTATGCAATGGTTTGCGCCTGCGAAGGCATTTCACTGCACACATGCCGAGCCGCCACTGGCGCGATGTCTATGAGGGATCGCGCCGCCCTATCCCCAACCGGGACATGCGGGAAGCAAGCGTCGTTCGTTTCATGCCCAGTTTCACCGCAGCCCCGTGCGGACCGGCCACCACACCATTCGTTTCTCGCAGCACTCGCGTGATGTGGTCTCTCTCCAGCCGCTCCAAATGTCCGTTGAGCGTTGAGGGAGCAGGGTCATGGGTCAACTCCTCTACGGGCACATTCAGCGTCCCATCCTCGCTCAGAATTACGCACCGCTCGATGAAATTTTCCAGCTCCCTCACGTTGCCCGGCCAGGCAGACTCGCACATCGCGCTCATCGCACCCGCTGGCACTTTCGTGATTTGCTTTCGCATTCGGCCCGCAAACTTGTTCACGAAATGCTTTACCAGCACCGGAATGTCCTCGCGCCGGCTGTGAAGTGGAGGGATGTGGATCGGGAACACCCGCAGACGATAGAACAGGTCACGGCGAAACTGCTTTTCCGAAACCAGTTGTTGCAGGATGCGGTTGGTGGCGGCGATTACACGCACGTTCACCTGTGTCGTTCGCGTGCTTCCCAGCCGGTCGAACTCATGCTCTTGCAGTAGCCGCAGAAGTTTGGGCTGAAGCTCGAGCGGCAGGTCTCCCACCTCGTCGAGGAACAGCGTGCCCTGGTCGGCCAGCTCCACTCGTCCTGCAGTGCGTGCAACTGCTCCGGTGAAGGCTCCGCGCTCGTGGCCGAATAATTCACTCTCCAGCAAACCAGCCGGGATGGCTGCGCAATTGACCTTCACGAACGGCTGGGTAGTGCGTGGGCTGGCGCCGTGAATCGCACGCGCCACCAGTTCCTTGCCCGTGCCGGTTTCTCCCTCAATCAGCACGGTGGCATTGGTGGGGGCCACCAGTTCGATCTGGTCGAACAATTTCGAGAGTGAAGCCGAGATCCCGACGATCGCCCCAAACCCACTTCGCTGGCTTGACCGCCCATTTTCGGGGTCTCCCCCATTCACCGCATCATCCGACATCTGCACACTCCTCCGCTGCCCGGGAATTGCATCTCTTTCCGACGCATTCTTCCTCACTTACTGATTCGGGTCAGATCGGGATTTGTTGGGCTGGCGGCTACTCAATGCCCTGCACGACAGGGTTGGGGGAGAGTCGTACTGGCCTAATTCGTTTTTCGAAAGAAGTAACGTACGACATGCCTCTCGTAATCAGGTGTGACCGCGATCACCTGCTAGCGTGATGTACCCCGAAAGGCACGGCTGCTCCCAACCGCGTTGCTGCCGTTTTCTCCGGCAGTTCCGCCCCGGACGCGGACAACATTGCACATTGACCCGCCTTCGAAATAACTGTACCGGCATATCTCTAATCATTGTTTAAGGAGGGAAGATGAAAGCATTACATCGAGTGGCCATGCTCGTTCTCTGCTCCGGGCTGCTGCTGATCCCCGCGGCAGCTCAAACCAGTAATAGTTCAGCGAACGAAGCGGCTTCACAGACCAAGTCTGGAAGCGCGATGAGCAGTTCTCAGACCGGTAGCGCCACGAGCGGCAAGCTTAGCGCTTCAGACCGGCAATTCCTGAACAAAGCTGCGCAAGGCGGCAAAGCTGAAGTCGAACTCGGCCAACTCGCCCAGCAGAAAGCATCGAGCGACGACGTCAAGAAATTCGGGGAGCGCATGGTCACTGACCACAGCAAGGCCAATGACCAACTTCAGCAGCTCGCCAGCCAGAAAGGCATTACCCTGCCCGACAAGCTTAACGCCAAAGATCAAGCGACCAAGGCTCGTCTGGAAAAACTTTCCGGCAAGCAGTTCGATCAGGCCTATATGCGCGACATGGTCAAGGACCACACCAAGGATGTGAATGAATTTCAGCGCGAGGCCAATAGCGCCAAGGATCCCGACGTGAAGTCTTTTGCGCAATCAACGCTGCCGACTCTTCAGGATCATCTGAAAGAGGCAAAGCAAATCGCTCCGAGCGGTACGGTAACCGCCTCCAACCGCTCCCACCAGAAATAAGGATCCAACTGGAAAGCGCGGCCGGCGGCTTCTTAGCCGGCCGTTTCTTTTTGCTCAGAAAGGCGCTTGCCATGGACGACGATAATCAGGGACCCTGCCGGGGTGGTCTACAGCCCGGCATGATCGTGAAGGACAAAGCCGGATTGTTCAAGCAGGTCACCCGAATTGACGACGATAAGGTCTATTGGCACTTCACCGACAAGTTGTTAAACACCTCGCCTGAGGAGATGGCCACTGACTACGACGAATTCGCCGATACCCACTACATCACGCCGCTTCGAGGCGGCGGTCAAAAAAAGACTGCTTAGACTTCGTTTCTCAACAGCCATCAACATCCGGGATGCAAGCTGTTCGCCGCAGCTACAATAGCTACTCCATGGTGAAGCGCGCAGCACCGCGGCGTCGTCCCCGCAAGGCCAAACCCGGCAGCAAAGGCCTCTCTGTCAGCGAGTGCCAGTTGGAGAAGCCTTCTGGCGACGCTGCAGAGGTGATTGCGCAAGTCGAAAAAGTCGGGGGATGTGTCATCGGCGGCTACAAGGATCCGCTCGGCGGGCGCCCGCTGCTGCTTTCTGTTCTGCCGATTGACGCCGTCGAGCCCACGCCTTTCCAGCGCGATCTTTCCGACACTCACCACAAGCGGCTCGCCGACGTCATTCAAAAAACCGGCAGGTTCCTCGACCCTATCGTCGCAGTTATCGCCCCGGGCGGAGGTTTCTGGACACCCAACGGCCGCCACCGACTTGCCGCGATGCGACGTCTTGGCACCAAGGCAATCACCGCCCTCATCGTGCCCGAACGCGAAGTCGCCTGGCAGATTCTTGCCCTCAACACCGAAAAGGCTCACAACCTGAAAGAGCGCTCGCTTGAAGTCATTCGCATCTACCGCGGTCTTCTCGACGAGGACTCTAGCCGCCCCGAGTCTTCTTTTACTTTCTATCTCGACGAACCAGCGCTCGTGACCCTGGGAATTTGCTACGAACGGCAACCGCGATTTGGCGGCGGCGTCTATCACTCCATTCTTCGTCGCCTTGAAACCTTCAGCGACGAACCTCTGCGTGTTGCTATCAAGCAGCACGAGAAGCGCGCCGGAATGGTGCTGGACCTCGAAGAAAAAGTTGCAGCCGTAGTGAAGAAATTGAAAGAGCGCGGCCTGGTCAGTCCTTACCTGCGTTCTTTTGTCGTGGCGCGCATCAATCCCTTGCGCTGGATCAAAGGTGATCCACCCACACTCGAAGAAGTTTTCAAAACCATGCGCGAACGCGTTGGCCGCTTCAATGTCGAAAAAATTAAGCCCCAGGATCTTGCCGGCACCGGCGGTCCACCCGACGACGAAGCTTGACCCTCCTTTTTTGAACTACCTGCCCACCTCACACTTACACCTTGTCACTGCAATCTGCCTCCCACTTGGGTTAAGAAGAAAGAGAGCAAGCTGAGGCTTCAATTCGCCCTTTTGGACTTCCGTGAGGAGGCCGCCGATGAAGGCCCTGATGCATTTCGGAGAGCACCGGGAAATACATATATTCCCCTACTCGTTCCTGGCGATGTTCCCGCTGGTCGCCAGCATCGTTCTTGCTGTGCTGCTGGTTTTAGTGCTGGCTGCGACAGTTCGATGACTTAGGAAGGAGACCAATGAACCATACCGGAAGTGTTACCACCCTCAGTTCCAAGCAGCCACTCAATCCCCGCTACTCTGAACTGCAGGAAAAAATTTGCCGCCGCGCCTATGAACTTTTTGAGCAGCGGGGAAGAATACACGGTCATGACCTGGACGATTGGCTCAAGGCCGAGGCCGAAATTACTCGCAAGCGGCGCTCGGCCGTCGCCTAGGTTGACTGCCGATCAGGTCGTGTAATCGGCGTTGATGGACACGTACTCGGCGGTCAGATCACACGTGAGAAATCGCGCGCTGGCATCTCCGCGTCCGAGTTCCACTCGAATCTCATAAGTGGGTTGGGAGAGGTGCTGGTGCGCGCGTTCGCTGTCGAACGGGTGCGCGACACCGCCGCGACATACGCATTGTTTTCCGAAAAAGATGTTCACTCGCGACGGATCGACCGGCACCCCCGAACTGCCGATCGCCGACAGTATCCGTCCCCAGTTCGGATCGCTTCCCGCCCACGCCGTCTTGACCAGAGGCGAATTCGCGATGGCACGGGCAACCGCTGCCGCCTCGTCTCGATTGCGCGCCTCTTCAACCTGCAGGCAGACGACGTGCTTCACGCCTTCTCCGTCGCTCACAATTTGTTCCGCCAGACTCCCGCAAATCCTGTGCAGGCTTTCCTGAAACTGTTTGCGCCCCGGACCCACCGTGATTCTGTGCTTGCTCTCGCCGCTGGCCATCAACAGTACAGTGTCATTCGTGGACGTATCCCCGTCCACCGAAATGCAATTGAATGTCTCATTCACCGCCGGCCGGAGCAGCGCCTTCAGTTCTGAAGGCGATCCCGCCGCATCCGTGAAGATGTAAACCAGCATCGTCGCCATGTTGGGGTGAATCATGCCGGAGCCTTTGGCGACTCCCATCACCTTCACCGTATCCGAACCCGCTCGAAAAGCGCAGGACGCCACCTTGGGCCGCGTGTCGGTCGTCATGATGGCCCGTGCAAATTCCATCGCCGCTTCCGGTGTTGCCGATTTTTGCGCGATCAGATCTGGCAGGGCCGCCAGAATCTTTTGCTCCGGCAGTGGCACTCCAATCACGCCGGTCGAACACGGAATGATCGCGCAAGACTTGGCTTTGAGGATCGCCGCCGTGCAGAAGCAAATCTGCTCGCATGCCCAGAGTCCATGGGCCCCCGTCGCACAATTCGCGTTTCCGGAATTGACCAGCAGCGCCCGAATGCGGCTCTTGGTGCATTTCAAGTGAGCGCGGCCGACCTCCACGGGCGCCGCTACGACTCGGTTGCGCGTAAACATGGCCGCGGCAGTTGCGCCTCGCAAAGCTTCCGCGTACGCCAGGTCGGGCTTGCCGCTCACCTTGATTCCCGCGCACCCAGCCGCGAAGGCGAACCCGCCCGGCAGGTGAATGTCGCTAGTCGGTCCGGATTTGCTCATGACTGAGTTGCACCAGAGGGAACGAAATTTTCCTGTTTCAAAAAACTAAACTGCGGAAGTTCGCCGCGGATCATCGCTACTTCATCGCATGCATGCAGTCGCGGACACGAAACACAGTCCTTCAGAATTTTGTCCGGCACATTTTCATGATTGGTGACGTGAAATCCGATGTGCGCAAAGAACTCGGGAATTCGTGTGAACAGGCATACGCAACTGACGCGGTGCCGCTTCGCTTGCCGCAGCAGCGTATTTACCACCAACCGTCCCGTTCCCTTTCCTTTGGCGGATGGATGCACCGCGATGGAACGCACCTCCGCCAGGTGCGGGCCGTAGAGGTGAAGCGCGCCGCAGCCGATGATTTTCCCTTCGTGTTCCGCCACCACAAAATCGCGCACGTTTTCGCAGATCTCGCCCAAGCTGCGCGGTAGCAGCGTGCCGTCGTGCGAGTACAGCCCGATCAGATCGCAGATTGCCTGCGCGTCCGGCAGCAGCCCGTTACGCGTGCGCATGCTCGGCTCCACGAATCGCATTCAGCCTTTGTCCCGCTTCCTCCAGCGCCTCCTTCACCCATGCCCGGCCCGTTCCCCCGCAGACGTCATGACCATCCAGCACCGCATTGAGAGTAAGGGCCTGGTAAATATCTTCGTCGAACTCCGGACTGAAGCGGCGCAAATCTTCCAGCGCCAAATCCTGCAGCTCGACTCCTTTTTCCATACAAAGCCGAACAGCCTTTCCCACGATGTGGTGCGCCTGTCGGAACGGCACACCCTTCTTCACCAGGTAGGTGGCCGCGGTCATCGTGTTCAGGTACCCACTTTGCGCGGCAGCCTGCATGCGTTGCGTGTCGAAGGCCACCGCCTCCATGAACCCGGTTGCGATTCGCAGGGATTCGATTGTCGTATCCGCCGCCGCAAACACCGGCTGCTGCGTTTCTTGCAAGTCCTTGTTGTAGGCAAGCGGCAGCCCCTTCACGGCGATCAGCAACGCCGTGGCGCATCCGATCACCGCGCCCGCCTTCCCGCGAATTAACTCGAGCGCATCCGGATTCCTTTTCTGCGGGAGCGCGCTGCTGCCTGTCGAATACGCCTCAGGCAGACCGACGAAGCCAAATTCCTTGGTGGAAAACAGAATCATCTCTTCCGCCCAGCGGCTGAGATGAAGTGCGACTGGCAATAACGCCTGCGTGAACTCAATCGCGAAATCGCGATCGCTGGTCGCATCGATGCTGTTCTTTGTGGGACCCTCGAATTGCAACTCCGCTGCCAGTGCCTCGCGATCCAGCGGCAAGGTAGCCCCGGCGATCGCACCCGATCCCAGCGGGCAGACGTTGACTCGCGCGCGGCAATCCGTAAGCCGGCTCCAATCCCGGTAAAACATCTCAAAATAGGCCAGCAGCCAGTGTGCAAGCAGCACCGGCTCCGCCCGCTGCAGATGCGTGTACGAAGGCATCGCCGCGTCTCCGGCATGTTCCGCCTGCGCCACGACCGTCGCCATGAAACCCGTCAACTCCTGCTGGACATTGTCAATCGCTTCCCGTACGAATAACCGCAGGTCGGTCGCAATCTGTTCATTCCGGCTGCGGCCCGCATGAAGTTTGTAACCAAGCTCTCCCACTAGGGACACCAGCCGCTTCTCGACAAAGTGGTGAATATCCTCGGCCTCGTTGTCGTCCAAAAAACCGGGGTCATCCACCGACCGCTGCGCGATGCTGTTCAACGCCTGTTCCAGATTTTCGAATTCATCCTTCGAGAGCACGCCGATGCGCTGCAATGCGCGCGCGTGCGCCAGGCTGGCTGCCAGTTCCTCCGCCAGCAGCCGCTTGTCGAAGGGAAACGAGCGCTGCCAGCGCTCGAAATCCGCATTCGGCTGGCCTCCCGACCACATCTTCATCGCGCCACCTCTTGCTGACGCTTCAGCGCCCGCACCCGCGACGGCAGTCCCAGTAGCCGGATGAATCCCTCCGCGTCTTTCTGGTTATAGGCATCGCTCATCGTGAACGACGACAGTTCCGTAGAATAAAGCGAGTATTCGGACTTCCGGCCCGCGATCGCAATGTTCCCCTTGTACAAACTCAGTGTCACTTCGCCGGTGACGTTTTCCTGCGTGCTGGTCACGAACGCATCCAGGGCCTCCCGCAGCGGCGTGAACCACAGTCCGAAGTACACCAGTTCGGCATATTTCAGCGCGATGTGCTGTTTGAAATGCAACAGGTCGCGTTCCAGGCACAGCGCTTCCAGTTCGCGATGCGCCGCCACCAGCAGCGTTCCACCCGGGGTTTCGTAACACCCGCGCGACTTTATGCCGACGAACCGATTCTCCACCAGGTCCACGCGTCCGATCGCGTTCCGTCCGCCGATTTCATTGAGTTGTTCCACCAGCGAGACCGGATCGAGCTTCGCACCATTCACCGACACCGGAGTCCCTTCGATAAAACCGATCGTGACTTCCTCGTTGCGATCCGGCGCTTCCTGTGGCGACCTGGTCAGTTGCCACGTGCTCTCGAACGGCGGATGGTTCGCGTCCTCCAGTTCCCCGCCTTCGTGGCTCACGTGCAGAAGATTGCGATCCCGGCTGTGAATTTTGGTCCGGCTGGCCTCGACCGGAATGCCACGCGACTCGGCATATTGCAAACAGTCCTCGCGCGACTGCAAATCCCACTCCCGCCACGGCGCAATTACTTTCAATTCCGGGGCCAATGCCTGGTACGTGAGTTCAAATCGGACTTGGTCATTTCCCTTTCCCGTGCAACCATGCGCCACCGTACTCGCGTTCTCGCGCATGGCCACTTCCACCTGCGCTTTTGCGATAGGAGGCCGTGCCAGCGACGTCCCCAGCAGATATTTCTCTTCGTAAACTGCGCCCGCGCGAATCGCGGCGAAAACGTAGTCCGTCAAAAACTCTTCCCGCAAATCCTCGATCACGACTTTGCTGGCGCCTGTGGCGTATGCCTTTTCCGTGGCCGCGTCGATGTCGTCGCCCTGCCCTACGTCGGCGATCATGGCGATCACCTCGCAGGGATACTTTTCCTTCAGCCACGGGATGATGATGGAGGTGTCCAACCCTCCGGAGTACGCCAGGACAACTTTCTCAGGCATTCGCCCTCCCTGAAATCAAGTGTTGTTTGCTGTCACCCAGCAGCAGAAACAGAATTGCTTTTTGCACGTGCAACCGGTTTTCCGCCTGGTCGAACACGACCGACCGTAGCGAATCGATTACCGAATCGGTAACCTCATCCCCGCGATGCGCTGGCAGGCAGTGCATGAATAGTGCGTGGCTCGCCGCGCACGCCATCAATTGATCGTTCACCTGGTAGGGGGCGAACACCTTGTGCCGGTCCGCCGTTTCCGACTCCTGCCCCATGCTCGCCCACACATCCGTGTAAACGGCGTCCGCCGATGACACAGCTGCGATCGGATCGTGCGTGATTTTGATGGATGCGCCCGTGCTGCCCGCAATGGCCTTCGCGCTGGCCACCACTTCTGCACTCGGCTCGTATCCAGGAGGCGTGGCGATCGTGAACACGCTGCCCAGTAGCGCCGCCGTCAGCATCAACGAATGGGCCACGTTGTTTCCATCACCGACGAATGCGAGGTGCACATCGCTGGTGTCCCCAAACTTCTGCCGCAGCGTCAGATAATCCGCCAGCGCCTGGCACGGGTGCTCCAGTTCGCTGAGCGCGTTGATGACCGGAATTCCCGCGTGCTCCGCCATCTGCTGGATGGTGGCATGCTCGAACGTGCGCAGCACCACGCCATCCACCCAGCGTTCCAGGTTGTGCGCGATGTCGCTGAGTTTCTCCCGCGCTCCCAGCCGTTCGCGCGTCTGATCCACGAAAAACGTGGTGCCGCCCAGGCTGCTCATGCCCGATTCGAACGTGAGCCGCGTCCGCAACGACGGCTTCTCGAAGAACAACACCAGTTGCTTTCCCGTGAGAGAGCTTCGAAAGTCTTTCGGCCGCGCCTTCATCACATCCGCAAGATCCAGAATCGTGCGTGCGTCCGCCGATGAAAGATCGCGGATCGAAATCAGGTCGTCCAGCCATACCGTAGGTGCGACCGACGCCGCGAAATGGGCGCTCTGTGAAACTCGATAACCGCTCATGATGACTCCTTTAAATGGCGCGCCCGTGCGGCTGTTACCGCTTTTCCCTGCTTCTGGGAGAGTGCGCGATCCAGATTTTGAATGACGTGGTCGATTTCTTTTTTGCTTACGATGTAGGGCGGCAGAAACCGCAAGACCGTTTCGTGCGTGCGATTGATAATGATCCCGGCGTTCAGCATCGAACGCGCCACCGATTTGGCCAAGTCTGCGGAATTCAATTCCGCGCCCAGCATCAGCCCCAGCCCGCGTACCTCGACGATGCACGCGTGCCGTTCCTGCAACGTGAGCAATTCGTCCTTGCAGTAGGCGCCCATCTCGGCCACATGCCGCACCAGGTTTTCCCGCTCCAGGGTTTCGAGAAACGCGATGGCCACCGAACATGCGAGCGGCCCGCCGCCAAACGTCGTTCCATGCATGCCCGGATGAATCACCCGCGACACCGCTTCTGTCGTGAGCACCGCCCCCAGCGGCAACCCCGCCGCCAGCGGCTTCGCGACCGTCACTATGTCCGGCGCGATTCCGTAGTGCTGGTAGGCGAAGTACTTTCCCGTTCGACCCAGGCCGCACTGAATTTCATCCGCAATCAGCAGCGCGCCGTTTTCCTGTGCCAGTGCCCGTGCCGCCTGAAAGAACTTCTTTGATACGGCTCGAATTCCGCCTTCTCCCTGCACCGGCTCCAGGCAGAGCGCGCAAACTTTGCTGTCAAACTTGGCCTTTAGATCCTCGACGTCGTTGAATCGCACAAACGACACGCCGGGCATCAACGGCGCAAACGGCTGCCGGTATTTCTTTGTGCTCGTCGCCGCCAGCGATCCGAACGTCCGTCCGTGGAAGGAATTCTCCAGGGCGAGAAAGCGCCATTTCGGACGGTGTCCATTGCTGTTTTTTGCTCGTGCATACGCTCGCGCCAGCTTCAACGCCGCTTCAAACGCCTCGGTCCCGCTGTTGCAGAAAAATGCCCGGTCCAGCCCTGACATTTCTGTCAGCAGTTTTGCCAGATCCGATTGCCCTCGATGAAAGAAGAGGTTGGAAATGTGCACCAACCGCTCTGATTGCTCCACTAACGCCTTCCGGATCGCCGGATGGTTATAGCCCAGCGCGTTCACCCCGATCCCGCTCAGAAAATCGAGATAGCGGCGTCCCTGCGCGTCGAACAGGTACACCCCTCGGCCTTTCTCGAAAAGCAGCGGATTTCGTTCATACGTAGGAAGCAGCAGTTTCGCTTCCGCCTGTGCTACCGATGCCAAACTCACGCCGCCGTTACCTCCGTTCCCCCATCCACTTTCATTACATAAAACTCGGGCAACACTCCCGCCTGCGTCGCCGAGAGAATGCGAATTCGTTTCACGCCTTTTTGCAGCGCCTGCTTGCAAGCCTCAAGCTTCGGCAGCATGCCTCCCGAGATCACCGCGTTGCGCTCGAGATTGGAAATGTCCGGGACTGTCAGCCAGCGAATCACGTTGCCATCGGCGCCTCTGACTCCCGCCACGTCCGTTAAAAAAATCAGGGCATCGGCCTGGCACGCTGCGGCGCATGCCGACGCCATCTGGTCAGCATTGATGTTGTAGAACTCGCCGCCCAATCCCATCGCCAGGCTCGATATCACCGGCACTCCCCCGATCCCCCAGATCGCTTCAATCCACCGCGGATCGACGAAGCAAATCTCCCCGACAAATCCCAGGTCCACTCCGTTCGAATTCCGCTTGCGCGCGCGGAACGAAGCGCCGTCTCCGCCACACATCCCGACGGCCGGCTGTCCCGCGGCGTCCAGCGACCCGACCAGCCTCTTGTTCACCCTCCCGGCAAGAACCATGAGCGCCACATCGCGCGTCTGCTCGTCCGTCACCCGCAGCCCGTCCACGAACGTGCTCGTCAAGCCAAGCTGCTTTAACGTCCGTGTTAGTTCTGCGCCGCCGCCGTGCACGACTGCGACGTGATGCCCTTGCTGGGCCAGCCCCGCAACCGCTGCGGAGCAATCGTGCAGCAGCTTCTTGTCATCGAGCGCTGCGCCGCCAATTTTGACCACAACCTTCAATTCAGCCCCTCCCGTTCGCCCCACCCGTACATGACGTTCATGTTCTGCACCGCTTGACCCGCCGCCCCTTTCAGCAGGTTGTCGAGACACGAAACCAACACCAGGCGACCTCCGTCGGGCGAGAGGTTGAAGCCCAGGTCGCAATAGTTCGTGCGCGTGCAGTATTGGATCTGCGGCAATTGTGGCGGACTGAACACGCGCACCCAGCTGCATCCCGAATAAAAATTGCGCAGGCACTGCTCGATCGTTGCTGCATCGACAGGCTCCTTCAGGCGAACGTAGATCGTCGAAAGAATCCCCCGCGCGATCGGCAGCAGGTGCGGCGTGAACGTGAGCTGGTCCTCGCCCAGGCCGACCTGTTCCAGGATTTCGCCGGTATGCCGGTGTCCGAAGGCGCTATAGACCGACAGATTTTCCGCCACCTCGACAAAATGCGTTCGCGGCGTGGGCTGCTTCCCGGCGCCCGATACGCCAGACTTGCAGTCGCACACCACGCCATGGTCAGACGCGACCAGCCCAGCTCGCACCAGCGGCGCTAGGGCAAGAATCACCGAGGTCGCGTAGCATCCGGGATTTGCCACCAGCCGCGCATCGTGCAGGCGATTGTGATGGATCTCCGGCAGCCCATACACCGCTGTGTCCGCCAGTTTCGCCGCACTGTCATTGCCCTCGTCAAAACCGTACACGGCGCGATGCGACGCAGATTTCAACCGCCACGCGCCACTCAGATCCACCACACGCAACCCCCGCGCGATTGCCTGCGGGATCCACTCGCGCGACAGCTCATGCGGCGTCGCAAAAAATAAAAGATCAAGTTCGTGCTTCTCGATCTCTTCCAGTGACAGCGGCAGCAGCCTGTGCGCCCCGTTGCCGCTGATGTGCGGAAAAACTTTTCCCAGGTCAGCGCCGGTCTCGCCTGTGTCTCGCCCAAAAAATAAAGGTGCAGCCAGCTTCGGATGGCGCAGGAGAAGCCGGGCCAGCTCAAAACCGGCATAGCCGGTCGCCCCTACCACCGCGGTTTTGATCGGGCCGGACACTAGACGAACATGCCTCGGATGCGGAGTGCCAACTTCTGCGCCTTTCTCCGGTCGGGGCAGATGATCAGAACCGTGTCATCCCCCGCCACCGTCCCCACTACTTCATCCCACCCCGTCGAATCCAGCGCGACCGCCACAGGTTGAGCGCTCCCAACCGTGGTCTTGAGTACGAGCTGGTTCTGTGCCTGGCGAACGTTCCGCCCGAATTCCCGCAACAGGCGCTCGATCGCCGGAGCCTGCGGTTCGACTACGTGATTCGTGGGCAGCGCATATCCCTCGGAAGTCTTTACCAGGCCCAACTCCCGAATGTCGCGCGAAAGCGTCGCCTGGTTGACGTGAAAGCCGTAGCGCGCCAGCCGCCGCCGCAGCTCTTCCTGGTTGGCGAGCGGCTCCTGCTCCAGCAGTTCCACGATCCGGGTTTGACGCGCCAGTTTTGCCATCCGAGATGCGTTATGCATAATGATGCATAATTATGCGGACAGCGTCAATAAAAAATCCAGCAACTCCGCCTCTGCCGGATGACGAAGGTAAATGCGCACGCGACCAGGGCGGATGGAGGGGTGAAGAAGATCCTGAAGTTTGATCGAGGGTGGAGCAGAACCTGAAGCTTGATCGAGGGTGGAGCAGAGCCTGAAGCTTGATCGAGGGTGGAGCAGCGCTTCAGCGCTGCGGTAGAGGCAGTCTTGAAAAAGGGCTTTAGCCCCTGAAGCCTCGGTCGAATGACCTCGAACTCATAACACAGCCGCCTGGCTCGTGCCCGCGGCCGCAAATACATCACTCACTTCACTCTCCGCCATTTCCAGGAAAACTTTGACCAGGGTGGGATCGAATTGTGACGTGCTCGATTCCACCAGCCTGCGCATCGCTTCGTCCTGGCCCAGGCCTTTGCGGTAACAACGGTTGGAAATCATCGCATCAAACGCGTCAATGACCGACACGATCCGCGAGCCGATGGGAATCTCCTCGCCCTTCAGCCCGCCCGGATAACCGCTGCCGTCGTAGCTTTCGTGGTGATGCAGGATGTACAGGCTGGCGGTTTGCATCCCGGGCAGCAGCCGCATAATCGACCACCCATACTCCGGATGTTTGTTCATCAGCGCCCGCTCTTCGTCAGTCAGCTTCGCCGGCTTCCTGAGAATCGAATCCGGTACGCCCACTTTGCCGATGTCATGCAGCAGCGCCGCTACCTCGAGTTGCCCGAGATCCTTTTCGTCCATTCCGATCCTGCGGCCGACGCGCAGCGCCCACTCCGCCAGCCGCGTGCTGTGCACGCCCGTGTTCAGGTCCTTCAGGTCGAGCAGCTGGTTCAGCGCGCAAATCAGGGAATTGCGCGACGCGGTTTGCTGCTCTTCCAGTTCCTTTACGCGAAGAATCAGCTCCCAGGGTTGACTGGGAGCTGAGTTGGTTGACGTTGCCAAGTTTTTCTCCGTATTCGCCTCACCGTTTTAGAACAGCGATTGCACCGCCGAGTAGCTGTCCAGACGACCGTGGCCCAGCTGCGGATTCCCAATCCAATCCGCATGACCCAGCGCATTCTGCGCGCAGGAGAACGTGCATAGCGGATTGATGTCCACCAGCAGCGCAGCCGTGCCTGCCACCAGCGGCGTGCTGAACGAAGTTCCCCAACCTGCCGCGTACGTGCCGAACGGATACAGCGTGACCACGCCTTCTCCAGGAGCCGCCAGCCACACCGGCGGCGCCCCATAGTTCGTGAACGTCGACTGGATGTCGGTATTCGACGTCGAAGCCACATCGATCACATTCCAGTACGCACCCGGATATACAACCGTCTGCACACCGTTGTTTCCCGCCGACGCCACGCAGATTGCTCCACGCACGGTGGCGTAGTTGATTGCCTGCGCTAACTCGTACGAAGGCAGCGTGTAGTTGAAGCTCATGTTCACCACGCGCGCGCCATGCTGTGAGGCGTAGTAAATCGCGCGCAGGATGTCAGAGTTGTACGCCGTGCCATCCGACTTGAACGCTTTCAGCGGCATGATCTTCGCATTGGGCGCAACCAGGTGCACCAGCCCCGCCGTCATCGTGCCATGCCCGAACGCCGCGTACTTGGTTCCATCCAGCACCGCTACCGTCGATTGATCCAGCACTGCGACCGTTGACTGGTTCACTACCGCGGCCGAGGCGCCCCACGAGGACGGCGTTCCCGACGTGTAGTCCACCAGTTCGTTTCCGCCGCTCTTGTTGCGCGTGAAGTCGTATCCGGTCACCAGCACCTTCTGCAGGACCGGGTGCGTGGTGTCCACGCCCGTATCAATGATCGCAACCGTAACGCCCGTTCCGTTAGCCTGGAAGGTCGAATGAACGGCGTCGTTGCGAATCAGCTGCGTCGCCGGCTGCGCCATGTATCCATGCCACACGGTTGTCCCGTAGTAGCTCACCGGCGTCTTATCGCTGAGATAAGAAGGCGTGCCGGTCGTCGTCGCACCCGACGTCTGCACCACTTGGTCGATTTCGACATCAACCACGCCCAACTGGTTCACCAGGCCGAACACTATGTTCAGCAGGCTCAGCGTCGAGGGAACATTCACCAGAAAAA
>Ga0070741_10011487_pt1 | contig 16347 bp, 12 predicted proteins | sample Coa_R1_4_FD_66440 | JGI IMG/M metagenome (GOLD analysis project Ga0070741, IMG submission 66440) | Surface soil microbial communities from Centralia Pennsylvania, which are recovering from an underground coalmine fire - Coalmine... | ecosystem: Environmental > Terrestrial > Soil > Unclassified ...
GGAAACCGGGAGCGCCGCCGCAGGGCCGGGGCGAAGCTCACTTGTGGGAGCGTTCCGCTATTATATGCGTCTTTGCAAGCGATTCACCAATTTGACAGTTGGGCAGTTTTGGAATTTGTAGCGGTGGAAGAGCCGGGCTTCAGTCCGGCGAAACCATGGGCCATCGAGGGCGGCTTTAGCCGCGGCGCCCGGGGCTAAAGCCCAGTTCCGTCGTCGTCCCTTTCGGCACGGCTGAAGCCGTGCCCTTCCACCTCGGTACGGCTGAAGCCGTGCCCTTCCACCGCCTGGATTTCAAACAGACCCATACCCCGCACACTAAACAGGCACGCGCTTTAGCACCTGACGTAAACCTTTACCCCAGCGGCTACAGCCGGAAGCTTTAATGGAGTCGCAATGCACGCCTGAGGCGTGCGCCACCCGGTTTCCGATGAACACGATTCACATCTAGCCACTACCCGAATTCCAGCAGCAACGCGGGAAGACGCAGGGGCCGGGAGGCAACTGCGTCTCTGCGGAAATTCCGGCAACTGCCGCCGGCAGGCGCTTATTGCTGCGGCGGGCGGCCGCCCATCATCTGGCCCAGGTCCATCTTTTGATAGCCGGAGGGTATCTCGAAGAGGCTGGCTTCCGGCTCGCCTTCCTTAATGTTGCTCAATTGCCATGAGGTGTCGCTGGTGACCGACTTGATGGGGAAATGCAGTTTCTGATCGACCCACACGTTCGACACCTTGCCTTGGCTGTCGGTGATCTGCCAGTGATCGCACGAGCGGCCGTTAACGTCTTCCACGCCCACCTTCTTGCAGCTTGAGCCCGGGTCACCGGCGCAAGGATTCGACGGGTCCTTCAGGGGCTTGATGCTCGGGCCCATGCCGGGCCGGCGCGCCGCAGCCTGGTCGGCACTGAATTCCATGTACATATGCTGGTCAGGAATCAGCGTGTCGGTGGTCTGGGTGGCGAAGTTGGTGATGATGATGGCGCCGCTGTGCAGGTTGGGCTCCTGCAGGTCCATGCGCATGTGCTTCTGGCTGACGTACATCTTGCCTGCAACGTCGTGAGCGGGACGGCCCCCGCGCTGCGAACTGAGTTGCATGTCGGCGGAAAACGGAGTCAATTGTGGGGCCGATTGCGCCATCAGCAGCAGCGGCAGAAGTGCGAAAGCGGAGAGAGTCACAGCGCGAATCCAGGTCTTCAAACGGATCTCCTTTAAGGTCCCCGGCACGACCGCCGCGGGGGTGGCTTGGGCAAACAGTCTACTGCGAAACTGCGCGAACGGCCTCGCCCCGTTGCCGATCTACGCATGGAACCCGGCAAAATCGGGTTATCCAGTGGATACCCCCAGCCGATTCAACTATAGTTTATGCACAGCAGCTAGTCTCGATGAACCTGTAGCGGGCCGGCAAAGGCTCGCGGGAGACGTTTCTGATGGGCGCCACCGGCATGTGGCAGCGCAGAGTTGACACCTCCTCCACCAGCGATCCGCTAGTGCTGGTGGTAGTGGAGGGCAGCGACCGGCGCACGCTTGTGCTCGATCACTATCCCTTCACCATCGGCCGGCGCACGGACCGTGACCTGGTGATGGCCGACCCGCGCGTCTCGCGCGAGCACGCGCAGTTCGTGCGCGAGAACGACGGCGTTTACATCGTCGACCAGGGCAGCCGGCACGGCACCTACGTCAACGCCGAGCGCATCAACCGCCGCAAGCTCAACCGCAACGACCACATCGAGTTCGGTGTGCAGGGCGGGGCGCACGTGCTGTTCAGTCCCGACCGCTCGCCCACCAGCGCGGCGCAGCAGTTCCTCAGCCAGTTCTCGACGTGGAAGCCGGCGAGCGGAGCAGGCTCCGATCTGGAGATGCTCAATGTGTTTCTCGAAGCGGCGCGCAAGCTAAACACAAGCGGCGTTTTAGACGATGTACTGAATGCGTTACTTGAAGCTGCCTTGCGCCTGACGCGCGCCGAGCGCGGCTTCGTCTTCCTGCGCCAGCCCGACGGCGAGCTGCGCCTGGCCGCCGGCCGCAGCAAAGAGGGGGAAAGCATCAGCGACGACAGCGGCATCTCGCGCTCCATCTTGCGCGACGCCGCCAAGAGCGCCTCCGAATTCCTGGTGACCGACACCGACGAAACCGGCATGCTCGCCGGCCGCGAAAGCGTGGTGGCGCACAACCTGCACAGCGTCATCTGTATTCCCCTGCGCCGCACCGTCATTCAGGAAAAAGTTAAGGACGACACCAAGAGCGGCGAGCCCTCGGATGTGCAAGGCGTGCTGTACCTTGACGCCCACTTCCTTTCGGGCAAGCTTTCGTCGGTCAGCCATGACATCCTGCGCACCATCGCCAACGGCGCGGCCACGCTGGTGGAGAACGCCTCGCTGGTGCAAGCCGAAGACTCGGCCAAGCGCTACCGGCAGGAGTTGGCGATCGCGGCCGAGATCCAGCAGCGCTTGATGAAAGTGACCGCCCCCGACGTGCCGTACGCGAAAGTCAACGCCGTCAGCTATGCCTGCAAAGATATCGGCGGCGACTTCTTCGACCTGGTATGCACCGAGCGCGGGCTGTCGTTGATTGTGGCCGACGTCTCCGGCAAAGGCGTTTCGGCCGCGGTGGTCGCCTCCATCCTGCAGGGGATGCTGTACTCGCAACTGGCGCGCGACTCTTCCCTGCCCGAGATGATTGCGGCGGTGAACCGCTTCCTGTGCGACAAAGTTGCGGGACAGAAATATGCGACGTTGGTGATTGCCCGGATTTCGCGCGATGGCGAGCTGGAGCTGATCAACTGCGGCCACGTGCCGCCGCTGCTGGTCACCGATGGCAAGGTCACCAAGCTGGAGGAAGGCAATCTGCCCGTGGGACTGATACCGATGGTGGATTTTGCCGCCACAAAGTTAAAGATGAAACCCGACGATCGGCTGCTGCTGGTCACCGACGGCGTGACCGAAGCCGAAGATGCCGATGGCGAATTCTTCGGCAGCGAGCGGCTGGAAGCCTGTTGCTCCAAGGGCATGGTGGCGATCGAGCAGGAGGTCACCAACTTCCGCGGCGACACGCCGCTGACCGACGACTTCACCATCACGGAATTGATCTACCACGGTAATGTCTGAAGTCGGCTTCCCAGTCCCCACTTTGGTAACGGAGCAACCCAGAAAGGCTTGCCGGGTGTCTATTCCGGTGTTGTACAATTTCTTATTCTTTTGTAGCTGCTCCACTACAGAGAGAGATTAGTGCTGCCATACATAAATATCTGGTCGCCGGGCAAAGTTGAATCCAGCGTTTTTTCGCAGCGCCGTCTGGGCTATGTGCTGCTATTGTGCGCTCTGGCGCTGATTGGCAGCTCCCCGCTGTTCGCGGTTTCGCGCTCGGCAAGCCACACGCGCGTCCATCACAGCCGCCATTACATGATGCGCTACGCCTTCCCGGCTGCTTCGAAGCACGGGCACTACCAGGTGGGCCTGGGACGCTGGACGCCGATGTTCCCCGGCTCGCACGACATGCTGGTGCGCGAGAACGAAGAGCTGGACCGGCTGCAGTTGCCGCGCATTGCCGACGAATATGAACTGCTTCGCTTCGAGGCTTCGCAGGAGCTGGTGCCGGTAAGCGAAAGCGACGCGCTGAAGCTGGCGCCCGATCTCTCCGACGCCCACCGCTACTGCCGTCCGTGGACGCGGGACTTCCTGCAGGATTTCAGCCAGGCCTACTACGAGCAGTTCCACGTGCCGATACAGATCAATTCCCTGGTGCGCACGGTGGAGCAGCAGCACCGCTTGCGGCGCTGGAACCGCTTCGCGGCGCCCGAGGTAGGCGACACGGCCTCCACTCACCTGACCGGCGTGACCTTTGATATGTCGCGGCGCGGGATGAACTACGAGCAGTACGAGTGGGTCCGCAACTATCTGCTGCCGCTGCAGGCCCAGGGGATGGTCGATCCTATCGAGGAGCGCCAGCCGGTCCTGCATGTCGTTGTCTACGACAAGTACTCCGGCCGCAATGAGCTGAAGAACGCCTGGTCGGAGGCGAACGAACCCACCGAGATGGATCCTTACGGCAGCGCGGCGGCGGTGAGCAGCACCTCGACCGAAGCTCCAGCCAGCGCCAGCAATGCAGGCGGCAGCCAGCCGTAGGTATTATCAAGTCAAAGGGCCACGCGAGGGCTCGTGACCGCGCAATGCCCATGTAACGATTCCGTTCTCACATCCTTATCGACCGAATCCTGCCGCATCCCGGCGTCGATTTCGTTGACTCACTCCCCACATCGTGCTATTTTCCCGAAAAATTGCGATCGGCTGGAAGAATCTGAATCGTGGATCTCCCCGGCAACGGCGTTGTCGGCCAGATCTCCTTGCGTTGAGACCGTGAGTGGCTCCAGCAATCGCGTGCGTACAACGGGATGCCGGTTCTCAGGTCTAATTCTCTTTCTTTGATAAGCGAGGATTTTTCTTGAGCTGCCAAAATCTCTCAACGCGAACTGCACAGCTCACTGCGGCTAGTCGTCGACTTCTGACCGATCCAACGGAGATGCCTGCGCCCATTTAGGAGGGAAAGATGGACTCCAATCCGAAATCCGCAAGATATGGCGGAATAATGCTTCTCGTATTCGGTTTGTTTATCCTAAGGTATGAACGCGTTTTCGTATACCTTAGGTGAGAGATATTGGAACTACGGACCGAATGATCCCTTCACTACGATCATTCCGATCGTTCGAGTGGCCATGTGGCCTCTCGGTCTCTGCAGCACTGTCATGGGAGCCATGCTAATTCGACAATCACGCCGACAGTCCATATAAAGCAGTGGCTATTCCGCCTTCACATATTGCACCGCGTTCGCAGACGCTCTTTCACTCTCGAAAACCATAGACTTATCGGTGACCAGAAGTCGAAGCTCTCGCCTACCTCCGTTTTCAGGAATAAAAAACCAAAAAACTTTGCCATCAAAACCCGGGTCAAGCAATGATACCTGTGTCTGCTCACCGAGGCTAATACGGCAGGTCCTGATATCACCACGGATTGGGTGCGCCGTAAGCTGTACACTCAATACGCTTCCCGATTGGCTTATGCGAAAAGAGTTGATGGTCGTACCACAACGATTGTCCTGCCACGTGCCGACGATCCGCTCATAGAGTGCGGGATTCGTTGGACCATGCGTCGTTGAGCCAGTCTGAGCTACCAATCGGATGCTCAGGAAGAGGGAAAGAACCAGAGCAAACGTAACTCGGTGTCGCATGTGAGCCTCTCAGGGGTTTTAGCAGTGCCGCACATCGTTCGATCTCGCCCCTCGAGGCGAGAACCGACTAGAGAGAAAGCTGTTACCCGGATTCCGGCAATTTATCGCGGCGGGTGAAAGGTTGTCCGGTCATGCTCCCGCGTAGCAAGCCGGCGTATCTGGCTTCTTTCCCAAGAACCGCTGACCACCGGACACTACACCGTTGTTTACGGCGTGATCTCCCACACCACGCCGTTGCCCGTTCCGCCGGCGGCGGCTGTGCCGTAGAGATTGCCGTTCCGGTCGATGACGATGTTGCCGTGCGGATTCGCGCCGTCCGAGCCGCTGAAGTCATGCAGGTCGGTGTAGACCCAGCTGCCGCCGGAAAACGTCAGCTTGAACACCGAACCGAAGCCATTGGCGCCGTCCTGCACCGTGGTGCCGTAGAGATTTCCGGAGCTGTCTATCGCGAGGTCCGCCCAGGGCCCGGCGATTCCGGAAAAGTTGTAGAGCAGGTTGATCATCCAACTCCCGCCGGATGGCGTCAGCTGAAATACCTTGCCGCCGCCGCCGGCGCCCTGGCCACCATGATTGGTTGTGCCGTAGACGTTGCCGCTGCTGTCGAGGACCAGGCCGCCCAGGGGCTCATCTCCGTCGGTGTCGTTGAAATCGTGGATCACGTTCTCCGTCCAGCTCCCCTGGGTGTTGATCAACTGGAAGACCACGCCGCCCGGCATATATGGGCCGCCGGTTTTCGTCGCGCCATAAAGGTTGCCGGCGGCATCCATTGCAAGCCCGGAGTAGGGATTCGCTCCATCGCTGCCGCTGAAGCTGTGCAGGACGGTTTCCGTCCAGCCGCCGCCTGACCGGCTGAGCTCATAAGCTGTGCCCAAGTCCGCAGCGCCTGAGTTGTAGGTGGTGCCATAAAGATTTCCCGCGGCGTCGAAGACCGTGTCGCCGGTGGGACGGCTGCCGTCAGCGGTTCCTCCCGCAAACTGATACAGCACACTCTCCGTCCAGTAGCAGAGCACGGAATGGCAGAAACTGGCCGGCGGACTCATCGCAAAAACAATGCCGCAGCCGGTGCTGCTGCATCCCATGCCGCCCTGGCCGGTGGTCCCATAGAGCCTGCCGTCATGGCCGAAGATCAGGCGCCCTTCGGGATACTCTCCGTCCGTCTTCTGAAACTCGTACAGCGGCGAGAGCGTCCAGCCCGAACCGGCGTGCGTCAGCTTGAACACCGTGCCGCATCCGCCCTGGCAGTTCGTGCTGGAGCCTCCTTGGGTGGCCGTGCCGTAGAGATTTCCCGCAGCGTCCATCGCCAGGCCGCCCCAGGGATTCGCGCCGTCCTGCCCGCGAGTGAAGTTGTGGAGGACCGTGAAGGTTTGGGCCTGTGCGGACGGCGTCGTGAAGATCGCAAGCACCAGGGGAAAAGTGATCATCAGGAATGCGCACCGGAAGAGCTTTCTGCGAAAACTTACGGCGGGCATATGGCTGGGGTTCGTCATTTGGGCGCCCTTTCGTGAATTGCCGAGCGAATGACAGTCGCTCGGATTCCGGCAATTTACACCGTATGGGGAGCGCGCCGCCAGCGGAATTGAAACGGAATTGTCGTGAAATAGCGGTTATAAAGTAGCCACGCCAAGGGAAATGTCGCTACCGGGCACTCGCCGGTCCGAACGCCTTCCTACGGCGTAATCTCAAACACCACGCCGTACCCCCGCGTGCCATTCAGTGCGGTCCCGTAGAGATTGCCCGCGGAATCCAGAAGCAAGCTACCGGTTTGGGGCTCCTCGCCTGTGTTCGGGTTTTCAAAATCATACAGGGCAGTCTCGACCCACTGACCGTTCGGAGTTTGCGTGAGTTTGAAGACCCGGCCGAGATTATGGACCCCACCGAAGGAGGTCGTGCCGTAAACGTTGCCATCCCTATCCACGATGGGTGCAGCAAAAGGATCGGCGCCGTCGGGTGTCCCCTGGAAAGCATGGATCACCGTGTAGGTCCACGTGCCATCTGCATTTGGCGATAACTTATAGGCAACGCCGTAGCTATAAGCTCCGCCGTCGAAGGTCGTACCGTACAGATTGCCCGCGCGGTCGATTGCCACACCGCCCGACGGAGTCAACCCGCCGTCCCGCGTTGTGAATTGGTGCAGAATTGTCCTGGTCCATTGGCCATTGTTGAAGCTGAGCTTGAAAACGTCAGCAGGCGCGAAGAAACCCGTAGTGGTGCCGTACAAATTTCCCTCGGCATCGGTGGTCAGAGTTTCAAAGATGGGAGCGCCGTCGCCTGTGGCGTTCAAATATCCAGTGAAAGGATACAGCACGCTATAGGTCGAGTAGCCGGGCCCGGACAAGCCGAACACGTTGCCGAAACCCCCAATACCGCCACCAGACGTTGTTCCCACGAGCATGCCATAGTCAAACGTAAGTCCGCCTGTGGGATCGGCTCCCTGAGAATGAGGATTGGTAAACGACTGCAGAATCGTCTCCGTCCAGGTGCCGCCCAAACTGGGCGTTAACCTGAATATGGTTCCGGCGCACAGGGAATTTGGATAACACTCCCCGGCAGTCCCGTAGAGGTTACCCTGGCTATCCCGAAGGACGGGTGCATAGATGAATTCGCCATCTGTTCCCTGAAAGTTGTGGATGACCTGCTCCGTCCAGGTGCCGCCAGATTGCGGTGTCATCTTGAAAACTGTCCCGCAGCCGGCTCCATTGCAAACACCGTTCCCGCCCAGCTCGGTTGTGCCGTAGAGATTGCCCTGCCCATCCATGATAAGTCCGGCTTCGGCGCCGCTCCCATCGGAAGGAGGACCGCTGAAAGTGTGCAGGACGCTGTAGCTCTGGGCATGAGACAAAGCCGCGGTAGCGAAGATTCCAGCACAAACGAATTTCAGCAGCGATTGAAAACTAATCTCAAAACACGGGGTCTTCAACTTCTCTTGACGGTGCATGGTCTACTTCCTTTTCAATAGCAGCGGCTCGAGCGCGTCCTGATATTCGCGCGATCGGTGGACGGAGTCAACCATCTCAATTTGCGATTTCCACATCGACATTGCTGACTGGCCCGTCGGATTTTGGCCCTCTACATCCGATTTATCGCGAACCTACAAGAAATAAACGCACATTTATCCAGAAACCGCGATCAATTCTTTGTTGCGTGTGGCGGACAGCGGAATGGTCATAGATGCTCTTCCGGATGGCAGGATGATTCCAGGGAGCGATAGGAATGCAGGTCCGATGAAACAGGCCGAAGTTAGAACAACTTGCGGCGCAGCAGGCCGGCCAGGCCCAGGATGCCCGATCCGACCAGCAGGACACTGCTGGGCTCAGGCACCGAGGTCGTGTTGGTCGTCGTGGTGCCGGTACCGAGAAGCGTGAAGGATTCTGAAGGAATCGTCCCCACCGTGTTTTCCGAAGCCTGTGACGGACCGGAGTTCTCATCCCAGTAAACCGGATCGTCCGGAACCTCGCCGTTGTCCAGGTTCAGCCAGTAGGTGCCACCCGGCAGGTTTACGCTCGTTCCGAAGTTGCCCGACTCGGTGCAGACGTTGAAGCCGTACTGGTTTCCCGAGCAGTTGCTTTGGGTGATGCTGATGAACTGGTCGCTGTAGACGGTGCCTCCGAACTCCGACGAAGTGATCTGCACCTCTACGCCGGACAAGACATCGCCGGGGAAGATCCAGGCGCCGAAGGTCAGGCCGGTAATGTTGGCACCGCCCGAGCCAACGGTGAAGGTGTCGCTCACGACGAAGCCGAAGTTAATGGTCCAGCCGTCGGTTGTGCCATTGATGGGACCGTTACTATAGACGACCTGCGCCGCAGCCGGCAGCGCTATCAGACACAAGGCAAGCAGCGACAGCAAAGCGATAGGCAGTTTCACAATCAAACCCCCGATTTTACGGGCGCAGAAAACCGGAGTACGCCCCACAGCCATGGAAAACCGCTTCAATAGCGGCAATCCGACTGCCACTATAACTTCAATAACTGCAATTAGGTTTCTTTTCCGATATGCATCTACTTGCGGTTAAAGAGATACACAATGTCATAACAGGCGCTCTTGCAAGGAGCACCAGCCGTCGGCCAGCGTGACTTTGCCTGCGGTATCCAGTGTCGATGTATTGACCTACCTGCCCGAACGGCCGGTCGCACCGAGTTTTCAGCAGACTGTTGGGCGCGGCAACCGAAACTAAAGCCCTATAGATCCGCCCGTAACTTGGGCACGATCCGGTAGAGCGGCGCTTCAGCGCCGCGTCACGCCAGCTCCTCTTTGTTTTGAAAGCTCTGCCGTCGGCTGAAAGCCGACTCTTAGAAACCACGAGGCGCGCTCAGACGCGGGCCTGAAGGCCCGCACTACCCGAGCGGCTCGTCGCAACGAGCGCCGGAGGGACGACGCCGTTCTCACGCAGATACTGAAGGCCCGCACTACCCGAACGGCCCGTCGCAGACCGAACTTCAAACTATTTGTCCACTCATTTCACGGCCATCACCATCAGCTTGCGCTCGGTCATGTCCTCGATCGAGTAGCGCAGACCCTCGCGCCCCAGGCCAGAATCCTTCACGCCGCCATAGGGCATCTGGTCGACGCGAAAGCTAGGCACATCCCCCACAATCAGTCCCCCAACATCCAGCGTCTCAAAGGCGTGCTGGATGAGCGTGGCATCGCGCGTCATGAGGCCGGCCTGCAGCCCGTAGTTGGAGTGGTTGATGATCGTCAGCGCCTCCTCGAAAGTTTCATAGCGCTCCACCGTCACCACCGGGCCGAAGAGCTCGGCGCAGTTTACGCGCATATGCGGCGAGGTGCCGGTCAGCACCGCAGGCTCGACCATGGAGCCCTTGCGCTTGCCGCCGCACAGCAGCTTGGCGCCGGCCTGCACCGCTTCGTCGATCCATTGGGTGACGCGCACCGCGTCCTGCTCGCGGATGAGCGGCGCAACGTCGGTGCTTTCCTCGGCGGGATCGCCGCACTTCAGCTTGCGCACGCCTTGCACCAGCAGCTCGGTAAAGCGCTCGAAGACCGGCTCGTGGACCACGATGCGCTGGACGGAAATGCAGGTCTGCCCGGCATAGGAGAATCCGCCGGCAACACAGCGCTGCACGGCGTGCTGCAAGTCGGTGTCGCTGTGCACGATGACGCCGGCGTTGCCACCCAGCTCGAGCACCACCCGCTTCTTGCCGGCGCGGCCCTTCAGCTGCCAGCCGACGGCAGCGCTGCCGGTGAAGGTCAGCAGCTTGATGCGCTCGTCGGCGACCAGGACTGCGGCGTTGTCATTCGACATGGGCATGACCGCCAGCGCACCGTCGGGCCACGAGGTCTGGTCGACGATCTCGGCCAGCATCAGCGACGAAATCGGCGTCTGCGGCGCCGGCTTGAGGATGATGGGGCAGCCGGCGGCAATGGCGGGCGCAATCTTGTGCGCCACCAGGTTCAGCGGAAAATTGAATGGCGTGATGGCGAAGACCGGCCCCAGCGCGAAGCGCTTCACCATGCCCCAGCGCCCGGCGGTGGATTCCAGCGTGTCGAGTGGAAGATATTCGCCGTAGATGCGCGTGGCTTCTTCGGCCGCGATGCGGAAGGTGTTGATGGCGCGGTCGACTTCGATGCGCGCCGTCTTGATGGGCTTGGCTGCTTCCTGGCAGATGGTGCGCGCAAATTGCTCGTACTGGCCGGCGATGCCGTCGGCGACTTCGCGCAGGATTTTGGCGCGCTCGTACGAGGACATCCTGCGCGTTTCGGCGAACGCCTGCCCCGCGCCTTCGATCGCCGCTTCCACATCGTCCGGCCCGGCCTCGCTGATCACGGCGATGACATTGTGATCGTAAGGCGAATTGACCACGCCTTCAGTGCCGTGGGAGCTCCAGCTGCCGTTAGAGAAGAAACCGAAGCTGCGGATAGTTGTGCTGGTCTGGCCCATGCTGACTCCCTCACCTAAAGATTGATGCGGTAGCGCAGCTAAGGCTAAGCATTAGGCAAAGAGAATTCAATGGGAGTTTCAAGGTTGACAGCGCCATCCTGAGCACATAGACTTGCCCACCTTTCAAACCATGAAGCCTCCTCGCATCGGCGCGCTGCTTTTCGGGCTCATTCCCTTCCTCGGGGTCTGCTTCACGGTGCCCCTTTGGGACCGCGTGTTCCCGCTTGTCCTCGGGCTGCCATTCAACCTCTTTTGGCTGATCGCATGGATCCCTCTCACCAGTCTTTGCCTTTGGGGCGCGTACCGCCTACAGAGCCGGGCAAAGGAATAGGGCAAATTCATGAGTCCCAGTCTCGTTTCCCTGGCCATCATCTTCAGCATCGTCCTGATCGGCGCAATCACCGGAATCTATGCCGGACTGCGCCGCGAGATGAACCTGGAGCAGTGGACGGTTGCCGGCCGCGGCTTCGGCCTAATCTTCACGTGGCTGCTGGCGGCGGGCGAAATCTATACCACCTTCTCCTTCCTCGGCGCCAGCGGCTGGGCGTACTCACGCGGCGGCCCCACACTCTACATCATCGCCTACGGAATGCTGGCCTACGCCGTAGGTTTCTTTATCCTGCCGGATATCTGGGAGGTGGGCCGCAGGTTTGTCCTGCATACTGAGTCCGACTTCTTTCAGCAGCGCTACCAAAACAAATATCTGGCTGCCTTGGTCGCCATCGTAGGCGTGGTCTTCATCGTGCCCTACTTGCAGTTGCAGCTCACCGGACTGGGCATCATTGTTGAGGTTGCGAGTTTTCACGCCATCAGCCGGCCAGTGGCCATGGTCATCGCGTTCGTCATCGTTGCCGGCTTTGTGTTCTCCAGCGGGATTCGCGCTGTGGCCTGGGTCAGCGTCATCAAAGACGTTCTCATGCTGCTCGCCGCATTCAGCATCGGCATCTTCATTCCGTATCACTACTTCGGCGGAATCCGGCCCATGTTCGCCGCACTCACGCAGGCTAAAGCGGCGCACCTGACTATGCCTGGCGGCACCAGCAATATGGGACACGCATGGTACATCTCAACCGTGCTGCTCACCGCCCTGGGCTTCTACATGTGGCCACATGGCTTCGGCTCCGTCTTCACCGCCAAGAGCGGCAACACGCTGCGCCGCAATGCGATGATCATGCCGCTGTACGTGACGACGCTACCGCTATTGTTTTTCGTGGGCTTCACGGCCATCCTGGTCATACCGGGGCTGAAGAACGGCGACCTCGCCTTGCTTACCCTGGTGCGCCAGACCTTTCCGCCATGGTTTCTCGGCTTGGTGGGCGGGGCGGGAGCGCTGACGGCGATGGTGCCCGCAGCTGTCATGATTCTGACCGCCGCAACCCTGTTCGCCAAGAATTTCTTCCGGCCGTTGTTCCGGCCCTCCATGCCAGATGCGGCAGTCACGCGCCTGGCAAAGCTCATGGTCATCGTGATCACCGGCGTTGCTCTGTATTTCGCTATTTACAGCTCGACCACGCTGGTCGGCTTACTGCTGCTGGCCTATGCCGGGGTGACGCAATTCTTTCCGGGCGTGGTGCTCGGGCTTTATTGGAAACGCGTAACCACAGCGGGGGTGTTCGCGGGGCTTATCGCCGGTGTCGCAATCGCCAGCCTTCTGATGTTCACCCACCATGACCCATTCATGGGTTTGAATGCCGGCTTCCTCGCCTTGTGCATCAATCTGGCGACGACCGTGATGGTCAGCCTGACCACATCGATCCAGCCGAGCGGGTTAGAGCAAGAACCTGCTGAAGGTGTGGTTGCCGTGAGCGCCTCGTGAATCTATTGCCGGGCGGGCTCGCTGTGTAGTCGCGCATCGAGCCGGTTGGCAAGCATCAGACCCGGCATCCGGAAATCGCTGATGAACGATCTAAAGGATGCCCGGAGGTTGCGAGGACCGCAATTCCGAGTACCTTGCCGATGGCGTGCATGCGGCGATTGCCCGTATGACTGTGCTGCCGCAAATAGAAGTCGAACAATTCCACATAGCTGCGAAACTTCTTGGCCTCGGCCATCGTAAGCATTCCTTGCGGGGCTCAGTGTACACTGGCTGGCGGCCTGAATTCCGATTGCAACCTGGGATGGAGCGGATTGATGCGACGACTCGCGCTTTGGCTGTGTATCACGACCATATTCGGTTCTGCGCTTGCTTCGGCCCAAAGCCCCTTCGCCCCAAAAGTTAGCGGCCCATTATCGCAGCGCGTAGTGGCCTATCACATCGACGCCAAGTACGATCCGCCAAAGCACACGGTAGAAGCCACCGAGACGTTGACCTATCACAACCTGACCGGCCAGCCGCTCGACACCTTTCCCTTCCATCTATACCTGAACGCCTTCCAACCGACCTCAACCTGGATGCACGAGGCGCATCGCGACGGCAGCTTCCGCTCCAGCAGCCTGGAGCACTGGAAGCCGGAAGACTACGGCTCCAACGTCGTCAGCTCGTTTCAGGTCGATGGCATGGGCGACCTCACCAGCCAGATGAAGTTCATCGCGCCTGACGACGGCAATTCCGAGGACAAGACGGTCTTCCAGGCGAAGCTGCCGCGGCCGGTCGCGCCCGGCCAGGACGTAACCTTCCACATCACCTTCAAGGCGACGTTTCCTGAGGTGATCGCGCGCACCGGCTACAAGCGCACGTTCCTGCTGGCAGGACAATGGTTTCCCAAGGTCGGCGTGTGGTGGCACGGACAATGGAACTGCCATCAATTTCACGCCATGACCGAGTTCTTCGCCGACTTCGGCACCTATGACGTGAAGGTCACGTTGCCGAAAGACTATGTCATCGGCGCAACCGGCGTGCAGGTCGCCGACCAGGACAACGGCAATGGCACCAAGACGGTCGCCTTCCACGCCGAAGATGTGCACGACTTCGCCTGGACGGCCGACCCGAACTTCAAGGTGGTGGAGAACGACTTCGACGGCAGCGTCGGGCGGGTGCACATCCGGCTGCTCACCTATGACAGCCATCGCAACCAATGGCAGCCTTACATCGACTGCGTGCAGTACTCCATGAAGCACTTCGACGACTGGTATGGGCCATATCCCTACGCGCAGATCACGGTGGTCGATCCGCCACACGGCGCGACCGAAGCCGGCGGCATGGAGTATCCCACCTTCATCACCGGCGATAGCGGCTGGTGGATCCCGAAGGGGCTTCACTTCGTCGATCTGGTCACCGAACACGAGTTCGGGCACCAGTACTGGTACGGCATGGTTGCCACCAACGAGTTCGAGAACGGTTGGCTGGACGAGGGCATCAACAGCTACACCGAAGTCAAGGTGCTCGACAACGTCTACGGTGAGGACACCAGCATCATCAACTTGCTGGGAGGGCAGCTGGGCGAGCGCGAAGCCCAGCGCATGAACTACGTCGATGTGGCCGACCGCGATCCGCTCTCCAAGATGAGCTTTCAGGACATGAGCATCGGCACCTACGGCGGCATTACCTACGGCAAAACCGCGTCGATGCTGGTGACGCTGGAGAAGATTGTCGGCCAGGAGACGCTGAAAAAAGCGCTGCACACCTACTTCATGCGCTACCGGTTCACCCATCCGACGCAGGAAGACTTCATGCGCACGGTCAACGAGGTGGCCGGCCAGGACCTGAGCTGGTATTGGAACCAGGCAGTCTACGGCACCCAGGTCTTCGATTACGAGGTGCGACGCGCCGACTCCAATCCGGTGCGCTGGTGGGATGAGAACCTGAAAGAGAAGGCGGGAGAAACGGAGTACGAGACGCAGGTGATCCTGCATCGCAAGGGCGAATTCGTTTTCCCCGTCGACGCGGTGGTCAAATTCGACAATGGAGAGACGGTGCGCGAGCACTGGGACGGCAAAGACCGCTGGACGCGCTTCGTGTATCGCAGGAAGGCGCAGGTGCAGTCGGTGCAGATCGATCCCGGCTATCAGCTGACGCTAGACCGCGACTACCTGAACAACAGCAAGACGACGGATGACCAGCACGGCGCCATTCACAAGCTCACGGCGTACTGGCTGTTCTTGACGCAGTTCCTGGGACAGGTATTGAGCTGGCTGGCATAACAGCAGCATTTGGCATTTGGCAATTGGCCATGACAAAACCAAATGCCAATTGCCAAATGCTAACTGCAAACGAAACCATGCACGATCAGAGAAGCCCGTTCGTGGGCGGCTTCGCCCTGCTATGGCGCCGGCAGGGGATTTTCTGGTGGATCTTCGCCGTCAATCTGATTTGCGCGGCGCTCGGCACCCTGCCCGGGTTCTTGCGGCTGCACAATGCCCTGGGCCAAACGCTGGCCTCGCAACCGCTGACCAATCGTTTCGATCTCGGCGTGTTCGTCGAATTGATCCGCCTCCCCGAGGTGGACCTGATGCGGTTCACCACCAGCTCTTACATGTTTGCTCTCGTCTTTTTCGTCTTCATGGTCTTCGTCACCGGGGGCGTGCTGGAAACCTACCGCGACGATCGCCGCCTCACCACTGGCGAGTTCTTCGCCGCCTCGGGCGCTTACTTCTGGCGCATTGTGCGCCTGCTGCTGCTGTCGATCGTTCCTTTCGTAATCGTGACCATGATCTATCAGGCGCTGCAAAAATTTTCCGATCATGCCGGCGATCGCGCCATCGCCGACCAGGTGGGAATCTTCCTGGGACTGGCCTCGCTCATCGTCTTTCTGCTGCTCGCGTTGTTTGTGCGCCTATGGTTCGATATCGCGCAGGTGCGCGCCGTCGGCCTCAACCAGCGCGGCATGTGGCGTAACACCTGGCGTGCGTGGAGTATCAGCTGGCATCGCTTCGGCCGGCTTTATGGGATGTACTTCGCAATCGCGCTGCTGGCGTGGATTGCAACTGCCATCGGGCTGGTGATCTGGGCGGAGCTTCCGGCCACCGCGACCGGCGCAATGTTTATTCTCTTCGAGCTGATCATGCTGGCGCAGATCGCCGGCCGGCTCTGGCAACTGGCGGGCGCGTCCATATGGTACCGGCAGTACGCTGAAGTGATCGCGCCTGCAGTAATTGAGGCGGCGCCCCTGCCGCTCACCGCCGATGTCGAGCATGCTCCGGAGCCAATCCATGAGCCTGCCCGCCCGGCCGTCGGCGAGCTCGGCGCCGAAACCGCGCCGCCTAAGGACCCTGGCCCGGAATTGCCTCCTGCAGACGCATAAGCGGGCGGCGCAGTCGCGCGTAATTTCCGGCCGCGCTACTTTGCTTTAGCTCCGAAGGT
>Ga0070741_10011488_pt1 | contig 16347 bp, 9 predicted proteins | sample Coa_R1_4_FD_66440 | JGI IMG/M metagenome (GOLD analysis project Ga0070741, IMG submission 66440) | Surface soil microbial communities from Centralia Pennsylvania, which are recovering from an underground coalmine fire - Coalmine... | ecosystem: Environmental > Terrestrial > Soil > Unclassified ...
GGCCAGGCCAGGGCGGCGCCGTACGGCTGCGCAGGGTCGGCGGCGGCCAGCACGAGCGGCTCGGGCTCGTCGCCCTCGCGCGGTCTCAGCTCGCGGAGCCGCTCGACCGCCCCGCCGAGCGCGAACTGCGCACCGCCGAGTCCCTCGACGAAGTAGCCGCGCCGGCAGAGACCGAGCGTCTCGAGCGCACGGAGCTCACCGTACACGGCCCCGTAGCCACCCGGGATGCCCTCGGCCCGGACGCCGTCCCGCGTGACGACGCCGTGCCGCTCGAGCAGGAGCTCGGCGAGCGCGCGCCGGTCCGGCCGCGCCGAGAAGAGGCGGTCCGTCAACGACCAGCGCCCCTGCGTCGACGTCACGGCCGTGGTGCGCCGCCGGGAGAACCGCCGCGGACGGCGCTCCTCCCTCGGAGCCCCGTACCGGCGAGGCGCGCGCAGCGGCTGCCACGCGTCGTTCGTCGCCTCGCCCGCCCAGACAAGGTCCCACAGCGCCGGCAGCGCCGCCTCCGCATCCAGCCCGGACTCCTCGAGCAGGTCGGGCCAGAAGAGCGCGCTCCCGCGCAGGGCCTCGCGGAGCCGGGCGGCCGCCTCCGTCTCGCTCGGCGGAGCCCCGGACGGACGCCCGAGCGGCGCCGCGTCTTCCCGGAAGTACACGGCGACGCGGTCGATCCCGGCGCCGACCCAGACGACCTCACCGGTCGCGCACAGCTGGTCGAGGAGCTCCGGCCGGTAGCCGGGAACGCGGCGGGGCAGGATGTCTGACTCCCACAGGGACACGGGCAGCGGGAGCCCCTGCAGCGGCACGAGCGCCTCGCGCAGGCTCGCCCGCCGGTCGATCCCGTGCCAGGCCGGGAGGAACCGGCCGAGCGCCGCCTGCTCCGCAGGCTCGACCTCCCTGCGCAGCGCGGCGAGCGACGCGCGGCGCAGCCGGCGGAGGACGTCGGGATCGCACCACTCCCGTTCCGTGCCCCCGGGGCGCAGCTCGCCGCGGACGAGGCGCTCCTCCCGTTCGAGCGCTTCCAGCTCCGCCTCGGCGCTGGCTGCGTCGATGCCGAAGCGGGCCGCCGCCTCCGCGGTCGTGAACGGCCCCCGCCCGCGGGCGAAGCGCGCGAGCAGGCTCCGCAGCGGGAGCTCGCCCGGCTGGAGGAACGCATCCGGCAGACCGGAGGGCGGCATGGCGCCGACGCCGTCTCGGTAGCGACCGGCGTCCTCGGCCGCGATCAGACGTACCTCGCCGCCGATGCGGACGAGCACGGCGCGCCGCTCGCGCAGGAGCGGCTCCGCCAGAGTCTGATCGTACTCTTCGGATCGCAAATCACCTCGAAGAAGAAGGAGATGGTGCAGATCGTCTGGAGTACGAGGACGGCCGCGCAGCTGCGCCTCCACCTCCTCGACTGCGCTCGCGTCGAGCAGCTCGCGCAGCTCCTCCTGCCCCAGGAGCTCGCGCAGGAGCTCGCGATCCAGCGACAGCGCCTGCGCACGCCGCTCCGCGGGAGGCGTGTCGTCCTCGTACATGTAGGTGGCGACGTAGTCGAAGAGCAGGGAGGCGGCGAACGGGGATGCGGACGGCGTCTCGATCTCGACGACGTCCAGCTCCCTCGTCGCGATCCGCTGCAGCAGGCGGCGGAGCGCCGGCAGGTCGAAGACGTCCTGGAGGCACTCGCGGTAGGTCTCGAGCACGATGGGGAAGGCCGGATAGCGGCGAGCCACCTGCAGGAGGGACTGCGCCTTCAGGCGTTGCTGCCACAGCGGCGTCCGCTCCCCGGGACGGCGGCGCGGGATGAGGAGCGCGCGCGCCGCGTTCTCGCGGAACCGCGAGCCGAAGAGGGCGCTCCCACCGACCTCGGCGACGACCAGCTCCTCCACCTCTTCCGCTGCGACCAGCAGCTCGGACAGCGGGGGCGGGGCGTCGGCGTCGGGAAGATGCAGGGCGATCCCGTCGTCCGACCAGATCGACTGCACGTCCAGGCCGACCGCCTCGCGCAGCCGCGCTGTGAGCGCGAGCGCCCACGGCGCGTGCACGCGGCCGCCGAAGGGGGTGAGGATGCAGACGCGCCAGTCCCCGATCTCGTCGCGGAAGCGCTCGACCACGACCGTGCGGTCGGACGGCACCGTGCCGGTCGCCGCCTCCTGCTCGCGCAGGAACGCGAGCAGGTTCCGGGCCGCCCGTTCGTCGAGGTGGTAGTCCACGCCGAGCCGCTCGAGCGCGGCGCCATCCGGGAGCGACGCGAGCTCGCGAGCCGCCTGTCCGATCGCGGCCCCGAGCTCGTAGGGCCTTCCGACTCCCTCCCCTTTCCAGAAGGGCACCGCGCCGGGGACACCCGGCGCCGGCGACACGAGCACCCGGTCGCGTGTGATCTCCTCGATCCGCCAGGTGGACGCGCCCAGCATGAACGTCTGCCCGGCCCTGGCCTCGTACACCATCTCCTCGTCGAGCTCGCCGACGCGGCTTCCGGAGTCGACGAGTTGGACCGTGAACAGGCCCCGGTCGGGGATGGTGCCGGCGTTCGTGACCGCCAGGCGGCGCGCGCCGGCGCGGCCGCGGACGATGCCGGCGGTGCGGTCCCACACGATCCTCGGCCTGAGCTCGGCGAACTCGTCCGACGGGTAGCGGCCGGCCAGCATGTCGAGGACGTTCTCGAGCTGGATGCGCGAGAGGTCGGCGAACGGGTAGGCGCGGCGCACGAGCTCGTGCAGCTCGTCGACCGGCACCTCCTCGTCGGCGCAGATGGCGACGATCTGCTGCGCGAGGACGTCGAGAGCGTTGCGCGGGATCGCGGTCTCCTCGATCTCGCCCGCACGCATGCGCCTGGCGACGACCGCGGACTCGAGGAGGTCGAGCCGGAACTTGGGGAAGATGCGCCCCTTGGAGACGGCTCCGAGCGCATGGCCGGCGCGCCCCACCCGCTGCAGGCCACGCGCGACCGACTTGGGCGACTCCACCTGGACGACGAGGTCGACGGCGCCCATGTCGATGCCGAGCTCGAGCGACGACGTGGCGACGAGGCAGGGAATCTCGCCGCGCTTCAGCAGCTCCTCGATCTCGAGTCGCTGCTCGCGGGCGAGCGAGCCGTGGTGTGCGCGGGCGATCTCCCGCTCGGCCAGCTCGTTCAGCCGCAGCGCCAGGCGCTCGGCGAGGCGGCGGTTGTTGACGAAGACGATCGTCGAGCGGTGCTGCTCGATCAGGCGGAGGATCTCGGGGTAGATCGAGGGCCAGATCGACTGCGTGCTGGGGCCGACACCGTCCGCGACGAAGCTGCCGTCGGCCGGCTCCGGCTGGCGGATGGGCTGCGAGGCGGACAGGTCGCTCATGTCCTCGAGCGGGACGACGACCTCGAGGTCGAGCTCCTTTGCTCGACCCGCATCGACGAGCTCGATGGAACGCCCGCCGGAGACGAAGCGCCCGATCTCCTCGAGAGGGCGCTGCGTGGCCGACAGCCCGATCCGCTGCACCGGCCCCGGGGTGAGACGGTCGAGGCGCTCCACGCTCAGGGCGAGGTGCGCGCCGCGCTTGGTGGCGGCGACGGCGTGCACCTCGTCGAGGATGAGCGTCTCGACGCCGCGCAGGAGCTCCCGCGCCTGCGAGGTGAGGAGCAGGAACAGCGACTCCGGTGTCGTGATCAGGATGTCGGGCGGCCGGCGGAGCATCTGCATCCGCTCCCTCTGCGGCGTATCGCCCGTACGCACCGCCACCCTGAGCTCGGAGCGAAGGCCGGCGAGCGGGCCGCGCAGGTTGCGCTCGACGTCGTAGTTCAGCGCCTTGAGCGGCGAGACGTAGAGCAGCCGAAGCCCCTGGCCCGCCGTGGGGGTGAGCCGGTCGATGCCGAACAGGAAGGCGGCGAGGGTCTTACCGGAGCCCGTGGGGGCCTGCACGAGCACGTGGCCTCCGGCGGCGATGGCCGGCCAGCCGAGCGACTGGGCGGGGGTCGGCGCCTCGAACGTCCGCTCGAACCAGGCGCGGGTGCCGGGGCTGAAGACGCCGAGTGGGTCCACGCCTGGAGGTTACCGAGAGAACGTATGTTCGTAAACCCGCTCGTGGGGACGTTCCCCGCTCGGCCGAGGCACGCCTTGCCCGTGCGAAGCGTCACACGCTTCCGGTGAACGCTTCCTCGTCGCGACCGAAGTCGCTCCTCGTCAGGGGCGCAGAGGCGCCGGCCGACCCTGAGGAGGTCGCCTCGCAGAGGCGGGATGCCCCAGGATTCGAGAGGTACCTCGAGCCCGTCGCGGACACGTCCGAAACAACCAGTACGGTGCCGAGCATGCGGCTTGTCGTCGCACGCTGCGAGGTCACCTACACCGGGCGACTGAGCGCGTACCTGCCAGCGTCCACGCGCCTGCTGATGATCAAGGCAGACGGCTCCGTGCTCGTGCACGCGGACGCCGGAGGGTACAAGCCCCTGAACTGGATGACGCCGCCGACCGTGATCGAGGAGATCGGCGACCCCCTCGAGCGCCTGGTCGTTCGCAAGCGCGCCGGGAAGGGGGAGGACCGGCTCGAGATCCGCCTGCACGAGGTGCTGAGCGACGTCACGCACGCGATGGGCGAGGCGGCCGGGCTGGAGAAGAACGGCGTCGAGCGAGACCTCCAGGCAGAGCTCGCGCGCCGTCCCGGCGTCCTCGCGGACGGGCTCCGGCTCGTGCGGCGCGAGTGGCCGACGGACGTCGGCCCGGTCGACCTCATGTGCCGTGACGCCGCCGGCGGCTGGGTCGCGGTCGAGGTGAAGCGGACGGGAACGATCGAGGCGGTCGAGCAGCTCTGCCGCTACCTCGAGCGCATCCGTCGCCATCCGGCTCTCGCCGCTTGCCGTGGCCTCCTCGCCGCCGAGCGCCTCCGGCCGCAGGCGGCCGTGCTCGCCGGATCCCGCGGGATCGCCTGCGTCGAGGTCGACCTCGCCGTCCTGCGCGGCGAGCGCGAGCCCGAGCTGACCCTCTTCGCCGTCGCCTGACGCGTGCACGCGCATCCCAACTGGCGCGACGCCGTCCGCGCCTACGGCGAGCACGGCGACTTCCCCGGCTGGGAGCGAATGCTGGAGTAGGATCGGGGCGTGCCCGAGCGGCTCTACTACACGGGCGACGAGGAGGCCGACCGACTCATCGCGCGCGATCCCTTCGCGCTCCTCGTCGGCTTCGCGCTCGACCAGCAGGTGAGGGTGCAGCAGGCGTTCTCCGGTCCCCGCAAGCTCGAGGAGCGACTCGGCCGCCTCGACGCGGCGGACATCGCCGGCATGGAGCCGGACCGGCTGGTGGCGGCCTTCCGCGCGAAGCCGGCCGTCCACCGCTTCCCCGGCACGATGGCCGCACGCGTGCAGGAGCTGGCCCGCGTCGTCGCCGGCGAGTACGGCGGACGGGCCGAGCGGGTGTGGACGCAGGCGCGGGACGCCGACGACCTCCGCCGCCGGATCGCCTCGCTTCCGGGTTTCGGGGAGATGAAGGTGATCGCGCTCGGCTCCGTGCTCGCCAAGCGGTTCGGGGTCGAGGTGGCGCGCCCGCTCGTGCCGCCGTTCGACACGCTCGCCGACGTCGACTCACCCGAGGCGCTCGCCCGCTACCAGGCGGCGAAGCGCGCGTCCAAGGCCGGCCTCCGCGCGGCGCGTTGACGCCGCCGAAGGCGCGCGAGTACGCTCGCGCGAACGGCGAGGAAGGGAGCGGCGGTGGACGAGGAGATCGACATCGAGTTCGAGTTCGACTTCGAGGCCAAGCTGGGGCCGCTCGGGAGCTTCCTGCAGCGGCTGGCGCTCGACAAGCCGCTGCGAGAGGAGTGGAACCGCGACCGCGCCAGGGCGATCGCCGACTCCGGCCTGCCCGCGGGCGACCAGCAGCTCCTCCTGAGCGGCGACCTCGCCGCCATCCAGCGCCAGATCGCCAAGGAGTCCGGCCAGGCGATGGTCTGGATCTGCATCTGGATCAGGTAGCCGGGCGGGGCAGAGCGGCGTGGGCTCCGGCTCGCTCACCGTCGTCGGCACCGGCATCGCGCTGGACGCGCACCTGACGACCGAGGCGCGCGCCGAGCTCGAGGCGGCGGACGTCGTCCTCGGCCTCGTCGCCGACCCGGTCGCGCAGGCATGGCTCGCGCGGTTGAACCGCAACGTCCGCTCGCTGCACCGCCACTACCGGGAAGGGCGCGACCGGGCGCTCGCCTACGAGGCGATGGTGGACGAGATCCTCGCCGAGGTGCGCTCCGGCAAGCGGGTCTGCGCCGCCTTCTACGGGCACCCGGGCATCTTCGTGACGCCCTCCCACGAGGCGCTGCGGCGTGCGCGGGACGAGGGCTTCCCGTCCAGGATGCTGCCGGCCGTGTCGGCGGAGGACTGCTTGTTCGCCGACCTCGGCGTCGACCCCGCCGCCTGCGGCTGCCAGAGCTACGAGGCGACCGACTTCCTGCTCCGCCGCCGGATCGTCGATGCGACCGCGGCGCTCCTCCTCTGGCAGGTCGGCACCGTCGGGCGCCGAGGCGCCTCCGGCGAGGCACAGCCGGCGGGCCTGCCGCTGCTCGTCGAGTCGCTGCTCGAGCGCTACCCGGCCGGGCACGAGGTCGTCGTGTACGAGGCCTCCCCGTATCCCGGGATCGACCCGATTGCGCGCCGCCTGCCGCTCGAGCGGCTGACGGCGGCCGACGTGACCGCCCTGTCGACGCTGTACGTCCCGCCGCTCGAGCAGCGGCCGCCCGACGCTACGGCGCTCGAGCGTCTCGGGCTCTCGTAGCGGGCGCCGCGCCGCCGGGGTGGTCGAGCAGCCGCCGCACGCGGGCGGAGGCGACCACGTTCCCCTTCTCCTCGAACGAGCGGCGAGCTTGCTCGGCCGCGGCGCTGGCCTCCTCGGCGCGCCCGGCGGCCGCCAGGACGATCGCCAGGTCCTCGAGCATACTCGCGCCGAGCTCGCGGCTGTCGCTTCCCGCCACGAGCGCGACCGCCTCGCGCGCCAGCGGCTCCGCCTGTGCGTGCTCGCCGCGCGCGGCGTGGACGACGGCCAGCGTGCCGCGCGCGACCGCCTGCGTCCAGACGTCGTCCGCCCCCGCGTCGGCGCGCGCCTGCAGGAGGTAGGACTCGGCCTCCCCGTAGCGGCCCTGCCCGACGAGCGCCTGCGCCAAGAAGGCGGCGATGCTGGCCCGGTAGCCGCGCTCGCCCATCGTGTCGAGCAGCTCGAGCCCGCGGCGAAGCTCCCGCTCGGCCGTCGCGTAGTCGCCTGCCAGGAGCTCGATCTCGCCGGCCGCAAAGGCGAGCGGCACCGGCATCAGCCCCGTCAGCCGGAGCTCGTCGTGCACGCGCCGCGCCCGGCGCAGGAGGCTCCGCGCCGCGTCGAAGCGCCCGAGCCTCGCCTCGAGCGTCGCCAGGCAGCGAAGCGGCCCCGTCTCCAGCCAGGGGTCTCCGCCTGCCTCGTCGAGCAGGCCGTGGCAGCGCTCGAGCGCGTCTGCGACCGGTCTCGGACCCCACACCGCGTGCAGGGCGAGCTCGCGCAGGATGTTCTGCTCCTCGCGGCGGTCGCCGGCGCTGCGCGCGTGCGCGAGCGCCCGCTCGAGCGCCCGCTCGCCCGCCTCGGCGCGACCACCCCACAGGCCGCGGCCGACGCCGACGAGCGTCCAGCCGCTCGCCAGCGCCCGCTCGTCGCCGAGCGCCTCGAGCTCGGGGAGGATCGTCTCGAGCTCGTCGAGCAGCTCGTCGGTGCGGGCGGGATCGGCGAGGAAGTCGACCTGGATGCGCTGCACGGCCGCGGCCAGCTCGGCCCGCCGGTCACCTGCCGTGCGGGCAGCCGTCTCCGCCCGGGCCAGCACCTGCTCCGCGCGCGCGAGCTCCCCGGCGTCGCGCAGCGCGAGGCCGAGCTCCGTGGCGAGCTCGGGGCCACCCGGCCCCTCGACCGGAACGAGCTCGACGGCGCGTTCGAGCAGGTTCACGGCGGCGTTCAGGTCGCCCTTCGCGAGCGCGCGGCGGCCGGCGCCCCCGAGCCGCATCCCAGCTCGGAGCGCGACCGCCCGCGTGCGCTCGTCGACGCGCGTCAGCTCGGCGCGGTAGCGGTAGGCCTGCTCCAGGTGGTAGCCGAGCAGCTCCTCGACCTCGCCGGCGCGCTCGTCTGCGACGACGTCCTCGAGCCAGGCGGCGAAGCGCTCGTGCAGGTCGGCGCGCACCTGCTTCGGCAGCGCGTCGTACGCCGCCTCGCGGATGAGGACGTGGCGGAAGCGGAAGGCGTCCTCGCCGGCGAAGGAGGCCCGGTGCGGACGGACGAGCTCCTTGCGCACGAGCGCGGCGAGGCAGCGGTCGACCTGGCTGCGGAGCTCCTCGTCGGCGAGCGCCTCGACGGCGCCGCGATGGAAGACGGCGCCTTCGATCGCCGCGCGCTCGATCGCCCGCCGCTCGCCGGCGCTCAGCTGGTCGAGGCGCGAGGCGAGAAGCACCTGGATCGACTCGGGCACCGGGATCTCGGACAGATCGCCGCCCAGCCGCCAGCCTCCGCGCGAGGGGCGCAGGTGGGCGCCGTCGATCAGCATCGAGACGAGCTCCTCGACGAACAGCGGGATGCCCTCGGCGGAGGCGTGGACGCGGCGCAGGACGTCCCCGGCGACGCCGCTGCCGAGCAGGTTCTCGAGCAGCACGGCCGACTCGTCCTCCGACAGCGGCTCGAGCAGGATCGTCGTCGCGTTCCACTTGCCCCCGCCCCAGGCCGGCCGGCGCTCGAGCAGATCGGGGCGGGCGAGGCAGACGAGCAGGACCGGCCCGTCGCGGATGCCCTCGGCGAGGTGCTCGACGAGGTCGAGGAAGGTCGGCTCCGCCCAGTTCACGTCGTCGAAGACGACGACGAGCGGCTTCGTCCGCGAGAGTGACTCGAGCAGCCGCCGGATTCCCCAGAAGCCCTCTTCCGCCGCCACCGGCTCCTCCTCCAGGCCGACGAGCGCGGCGGCCCGGCGGGCGGCGAGGGGCGCCGCCTCGTCGCCCGCGAGCGCCTCCTCGATGCGCGCGAGCGCCCGACCCGGCGAGTCGCCGTCGACGATGCCGGTGGCCTGCTTGACGATCTCCAGCGCCGGCCAGAAGGTGATCCCCTCGCCGTAGGGCAGGCAGGCGCCGGCGACGACCCTCGCACGGTCGCCGAAGCCGCGCAGCGCCTCGCGCACGAGCCGCGACTTGCCGACGCCCGCCGCGCCGAGCACGGTGAACAGGTGGCAGGAGCGCTCGCGCACGGCCCGCGCGAACGCCCCCTCGAGCAAGGCCAGCTCGCGCTCGCGGCCGACCATCGGCGAGTCGAAGCGCCGCGCCCGCGGCGGCGCTCCCGGGAGGACGGAGACGAGCCGGTGCGCGCTCACCGGCTCGCCCTTCCCCTTCAGCGCCAGCGGCTCGAGCCGCTCCGTCCTGATCGCGTCACGGGCGAGCCGGTAGGTGCTCTCGGCGAGGAGGATCTCGCCCGCCTGGGCCGCCGACTCGAGCCGCTGGGCGACGTTGACCGCGTCGCCGGAGGCGAACGAGTCGCCGAGCGTCGCGTCTCCGGCGATCACCTCGCCGCTCGAGACGCCGATCCGGACGGCGATGCCGAGCCCGAAGGTGGCTTCCAGCTCGACGTTCAGGCGCTCGATCGCCTCCTGGAGCTCGACGGAGGCCCGCAGCGCCCGCAGGGCGTCGTCCTCGTGCAGGACGGGGACGCCGAAGACGGCCACGACGGCGTCGCCGATGAACTTCTCGACCGTGCCGCCGTGCCGCTCGAGCACGGCCCGCGCCTCCTCGTAGTAGCGTGACATGACGCGGCGGATCTGCTCCGGGTCCGTGCGCTCGCCGAGCGTCGTCGAGCCGGTCACGTCGCAGAAGAGGACGGTCACCGTCTTCCGCGTTGCGAGCGCCGGACCCGGCTGCGCCAGCCTCGTCCCACAGGCGTGGCAGAAGCGCGCCTGCTCGGGGTTTCGCTCGCCGCAGCCGGGGCACGCGGCCATGGCCATGAGTGTACGACCGCCTCGGGCACACTCCCCGAGTGGCGAGTCGTCCCGCCGTCGCGATCGGCGGTAGGACGCGGTCAGGCGACGCCGGCGTAGAGGAAGGTCCGCTGCTCCCTCAGCATCTCGCGGGCGATGACCAGGCGCTGGATCTCGTTCGTGCCTTCGTAGATCTGGGTGATCTTCGCGTCGCGCATCATCCGCTCCACCGGGTACTCGCGGATGTACCCGTATCCGCCGAGGATCTGCACGGCCTCGGTCGTGGCGAACATGGCCGTGTCCGAGCAGTAGAGCTTCGCCATCGCCGAGGCCTTCGTCAGCTCCGCCTCGGGCACGCCCGCGTCGACCATCTGCCCGAAGCGGTAGAGCAGGCCGCGCGCTGCCTCGCAGCGCGTCTCCATCTCGGCCAGCTTCGCCGCCACGAGCTGGTGCTGGGCGATCGGCCTCCCCATCGTCTCCCGCGTCCTCGCGTACTCGAGCGCGTAGTCCGTCGCCCCCTGCGCGATGCCCAGCGCCTGCGCAGCCACGCCCGGACGCGAGCGGTCGAGGACCCGCATGGCGAGACGGAAGCCGTCGCCCTCCTTCCCGAGCAGGTTGGCCGCGGGGACGCGGCAGTCCGTGAACGCGAGCTCGCCGGTGGTCGACCCGCTGATGCCCATCTTCGGCTCGAGCCGGGTCACCTCGAACCCGGGAGCGTCCGACTCGACGAGGAAGGCGGAGATGCCCGCGTGCCCCGCCGTCGCATCGGTCTTCGCGAACACGGTGTAGAGGGACGCGACGGCGGCGTTGGTGATGAAGCGCTTGGAGCCGTTGAGCACGTATGCGTCTTCTTCCCGTCGGGCCTCGGTGCGCATCGCCGCCGCGTCGGAGCCGGAGCCCGCCTCCGTCAGCGCGTACGCCGGCAGCCACTCGCCGGAGGCGAGCCGCGGCAGGTAGCGGTCGCGCTGCTCGTCCGAGCCGGCGAGCTTGACGCCGAGCGCCCCGAGCTCCTGGCCGGCGAGGACGAGGCCGCTCGTCGCGCAGACTTTGGACACCTCCTCGATCGCCACGAGCGACAGGAGCGTGCTCGTCCCCGCACCGCCGTAGCGCTCCTCGAAGAACAGCCCGAAGATGCCGTGCTCGCGGAACAGCTCGACCACGTCCCAGGGAAACTCGTGTGTCTCGTCGATCTGCGACGCACGCGGAGCGATGCGCTCGCGCGCCAGGGTGCGGACGAGCTCCCGCACCTCGCGCTCCTCGGGGCTCAGCGGGTCGAGCGGCACCCTTCGGCCAGCCTCGGGCCGCAGCCGGCGGCCTCGCGGTTGACGGATGGGTCGAGCACGGACGCAGCCTAGACGAACGATCGAGCCCGCCCGGAAGCCGACCGTCGCTCGACGGGCGCCGTGCGTTCCGGCGGGCCGCGCCGCTACCCTCGACCCGTGAGCGAACTCCGCCTGCGGAGGCTGCTCGCCGGCGCCACCGCGATCCTGGCCGCGGCCGCAGCGACGACGGGCGCGCCCCGCGCCCAGGCGCCCACGACCGGCGAGCTTCTCGCCCGCTACCAGCCCGTCGTATACGCGTACGCGAGCGACTGGACGCCGGTCGCCGTCGAGGACTTCCTCGCCGGCGCGGCGCTCGAGCGGCGCAGCGCCGGCCGCTGGCGCGTGCTTCGCGTCGGCCCCTCTCCTGCGCAGCTCGGCGACGCCTCGGGTACGGTGCGCCTCGACCTGCGGGGCTGCACGCCGGCGGTCGACCTCGACTCCTGCTACGTCGAGCGCGCCCGCGGCGCCGCTCAGGCACCGACCGTGTACGGACGAGCCGTTCGTCGCCCGTCCGCGGGCGGAGGAACCAGCGTCATCCTGCAGTACTGGCTGCTCTATCCGGTGAACGACTGGCGGAATCCGATCCGCACGCCCGCGATCTGGCAGATGCACGAAGGAGACTGGGAGCTCGTGTCGGTCGAGGTGGGCGCCGACGGCTCGCCCTCCGCCGTCGCCGCCAGCCAGCACGCGCTCGGTGTCTGGCGGCCGTGGCCGAACGTGCGCAAGCGCGGCACGCACCCGGTCGTGTACTCGGCTCTCGGCTCCCACGCCGTCTACTTCCTCCCCGGCTTCCACGGCAGCGCCGGGGCGCCGCACCGCATCCCGCCCCGCTTCTCGGGCGTCCCCGTCGCCGAGCCTGACTTCACCGCGGCGCAGGCGTCGTGGGGGCCATTCGGCGTCGCGGCCACCGCGGCGAGGGTCGTCGACGTCTCGGCGGGCCCGGCGAGCGTGCCGTGGCTGCGCTTCGCCGGGCCCTGGGGCGACGGGAACTACGTCCTTCTCCGCAGCGGCAGCTCTGCCGCCTTCATCCACGTCCGCGTGGGCGACTCCCCGCCGGGGCCTGCGTTCCACGGCGCCTGGCGCAACCCCGCCGAGCCCTTCCGGCGCTGGCCGGCCGACGATGGTCACTAGGCGCGAGGTCGGGATCGCCGCGGTCGTCGCCAGCCCGGCCCCTCCTTCGACGGCGCCGAGGCGACGCTCGTCACCGCCGACTTCCGCCGGCGGGGTGGCCGAGGAGGCCGCGAGTCCTGCCCGCACCGCCGCTCCCTCAAGTCGGCGGCGGCGCACGTCGATAAGCGAGTAGGCCACACCCGGGAGGCCGGGCGCACGAGCCCCGTTCGCCCGCCCACGCCGAGAAACGGACGAGACAGCCCATGGAAGCCGCTCACATCGCCTGGCGACCGCTCGGACAGCTCTTCGTCGAGCGCGGCCTGATCAGCCAGGACGAGCTCGAGGATGCGCTCGAGGAGCAGCGGCGCACGCGCAAGCGCCTCGGCAGCATCCTCGTCGAGCGCGGCTTCGTCTCCGGTCCGGAGCTGACGAGCGTGCTCGTCGACCAGCTCGGCATGGAGCTGACCAAGGAGAGCGGTTTCGGTTCGGGGCTGTGGGAGGAGATCCGCCGCCGGCACCCGCGAACGCGCGAGCGCTCGCCGGCCGAGGACGAGCGGGAGGTCCGTCCCCTGGCCGCGGCGACGCCGGCCGCCCACACCGACAGCGACGAGCTCGGCCCGGACGACGACTGGGCCGCCGACGAGCCGCATCCGCTCCCGGAGCCGGCGTCGATGGAGGCAGCGCAGGAAGCCGGCGACGATCTCGACGAGGCCGTCTACCGCGAGCTGGAGCGCATGGCCGAGGAGTCCGCTCCGCCCGACGAGCAGTTGTGGAGCACGCCTGCGCAGCAGCCCTTGTCCGACGACGCCGGGCAGGACGCGCGCGGGGAGAAGGTCGCGACCCCAGCCGGCGAGCAGCCCGAGTGGGCGCTGGCCGAGCGGGCGGCGCTCGAGCAGGCGCTCGAGGAGGAGCGTGCGGCGCACCGCCTGGCGCTCGACGAGCTCGAGCTGCGGCTCGCCTCGCTGGAGGAGGCGCTCAGCCTGGAGCGCGCGGAGCGCCAGGCTGCGGTCGAGGAGCTCGCCCACGCACGGCACGAGGCGGCCGCCCGCGCCGAGGAGCTCGACCGTGTCGCCTCGCAGGTGGAGGAGCTTCGCTCGCGGGTCGAGCGCCAGGACGGTGTTCCGGCAGGCGGGCAGGCGCAGGAGCTGGAGCGGAGGGTCGCGGCGCTCGAGGAAGCGCTGCTCGACGAGCGCGCGACCGCCCGCGAGGCGCTCGACGAGCTCGAGCTCGCCCGCTCCGAGGCCGCCGTCGAGGCGAGGGAGCTCCGCGCCGCCCTCGATCGCATCCGCACCGAGCTCGTACAGCTGGACGCGGCGACGTCGTGGTTCGAGTACTGGTCGGGGGAGCGGGTACCCCCGGTGCCGGACGACACGCAGGAGGAGTCGAGGTCGTGACGGATACGTCTCACGTCCCCTGGCGCCCGCTCGGCGAGGTGATCGTCGAGCGGGGCCTGATCACCGCCGACGAGCTCGAGGACGCGCTCGAGGAGCAGGTGCGGACGGGCCGGCGCCTCGGCAGCATCCTGATCGCGCGCGGCCTCGTCGCCGAGCAGGACCTGGCGACAGCGCTCGTCGACCAGATCGGGATCGGCGACTTCATCGACGAGCTCGAGCAGGCGGAGAGAGCCACGGAGTGGCGGTCGCGACCCTTCTTACGGGTGGTACCCGCGCTCGGTCGGGCCTTCCTGCACGTCTTCCGCATCCGCACGCCGGAGCGGGCAGCGGAGCAAGACGAGCCGGACGAGACGCCGCCGAGCGGCCTCGCGAGCGTCGAGCGCTACGTGGCCGCGGTCGACGACCACCAGCCGGGGGCAACCCACGAGCCGGCAACGGACGAGCCGGAGGCAACGAACGAGCCGGAGGCGGGGTCGGCCCCGGAGGCGCAGGCCGAGGCGTCGGCTGAGCTCGAGCCGGACGCCGAGGCAGCAGCCGAGGTCGAGGCGGACGTGCCCGAGGCTGGGCCGGAGACGCCCGCGGCAGCGTCCGGGCTCGAGCAGGGGGCGTCCGTTTCGCCGGCCGAGCAGCTCACGGAGGCGCTCGAGCCGGCCGCAGAGCAGACAGCCTCAGGGCAGACAGCCTGGGACGCATTCTGGCCCGGCGCGACGAACGAGCCATCCACCGCCGAGACCGACGGGCCATCCACGGCCGAGGCGGACGAGCCCTCCACCCACCTCGACGAGTGGCCGCCGGCCCCCGGCCACGCAGGGCCGGCACCGGAGCCCGAACACACACACGCTGCCGGCGAGCTCGATGCGCCCACGCTCGCCGAGCAGGAGCCCGGCCCCGAGCCCGAGCCGCGTCAGGAGCTCGACGCGCCCGGCGACGCCTTCGTCCCACCGTCCCGCGGCTGGCTCGAGCGCCTGCGCGGTGCCCTCGTCGACGCGGAGGCGGAGCTCGACCGGGTCGCCGAGCAGGCATCCTCGACGGCGAGCGCTCTCGAGAAGGCGAACAGGCGGCTCGCCGAGCGCGAGCAGGCCCTCGCGGCCGAGCTCGCGCAGCGGGCCAAGCTCGAGGACGAGCTCACCCGGGCCGTGGCGCAGCTGCACGAGCGCGAGTCGCTGCTCGGCGGCCTCGAGTCGACGGTGGCGGAGCTGAACGGGCTGCTGGAGGCCGCACAGCGCGAGCTCGAGCAGGCGCAGGCCGAGGGCGGTCGCGTCGCCGGCGAGCTCGAGGAGGCGACGCGGCGCCAGGCGGAGGCCGCCGCCAGGCTGGCCGAGGCCGAGTCGCGCTGCGCCGACCACGAGGAGCGGGCGAGGAAGCTCGTCGAGCTGGCGGGGCGCGCCGCCCGTCTCTCGGACAGGCTCGCCGAGGCGAACGAGGCGCGCGAGGCGGCCGAGCGACGACTGGAGCGGGCTGCGAAGGCGCTCGAGGACCGCGAGGCGAACGCGCTCCTCCGCCGCCGGCAGCCGGCCGGCGAAAAGCCCCCCGGCCGCTTCGACGACGACGCGGCCGCCCGGCCGGTGCTCGTGCTCCCCGACGTCCGCGCGCTCCGGGCGCGGGTGGCGGCCGGCGAGACGAACGGCGGCGCGCGGGAGGCGTTCACCACCACCGCGGCCGGTGACGGTCACGCTCTCGCGCGAGGGCGCCGCGGCGACGCGGCGCCGACGGGACACCTCCTGTTCGTCCCGGGAGCGGACGCGGGCCACGAGCTCGTCGAGCGGGGCGGCGAGGCGCCGGCCCCGGGGACAGCGGTCGAGATCCGCGGCCGGCGCTTCTCGGTCGCCAGGGTCGGTCGGTCGCCGATCCCGTTCGACCGGCGGCCGTGCGTCCACCTCCTGGCGAGCGAGTAGCAGCGCCGGCCGAAGCTGCGGCAGGCCGCGCGCGGGTCGGCGTACGCTGCCGGCGGTGATCCTCGAGAACGGCCTCATCCGGACGATGGACGCGTCGCTTCCGACGGTGCGCGCGCTCGCGATCGCCGGAGAGCGCATCGTGGGCGGCGTCGGCGCCCACGAGACCGCGCTGCCGAGTCCCGACGTGGTCGACCTGCGCGGCCTCACTGTCCTGCCCGGCTTCGCCGACGCGCACGTCCACTTTCCGACCTGGTCGCTCGCCCAGCGGCAGGTCGACCTCGACGGCTGCCGCTCCCTGTCCGAGGCGCTGGAGCGGCTGCGGCGAGCTCCCGCCCCGGCGTCCGGCGCCTGGCTTCGCGGGCACGGCTGGCGAAGCGCAGACTGGTCGCCGCCGGTCGAGCCGACGCGATACGACCTCGACCCGCTCACCGGCGACACGCCGGCCGCGCTCACCGCCAAGGACTACCACTCGCTGTGGGTCAACTCGGCCGCGCTCGCGCTCGCAGGCGACGAGCTCGAGGTGGGGCGCGGCGTCGTCGAGCGCGACGCCGACGGCCGGCCCACCGGGCTCCTCCGCGAGGAGGCAGCCTGGACCTTCCGGGCGCGGTTCGTCACGGCGACGGACGACGAGTACGTCGACGCCATGCGGACGGGCGTGCGGCTCGCGCTCGCGCGGGGCGTCACCTCCGTGCACGACAAGGACGGCTCGCTGGGGGCGCCTCGGCTGTGGCAGAAGCTCCG
>Ga0070741_10011489_pt1 | contig 16347 bp, 15 predicted proteins | sample Coa_R1_4_FD_66440 | JGI IMG/M metagenome (GOLD analysis project Ga0070741, IMG submission 66440) | Surface soil microbial communities from Centralia Pennsylvania, which are recovering from an underground coalmine fire - Coalmine... | ecosystem: Environmental > Terrestrial > Soil > Unclassified ...
TTCTTGCAGATCGAGAGCCCGATACCGTTTCCGGGATATTCGGCGCGGGTATGCAAGCGGCGGAAGATGACAAATACGTTCTCCCTTTGCTCGGGAGCGATGCCGATGCCGTTGTCGGCCACCGAGAAAGCCCATTCCTTCCCCGATAACTTCGCTTTTACTCGAATGCGGGGTGGTTCGGAACCGCGAAACTTGATGGCGTTTCCGATCAGGTTTTGAAATACCTGCACCAGCTGGGAATTATCCGCGACCAGCACGGGAAGTTGCGTGCACTCGACGACCGCCCCGCTTTCCTGGATCGCCGCCTGCAAATTATTTAGTGCCGCCTGCAGGGCCAGATTGCAGTCGGTCCTGACGGCAGCCAGGCCGTTGCGCCCGACCCGCGAAAAAGCCAGCAGATCCTGCACCAGTTTCTGCATGCGCAGGGCGCCGTCGAGGGCATAGTGAATGTATTTGTCCGCGTCAGAGTCGAGTTTGCCCCGATAGCGCTCTGCCAGGAGCTGGGTATAGGTCGCAACCATGCGAAGAGGCTCCTGTAGATCATGCGAGGCTACGTAGGCGAACTGCTCCAGGTCACGGTTTGAGCGGGCCAAGTCATCCTGCATCCGCCGGTGGTCCTGGCGCAGTTTGGTCTCCCGGATGGCTCGTCGCACCGATCCCGGCAAGCGAGCCAAATGATCTTTCAGGACGTAGTCGGCGGCGCCCTGCTTGATGCACTCCACCGCGGTTAACTCGCCCAGCGCGCCCGACACCAGAATGACCGGAACATCCAATGCTTCGCGGCGCAGGATCTCGATGGTTTCCAAGCCATTCCAATCCGGCAACTTGTAATCCGCGAGGATCACGTCGTACAAGTTCTTGCGCAACAACTCAGTGAATTCCTCGGCTGTCTGGGCGACATCCCCGATTGCTTCCAACCCGGCCTGCCGTAGGCTTCGCAGCGCTAGTTCCGCGTCCGCCGCTTCGTCCTCCACGATCAGGGCTCTCAGCTTCAGCCTGCTGCCCGCCGTGGCCTGGTAATCGTGCACTCCGCTGGCTTCGACCCTATCGTGCCCGGTTTCATCAGGCAGAAGCAGGACGTCGCGCTCATCCATGCCGCCAGCTGCTAAAACTGAGCCTTGAGCGGCGGAACTGCGATTCACGCTGGCCTCCCATTGCCCGCATCGCCACGCCACCGGTATCCCGACACGGGTACGCCTCCAACGATTCGTCTAACTTGGGACATCGGCCTTCGCCTGCTGGCCTTGAGTGCAAAACAGTGGTTTGGCTCCCAAAGGACATTCGTCGCCGTGTCCTTCGTCGCCGGTGACATTGGCCGTTCGGACCTGTCCATTGGAGCAACTGTGCGGGCGTTGACAAAAGATCCAGCACCTTCGTCCTCTCAAGAAATGTCATGGCAGTACCGATGACTCCACTGATCGGCCTGCGCCGTGCAACTTTGCGTATCCCCTATCGACAACCCATGCGGGCAACCCAAGTGCTATTTGCCCGGTAGTTCGTACTGCGGAGGAGATTCATGCAAGCCGTGTCCCAGCAAACGAATACGCTGCTGTTACAGGTGGTGGAACAGATTGCAGACGGCGTCCTGCTCACGGACCGAAATGGCTTCATCGAATACGTCAATCCGGCGTTCGAGACGATGACCGGATTCAGTGCGGACGACGTGCGCGGCAAGACTCCGCGAGTTCTGAAGTCGGGGTTGCAGGATCCCGCCTTCTACGAAGGCTTGTGGGCTGAACTGATGGCGGGAAGGTCCTTTCAGGGAACTATTAACAATCGAAGAAAAAACGGGGAAATCTATACCGCGAAGGAAACGATTACCCCCATGATGGATGAAGCCGGTAACGTTTCGCACTTTGTCGCCGTGACACAGGATATCAGCGAGGACTTGAAAATCCAGGAGCGCGAAGTCCAGCTGCGTCTGGCGAGACAAATCCAGCAGAAGTTTTATCGGCCTGCGCCAGTTATTCCCGGCTTCGACCTTGCCGCAGCAGCTTATCCGGCCTATGAGACCAGCGGCGACTATTTCGATTTCATTTCCTTGCCGCACCGCCGCCTGGGCATAGCCGTGGGCGATGTCGAGGGCCATGGATTTGGCTCCGCCCTGGTGATGGCCCTGACCCGCGCCTACATTCACTCATTTGTCGCCATGGGTCTGGAGGTGGATCAGATATTGACGCAGGTCAATCGCATGCTCGTCGACGATTTGGGAGACGGCTGCTTCGTCACGCTCATGCTCGCGTCCTTGGATGTGGATGCCCGGTCCATGGTTTATGCCGGCGCGGGTCATATCCCCGGATACGTGCTCAATGCCTCGGGTTCCACGGAGCATACGTTGGAGAGCACCGGACCACCGCTTGGGTTGTTTCCGAATGTGAGATTCCCGCGCAACGCTCCTATCACCCTGCATCCCGGGCATCTTCTGGTCCTGCTCACAGACGGCATCACGGAATCCGTGTCTCCCGACGGCGCGGAGTGGGGCGCCCACGGTGCCCTCGATTACCTGGTCGCTCACAGCCACCAAAGCGCGAGCCAACTCGCCGAGGGCCTCTACCGCCAGGCCCAGCGCTTCGCCTGCAACGAGCCGCAGAAAGATGACATCACGTCGGTCATCGTCAAAGTAGAACCCGTTGACACAGGCTTAACGCCAGCGTCGTTGCAACCTTGAAGCCCTGCACTTGCCGCGGCTCATTGTTTATAGGCGCTCACCATCTCGTTCCCGGGTGTGCGGACGGCGTCGAGTTCGCCATGCGCAGCGAAACATTGCGTGTACGGAAGTCAGGTCTTGGAGTGTGCGTGAGTCAGGCTTGCCGCGGAAACAGCTGCGCAAGACCCTTGGCCCGAGCTGAGAGAAGGCCATCGAACACCGAGGGCAGCACAACCACACCTGCGTCGATCAGCAGTTCGGCGCCAGCGCGCGGCTGAAGTGCTCTTCTCTGAACCGGTCGAAGCTGTTGCCATAGCCGGCGGCGTAGAATCCCGGCAAGCTTTCGCGCGCGTGAAGCCGATCACCGAGCGAAGTAAGCAACGGTGGTTATTCCACAGAGAATTGCGGGAGATTCCCGCGAGGAAACCCTTGGCAGCGGTTGGGGAACAGATGAGAGAGCACAGGCTGCAAGCCACGCCACTGGAGTGAATAATTCTGAAATCAACTAATTTTTAACGCATTGACCAGACGTTGGTACGCGAATTTTCGGGCTCGCTAGTCGTTGAAAGGAGTTGGTGAGCGCGGAAGGAATCGAACCTTCAACCTACTGATTAAGAGTTATGTTCCCCGATTCGGCTGTAGTATTCACAACTGCAGCCTTGACAATAACTTAAGGATCACAAGACCCGCATGGACGGTACCCGAAAACGTTGGAAAAGTTGGTGAAATCGAACGGAATCTAATTGCGAAGGACACAAAAAGGACACAGCGAACAAGGCTCACAATTACGTTCAATACGGCGAACGATCTTTTTCGCCAGTTGGCATCGCTGTGAAAGAACAACGACGATAAGGAAATACAACGACTTGCACCCTCTTCATCCTCTAACGAATTCTTGGACTCGGTTTAATTGGCCCCGAATCGGACCAGATTTGGAAGCGTAGGTTCTCGTTGAGCTCGAAGGCGAATTGAAGTGGCGAGCCCTAACCGACGTTGAACAGAATAGCCGCATTCCCTGAGGTCTTGGCGTTATCGCCGTCGGAGATCTCTTCCGGGCAGATCTGGTCCATGGCTGAGTTGCTTTGCTCACTTTGCCGGTCTGCCATGATCGAGGCACAGTGCAACTAGTTCGGAGACATGCGCTTCTCCCACGCACATGACGGTGTCTGCGCCTCCCCAGTAGATTTTCACCGTTCCATCAGGCTCCGGAACGGCACCACAGCTGAAGACTACGTTGTGAACATATCCAGTTATCTCCCAAGGATCCTCCGGTTGCAATATCCAGGAGTCGCCGACTCCAATGATCTTCGCCGGGTCCCAGAGGTCGTGAAGAGCAACCCCCAACCGATAGACCGATCCATCCATAGTCCGGAAGACTCCGTGATAGATAGACAGCCATCCCTGGTCCGTTTTGATGGGTGGAGCGCCAGGACCGATCTTCATTTCGTCCCAATGATATTGGACAGGCCTCATGATGAGCTGTGATTGGCCCCAATAGCATAGATCCGGAGAATAGGAAATCCAGATTGACCAGGGAGCGATTTCTGAATGAGGACGGTCAAGTCGGGCATAAAGGCCATCAAATTTCTCGGGAAAGATTACGACATTCCGATAATCCGCCTCTGTGATTAGAGAAATCCTTTCTACCCGACTGAAGTCCTTCGTCTTGGCCAAAGCAATCCGCACTCCATTTCGCGAATATGCGCTGTAGGTAATGATGTACTCCCCATCGATCCGGGTCACGCGTGGGTCTTCCACGCCGAATTCTTCATAGGCAGCAAAAGGTCCGTCAGGATCGGGAGTCAGAAAGGGCCGTGGATCGGCGGTGAAGCGGAACCCGTCGGGACTGCGTGCCAAGCCAATGATGGATCGTCCGGTGCGGAGGTGAGAACGGAAGAGCATGATGTATTCGTTCCCGTGCTTCACGACCGCTGCGTTGTGAACGGTTTCCACAGGATAGGGGATTTCGGCCTTAGTGAGGATGGGGTTGTGGCCGTACCGCCTGACAATGTCCGCCTTCATGATCGTCTTTTCGCCTCCAGATCAAAAATCGTCGAGTAAACTCGCTCGTATCCCTCTACCATTGTTTCGATCGAAAAGTGTTGTTGGACTCGGCTGCGGCAAGCACGTCGGTCGAGTTCAGAAATTCGCTCAACTGCCCGAACCGCTTCAGCGACGTTGGAAACTAGAAAACCGGTCTCTCCGTCTTTGATCACCTCACTGCAAGAACCGAGGTCCATGGCGATCACAGGCACGCCAGCGGCATTGGCTTCGACCAGCACAAGTCCGAATCGTTCCGGGATGGTGTTCAAGTGCAGGAGAACACGAGCCCGAGCAAACAGATTGTTCTTGCCCTCCACGTCTACTGGCCCGATATAGAGAATATTCTGATCGTCGAGATGGGGTTGGATTTGCTCCCGAAAATAGGTCTTGTCCTGAACAATACCAGCGATGATCAAACGCTTTCCGCTCAGACGAGCCACCTCAATTGCGAGGTGAACACCTTTATCTGGGTGGATCCGACCAAGGAAAACCAAGTCATTGCCGGCCGAGTCCTGAAGCGGATACAAGGAAAGATCGATGCCGTTATAGACGGTCGCCAAGTAATTCAGCCCTGGTGCTCGGTCGGAGTCGCTGACAGAAACGAAGTATCCGTCACGATACTTCTGATAGATGGGCATGATTTTGGCCGACGAGAATCCATGGATGGTGGTTAGGACCGGTGTTTTGATCAGCCGCGTGTAGCTCAATGGCATGAAGTCGTAGTGGCTGTGGATGAGGTCGAATTCAGCTGCGAGCTCGAACACTTCGGAGATGTGCAGGTATTCGGCTACTTTGGAGTCGACGGCGGAGTCCTCTTCATACCCTTGTTCCACGATGGCATGCAAGTGAGCGCTGGTGACAGAATCTCCGGTAGCGAACAAGGTCACGTTCCAGCCACGCGAGACGAGCCCCTCGGTGACATTGCTAGCCACCGTCTCCCAAGCGCCATATTGCCGAGGAGGCGTTCGCCATGCTATCGGCGACAGGATCGCCACTCTCTTGTTGGGGTCACTCATGCTGTTCGACGGTCAATTCCTACTCCATGGCGGCCAGCACTTCATCGAGGGGAACCGTAGCGAAACCGGTGGCGTGGTCGGCCATGGCATAGGGAATGATCAGCTCGCCGTTGTGCACGAGAGCACCGCAGGTATAAACGACATTCGGGACGTACCCCTGACGCTCGCTTTGATTCGGCTTGAGCAAGGGTTCACGCAGGCGACCGATCACTTTGCCGGGCTCGTCGAGATCGAGGAGAAAGGCGCCGATGCAGTACGTTCGCAGGGGGCCGACACCGTGGCTGAGGACTAGCCAGCCTGCTTGAGTTTCAATAGGGGACCCGCAGTTTCCAAGCTGGACGAGTTCCCACGGGAAAATCGGTTTAAGCAGTACCTTGCGTTCACTCCAGAAGTGCACATCGTCAGAAAACATGAGATAGATGTTTTCGTTGTCCTGACGGGAAAGCATGGCATAAAGTCCATTGACTTTCCGGGGGAACAGAGCCATGCCTTTGTTTTCGGCTGCCGGACCGTTCAGCGTGATAAACCGAAAACGGAGGAAGTCGGAAGTCTCCACCAATTCGGGCAAAATCAACTTGCCATCGAACGCCGTGAACGTGGCGTAGTAGATGTAGGATCCGTCATCCTTTTGGAAACAGACGAACCGGGCGTCTTCGATGCCGTTGCGTTGTGACGGCGTGGCTGGAAAAAGAACCCGTTCCGACAGTTGCTGCTGAGGCTGAAACTGAACCTCATAGTTGGACCGGGCCAAAGCCAACATCCCTCGAATCGCGTTCTGGTCCGACACGCGCGACTGATTCATTTCGACTTCGAGACTGGCGCGCAATTCTTCCAAGGCAAACGACTCTCCAAACTTATCCATCGTTCGGCGCGTGAATTCGTTGGCCAAGCCCAACTCGAAGAGTTTTCGCTCGAATTGCGCCTTATCGTAACTGAGGTTCGGAATTTGACGCGGCTCGGTAAGGAAGCCTGCTGGGGGTAGGACCTCGATCCGATGATCGGCATGGATGATGCCGGTGCGAAAAGTAATAGAAGAAATATGTCCCTCCCCCGTGGCGCGCAGGCTGAGAATAAAACGCAGAACGCCAGGAGGAAGGTCAGCCTGGTCAGGGTGCGGGACGATGGAAGGATTGAACAGTGCTGCAGATTCTAAGGAGTATTCGCAAACGAAATAAGAACCGATCAACAGCTGTCTCTGTTCGGAAATTTCCTTATCGGTCAATAGAAAGTCGCGGAGCTGTTCGAACCGCTCTAGAAAGGATTCGCGGATTTGCTGGTGACGCCGGGAGAATTCAGCGACTACCTCATTCAAAAGCGGACCGACTTCATCTTCCGGAAGAGACACGATCCTGTCGATAATTCTGCGAGATCGCTCGGGATCCTCGTGTCTGAACGGACGGAGAAGAACTCGGGATTGGTCAGGGCGGAGGATCGTGGACGTGCGCTGGACGCGAATTGAGGAGGCGGTGATCATGGATTGGTTAATCCGGAGACACGAGCCCGGAAGCCCGCAATCATTTTCAACGCGAACCTTCTTCCGAGTCCTGCCTGGCACACCCCGGAGTCGTTCGGTTGCTTCGAACCGACTTGAAGAATCCAACGGGGAGAATGAGTATAGCCTTGCCCGCCCTTGTGGATGTCGGGTTCGATTTCCTAGTACCCATCTCCCATGCCGCCACGCCCACCGGCTGCGGAGCCTATTGTTTCTTCCTTGATGTCGGCGACCAGAGCTTCGGTGGTGAGCATGAGCGCCGCAATGGATCCGGCATTGGTGAGAGCGGTGCGCACGACTTTGGTCGGATCGAGTACCCCAGCTTTGACTAGATCTTCATACTCTGCCGTCAATGCGTTGTAGCCGAAGTTCTGGTCCTTCGATTCGAGAACTTTGCCTAGCACGATGGCGCCTTCTTCGCCGGCGTTTTCGGCAATCTGGCGGAGCGGTTCCTGCAGGGCGCGCTTCACAATGTTGACGCCGACCTGCTCGTCGCCCTCCACCTTCAACTTGTTGAGGGCCGTCGCACACCGCGCCAGAGCAACTCCGCCGCCGGGGACAATACCTTCCTCGACCGCAGCGCGAGTCGCGTGCATGGCGTCTTCGACGCGAGCTTTCGTCTCTTTCATTTCAGTCTCGGTGGCCGCGCCCACCTTGATCACAGCCACGCCACCCACAAGCTTCGCTAATCGCTCCTGCAGTTTCTCGCGGTCGTAGTCACTCGTCGTCTTTTCAATCTGGCTGCGAATTTCCTTAACGCGGCCCTCGACGTCGCCCTTCTTGCCTTTGCCCTCGATGATGGTGGTGTTGTCCTTGTCGATGGTGATCTTTTTGGCCTGTCCGAGATCCTCGATCTTCACGTTTTCCAGCTTGATGCCGAGATCTTCAGTGATAGCCTTCCCGCCGGTGAGGGTTGCTATGTCCTGCAACATGGCTTTGCGGCGGTCACCGAAGCCGGGAGCCTTCACGGCTGCGACTTGGAGTGTTCCACGCAGCTTGTTGACGACTAGAGTCGCCAGTGCCTCTCCCTCTATGTCTTCGGCGATGATGACCAGCGGTCTGCCACTCTTGGAGATCTGCTCAAGCAGCGGGAGGATGTCCTTCATCGAGCTGATCTTCTTTTCGTTGATGAGGACGTAGGCGTTCTCGAATGCAACCTCCATACGCTCGGGATCGGTGACGAAATAGGGAGAGAGATAGCCTCGGTCAAACTGCATGCCTTCGACAACTTCGAGCTGAGTCTCGAGAGTCTTCGACTCTTCCACGGTAATGACACCGTCCTTGCCGACCTTCTTCATGGCATCCGCGATGATGTGGCCAATGGTTTCGTCGTTGTTGGCGGAGATACTGCCGACCTGTGCGATCATGTCACCGGTGACGGGCTTGGAGAACTTGTCCAGTTCGCCATTCTTGCGCTCGCCGGTCTTCGGATCGATGTTGCCACAAATCGCGTCAACAGCTTTCTCAATACCGCGTTTCATGGCCATAGGATTAGCGCCGGCCGCGACGGTCCTGACGCCTTCACGGTAGATGGCCTGGGCCAGAACAGTCGCGGTTGTCGTACCGTCACCGGCAACGTCGGACGTTTTGCTAGCGACTTCGCGAACCATCTGGGCGCCCATGTTCTCGAGGCCGTCCTGGAGTTCGATCTCTTTCGCAACGGTGACGCCGTCCTTGGTGATCGTAGGAGATCCGAATTTCTTCTCGATGACGACGTTGCGACCCTTGGGGCCGAGAGTTACCTTCACGGCGTCCGCTAACAAGTTTACGCCGCGCAAGATCGCCTGCCGCGACTCTTCCCCGTGTACGATTTGCTTTGCCATAATTGTTTCTCCTTAAAAGATAAATGTCGTGAAAATCTGTTGCCTGAGGCTTCGCGTTTGCGTTAAGGGCAGGCATCGGCATTCGTGACTACGCCCATCGAGACTGCACCATCGCAAGAGAACAGGGGCAGCGACCTACTTGCGAGCACCGGCGGTCTCGCGAGCGCTGACACTCTCTTTCTTGGCCGTACCCGTAACGATGCCAAGAACTTCTTCCTCTTTCATAATGAGGAAATCATCTCCATCGAGTTTGATCTCGGTACCGGAGTACTTGCCGAACAGAATGCTGTCGCCTTCCTTCACCGCCAGTGAGAACAACTTGCCTTCATCGTTGGTCTTGCCCTTGCCCACAGATATGACAGTGCCCTCCTGTGGTTTATCTTTGGCAGAATCGGGGATGATGAGGCCTCCTCGCGTGGTTCCCGCTTCTTCTACGCGGCGCACCAGGATGCGGTCATGGAGCGGAGTAAATTTCGTTGTCATAGTTGCTGACTCCTTGTTTATTCATTTGTAATCGAGACATGGGACCCACCGCGGAAGTGAATACGCGAGTCGTTCTGAGTGAAGCGGTGTCTTCGCTTCAAACTTCATTCATGGTGGCCTTCGAGGACGGGAACGAACTAAACCGACCCGAAATGTTCTTTAGCCAGTATGGCCCTCGTGGTGACACGAAACTGATCAAGATTGACCACTGCACATCCCATCGCCTTCGAGCCCACGATGACTGCTGCTTGCTGCAGGCCGGTATAGGTGGCGAACTCGAGTGGCAGATTCTCTAGCTCAAATCAATACACTGGGGTCCATTTTGCCCCCCGTTCCGGCTCGCAAGGTGGACAGGAGCGATCCGATCTGGGTGCGGGATTTGTCTCGTGCAGTTCTGCTAAGGGGTCGTGCTGAGGAATCATGCACTAAGAATCGCAATCGAGGGTGCGCTTGCAGTTTTCAAGCGGGTTCATCGCGGCCAAGAAATCAGATATTTGCATTCCGGAGTCCAGCAAGTGAATAAAATCAGCTGGGGTGATGCCTTGACGCTCGGCTATGTCGAGCAATTCAACGATAGCGCACTCCACCAGTTCCGGCTTGGGCTCTGCGGGCTGTCGAAGATTATTCATTGCACTCCTTACAAACCTATTCATCATTCTTGGTCAACGACCAGTATTCGAACTTGGTCAAGGACCAGTATTCGGAGTTTGTCGGATCGTTCTAAACCTGTCTGTTCAAAAATGCACACCTTTTGCCAATCGCTGATTCGGGCTGGGCATGAATCAAGACCGCATGCTCGATTTATTGCGTAGCTGTAAACGTGGCCTCTCGGAGGCGACGATTGCCTCCGCCCATTTCTTGGGCTGTCATCTTGAGTGACCGTCTAAACTTACTAGCGGAGATATCCCGCCGTTTCAGACGCACTCACTCCTACCGGTGTCCGGGAATCGTCCGCCATGCCGCAGCTTTTGTTGGAAATGCCAGTTGGCTTGAAATCTAGCGGAAACCTCTGATTTGCCTGATGGCTAGCTGGACCGCGCAGCATCCCCGTTGTTGTAAAGAACATTCGAGTCCGTCCTTCAAAGGCTACCGCCCATTCCTAAACATAGTGCTCTGGTTCAGGGCCGGCGCTCGGGGTTGGAATTTCAAGGTCAGGCATGGGTACGCCCGCAAATAGTCGCTGGCAAGGTTTTGCCTGCAAGCGCGCCCACCTCACAGATCTAGAAACTCGTGCGCTGTCGGTAGCAATCCCGGTGTCTGCATACATCTGCCTGTATATCTTCGAAATTAAAAGGAAGGCGAGGCGGGCGCGTAAAGACTTTATGAATTGCGACCGCACCCAGATTGACTTTAATCCATAAAACGTGTCCCAGACGGATTGCGTGCGCAAGCGAGTTTCTTCCGCCGACATGGTTGGATGCGGCCAATACAGTCTGGGCCGCAGCGCTTGCGGGATCAACCAGCGGCGGGTGAGAGGAATGCCGCCAACATACACTTGAAGCGATTCGTCCAAGCGACATCGGTAGCCTGCACAATTCAACAACTGGACGCCTGGGTTAGAGTTCACCGAGTGCCGTGGTGAGCACAACTGACCAGCGGCGGCGATGTTGTTTCTCTCATAATTGACATTGACAGTCTTCAGTCGGAATAGGCATTGCCCTTGATCAAACGAATGAGTAGCGCGAGGAACTTTCAATTCAATCCTCACTGTTTCCTTTCAACTATCGGTGGAGGCAGGAAACGGGTTTGTTTTCAAAGAAACAAGAGGATCTTCACCCAAGGCGATTCTACGAATGGACTTTTCTTCATTCGAAGCGGAAGGGTGCTGCTCAGTGTTATATCGAATGAGGGAAAAGAAGCGACTCTCGGTATTTTGAGCGAAGGCGATTTCGTCGGAGAAGGTGGGCTTGCGGGTCAGCCTTTGCGCACGTCTTCAGCGATGGCGGTAACGAACTGCGTGCTTCTGCATATCGAGAAACACGTGATGCTGCAAACTCTGAGTCTTGAACCAAGATTGTCGGCACTGTTTGTCAAATATTTGCTGAAGCGAAACCACCGATATCAGGAAGACTTGATCGATCAGCTTTTCAACTCCAGCGAAAAGCGTCTGGCGCGAGTTCTTCTGTTGATGGCCCAATTCGGCAAGAAAGAACTTTCCGAAATGACGGTCCCAAGACTAAGCCAGATGACCATGGCAGAAATGGTGGGGACGAGTCCTTCTCGGATCAGCTTCTTTATGAAACGCTTCAGAAAGCTGGGCTTCATCAAGAATGAAGGTGGAGATACTTTGCAAGTCCACAGTTCACTGCTAAACGTCGTTCTATACGACGACGACAGAACGGGCGTCACCCCAGCGGCCCATACCAAGAAAGCCCTGCAACCGCCTGCAAGACGCGGCGGATCGCCGGACCAGGACCGCGCAAAGAAGCCACCGCTCCACACTGTCCCGATAGGACGTAGGTGAAACACGAACCCTCGATGGTCTCCGACTCCATGGCCCTGAGAAACGTTTCACGCGCCCCAAGGCCCGAATTTCACCCGTATTTACGCGGCAACTCACAAACATTGGTCGCTGCCGATACTCTCGAGTGGTGAGCAATTCTGAACAGCGCGGCGGGGATGTTGAAACATATTGTGTAAAGGAATTCTCGTTGAGGAGGTAATGCCCCAGAATGCCAAACAGCCAAACGGAAGATTGGGAACCAAATTGTCTCGCCGGAATCAGATATTCAAAAACTGCCTGAACGGACTGTTGTGGTCGAGAAAGCGCTGCCTGCGTATTTAACTGCATTGGGTGCAGACGCCGAGGTTCCCCAATTTCGATACCGCGTTCTTATCGTGGAGGACGAACCAACGATACGGGAAACTGCAACGCAAATTTTGGAAAGTGTGGGCTATGAAGTTCTCGCAGCACGGGACGGACTGGATGGCCTGCACGCCCTCAGCAAGTCCTTGCCTGACGTAATTATCTCCGATTTGAACATGCCCAGAATGTCGGGTTGTGAATTCCTCGGGATCGTACGACAGCGCTTTCCCCACATCGCCACAATTCCAATGAGTGGAGGTTACAGCACGGGTGAAATCCCCGTGGGCGTTTTAGCGGACGGTTTTCTACAAAAAGGAAACTACACAATCAAACAGCTTTCCCAACAAGTCGCCATGCTTGTGGCTGCTTCTCCGCTTCGCTCAGAGAGAAAGAAAACGGAGATTGCCCGACTGTTCGTGCCGAGAGATCAGGGCGGATATCTCAAAATACCCTGCTCCACATGTCTGCGTCCCACCAGACTACTAGCGACGACGTTGAACGGCGGATTACACCAAACGATATGCCAGTCATGTGGAATGGCGCTGCAATTTGAAATCGATCATGAGGTCGAGCCACTGATTGAAGGCAACAGCGCTTGAGTAGCGCTGGTTGGATCAATCCCTCCCGGGATCAATCAAAGCAGAAACAGTTTCTCGGTTCGTGATTGAAGCGCCGCCACCGCGCCATTCATGCCGCTCTGCGAGAGCGACTATAATAGTCGAAACAGTGATTTGCGCATTGATGTGGAGTAGAGGAGGTTCCATGTCTCCGCCCCGCAACTTTAGAGGTGCAACGAAAATCGCCCGCAAAACCCCCTTTCATCAACGCCCCGAACCACGCGGAATTCAACACGTCTGCGTCGAACCTTCAAGAACACCCGCGAGTTCGACGTCCACGCGTTCCTCGCCACCATCGGCGAGGGTAGGAAAGCTATGCTCTTTCCGAAGAAAGAAGCCATTTTCGTACAAGGGGATCCCGCTGACACAATTTTCTATCTGCAGACTGGCAAGGTAAAGCTTACCGTTGTCTCTGAGACTGGCAAGGAAGCGACGACCGGCATATTGGGTGAGCGGAGCTTCTTCGGCGAAGGCTCTCTTGCAGGACAACCTCTGCGGATGTGCTCCGCAACCGCAATGACAGATTGTTCCGTGCTGAGAATTGACAAAACGGCAATGGTGCAAACGCTCCAGCGGGAGCACACGCTTTCCGATCTTTTCGTGGCCTATTTGCTGGCGCGCAATATCTGTTATGAAGAAGATCTGGTTGATCAACTGTTCAATTCCAGTGAGAAGAGGCTAGCCCGCGTGCTTCTTTTGCTCGCTCATTTTGGCAAGGACGGGGTCCCCGAAACCGTAGTACCGAAGATCAGTCAAGAGACGCTGGCAGAGATGATCGGCACTACCCGTTCGCGAGTGAGTTTCTTCATGAACAGGTTTAGGAAGCTGGGATTCATTCACTACAATGGCGGCTTGCAAGTTCACAGTTCACTCCTGAATATCGTTCTCCACGACTAGCTTCTGCGCAGAGACCCAAGGTCCCGCACTGTTTGCGTCTGCGATCTGTCAAGTTGCCAAATTAGTCGTCACGACTGTGCAGTTTGGATCAGCGGAGCCATTCTTTCCGAACCTACTCGATCCAGAGTCTCACTGGCACGAACGCTTGGTTTTCTTCGACTGCCGTTTCGCTGTTAGTGGTCGGGACATGTTTACGCTTACTCCGAATAGCCCTCGTCTGGGTCGTCATTTTCTTCGTCCCTATCATGCTTCTCTTCGTCGTCTTCCTCATCATCTGGCTCTTCCCTCAGGAGAATATCGGCGGCCGCCGAGCGATCAGATGGGTCAGGGTCAAGGTGTCCTGGATTCATTCTGGGCATGCCCGATGGTACGCCATGCATTGCCCATGACCGCGTGCAATCCTCGATAACTCGCCCATCGCAAACTCCAACGACGCAGTTCGTTCCGTTTCTTAACACCTGAAAGCATGTCGGAGTTGACGTGCCGAACCCCGAGTGGCGCCCGTTCGCGTGTGTCAGGTGCCGGAACTACATCTTCCAGGCCGCAGGTGGGAAGCCTGGCGTATGCGCGAAAGTATTATGGGCATCTGGCCGGGTTGGGCGCAGCATGCTCCGATGATCGCATGATTCCCGCGCGGTTGGTGAAACTTGAGATCCTCCCAGAAGGCGAGAAAGCGATCGCCAGTGGTAACACCAAACACGAAACCGTACGCTACGTCGTCAAAGTAAAAATCGGAGGTGTGGCGGGCCTGGTGGCACCGCTCTTGGGGAAACAGCCTCCCGACACACACGTGTGGGTGCTTACGGGCAATGCTCCGGCCTTCGTTAAATTCGAGGGTCCAATCTACGAAGGCGGCCCGATTGGGCGGATCGAACTGGCGACTCCGGTCGGATTCTAGCCGTTCTCAGATTCACCCGGTAATCGTCATGAAGTTCCGCCTAGCGGATTCGTTTGCCGTCCCCGCTATTGACATGAATCGTTCTCATGGATGGCGCATCCAATAATTATCAGCTAAGTTTGATTGACCCGCAGTTGAAGGTCGGTTCCGCCAACCAGCGACACCCTTATCACCCGCAGCGATTCTTCTCAGCAGAAATTCAAAAACAATAGAAACAGGTAACAACATGGAACAAGGAACAGTGAAATGGTTTAACGACGCCAAAGGCTTCGGTTTCATCAGCCGGCAATCTGGCGACGACGTTTTCGTGCATTTTTCGGCTATCCAGGCGGGCGGCTTTCGCAGCCTGCAGGAAGGCCAGACTGTCGAATTCGACGTCACCAAGGGGCCCAAAGGCTTCCAGGCGGAAAACGTTCGACCTGTCTAATCCAAGTCAAAAACTGCCCGGCGCGAGAACCTGCGGCCGGGCAGTTTTTTGAAGTACGAGAAAATCGTGCTCAGGACTCAAGACAGGTGCAGACTCTTGAGCGATGCGCGAGCGCTTCCGCCACCCACGCTGGGAACGACAATCAATTCGAGGATGGTGACGCTTGCGAGCTCAACCTGATATTCCTCGACCTCGCGTATCGAGTTGGGTGGACTGAAGTTCCACTGCTGGCGGACAATTTCCCGGAATGAGTTCCCGCCATCGGCAGACCAGCGCAGGACGAACTCTTGGGTCCGCTCTCTCTCTTTTTCTTCAAAGACGACTGATATCCGTTTCAGCCTTTGCGGCTGGTCAAACACGAGCCGGATCGTTTGCGTCCCCGCTTCTGCAGCGCGCCAGCCCTGCGCCTCTCCCGCAGCAAAAGCAGACTCGACAGGATAATCTTTGTCCTCCGAGGTGATCTCCACCATGGCCGCCCGCTCGACATCGAGCCAGCCTTCACCGCGAGACCGAACCGTCTCTGGAGTTGGGGTAATAAGCCTCTTGCGCATATGTCCAGTCTAACTCTGGCGCGACTTGGCAACTGTGGAATTTCGGCTCGGAGTCTGCTCGGGAGTCCTTTCTTGTCTGAGCACCATCTAATTGGTATCGGCTGATCTGATTTCCCCGCACTTGAAAACCGGTTCCGCGAACCAGCGTTACTCCTTCTCACACGCGCAGCGATTCCTTCTTGTCATCCCTAAAGAAGAATTCGACCGCTGTAAAATCTCTTGATTTTCGCTGAAAAACCGCTCGCGTGGAGAGTGGGGCGGGCATTATCGAGGCGATCCCGACTTCGGACCGGAATTCCATGTATTGACCCCGGGCCGATGTCGCTAGCTAGTTTAATCAGTTTGTTGTGACGAATATTGGAGTCCGTCCTCAAAAATGCTGCCACCTATTCTCTAACCACAGTGCTCTGGTCCAGGGCTGGCCCTAGAGTTGGAATTTCAAGGTCAGGCATGGGTACGCCCGCAAATAGTCGCTGGCAAGGTTTTGCCAGCAAGCGCGCCCACCTCACAGATCTAGATACTCGTGCGCTGTCGGTAGCAATTCCGGTATCCGCATACATCTGCCTGTATATCTTCGAGATTAAAAGGAAGGCGAGGCGGGCGCGTAACGACTTTATGAATTGCGACCGCACCCAGATTGACTTTAA
>Ga0070741_10011490_pt1 | contig 16347 bp, 13 predicted proteins | sample Coa_R1_4_FD_66440 | JGI IMG/M metagenome (GOLD analysis project Ga0070741, IMG submission 66440) | Surface soil microbial communities from Centralia Pennsylvania, which are recovering from an underground coalmine fire - Coalmine... | ecosystem: Environmental > Terrestrial > Soil > Unclassified ...
GTTGGAATTGAACCCCGGCTTTGAAGTTGTGAATTCCCTTCACATACGAGATATCGGATTTGATGCCGGCGTTGGTAAGCCTTCTGGCCTGGGCCAGAGTGGCCGGAAGGTCGAAGAATACATCGCGGCTCGGGTAGTATGCCACACGATCCTGCCGGACCCAGGCGTTGGCGCTCAACAGGGTCGCAGGGCTAAAGATGTGGGTGTAGCTGGGCGCGATATTGAAGCTCTTGATCTGTTGGCGCTGATCCTGGCCGGTTATCTGCTGATCGAATTGGTTGGGGGTTTGAAACCAGGAATGGGCTGCGGAAAGATTGAGATGAAAACTGTCGGATTGCGATGCCTGATAGTCGAAGCGGTCAAAAACGTTCTCATCGTTGCCGTGGTCGTGCAGTACCCGGAATTCCGGTGAGTCGAGAAAGCGTCCGCTGTTGGTGCCATCCAAAGAAATGAAATTTCCGAATTTCTCATTGCCTGCGCCCCAGGAAATATTTCCATCCGAGGTGCCAAAAGATGCGTAACCGGCAGAGATGCTTCCGAACATGCGGGGAATCCCCAGGCCCGATTTGCTGACGGTGCGCACGGTAAGGCTGGCCTTGTCGCCGAATTCGGCGGGAGGCACGCCTGAAATCACCTCCATGGATTGCACGGTGTTTGCCGATACCTGGTTGGAAAACGTGCGGCTCTGCTGGTCGGAGATAGGCTGGCCATCGACAGTGAAGGTAGTTTCAGCGTGCTCTCCGAGCGGATGAAACAGACCGTTGGAATCGGCGGTTACGGCGGGCGTGCCCAGGGTAATGACCGAACTGAGCCCTGAGCTGACGCTTTCTGCCGGCAAAGTCTTGATTAAACTGCTGTCAATGTCTGTGTGTGCGGTAGGGTCGCGTTCGATCAGGTCTTCAGCGCTGGCCTCAACCGTAACCGACTGCTGCGCACCCGCCAGTTGCAACTGAACATTGGCGACCACAGGAACCGAGGAGCGAACATTAACATCCTGGGCCTGGGGAGCAAAACCGCCGGCGGAAACGCTCAAATGATAAGGGTTGAAAGGTATATTCCTGAAATGGAACTGGCCCAGACTGTCGGCAACGGTCGTCTGGGAATATCCGCTGACGGGATTCTGAATCTTTACTTGCGCTCCAACCACCACCGCCCCGGTGGGATCGGTCACCTTACCGTCGATGCTGCCGGCAGTACCAGATGACTGCGCCGACGCAGAAAAAGAGATCGGCCAAATAGAAAGAACCAAGATAACGGTCTTGAGCCGTTTTCCTAAAAAAAGCATGTATGCCTCCTCAGGCAGGAAGATTGGTTTTGGCTGAAAATCAAACTTCTATATAAAGATTGCCTAAACCACCGGCGGAGGGCGAATGTAAAGATCTGCGCCTAACAGAAGAGATTTGGTCTTGCTCTCTTCGCTGAGAAGAACCTGGGAGGGCGCCGGGTTGAGAACAACGGCCGGCGTAACCGTGACCGGCACAGCAGATGCGCTGGCATGTATAACCACGCAAAAGCCGCAATGCTGCTCAGAGCCGGACGAGGAAAAAGAATGGAAGTGGGTCGCTTCCGCGAAGGCAAACCAGGCGACCAGCAGCATGCAGGCAAGCGCCACCGGCTTGGTGATCCAATGCTGCGCCGAGACTCGGTTGGAGCTTTTCACAATATCTGGCTGCGAAAGCAATCTATGATTGTGGCCAAAATAGGCATCAAAAGTCAATGTATGGGCTGCGTAGGAATGGTTTGGTGTGGATATGGATGGAACACTATTTTCCAGGGAGGGTCGTACGATTCCTGCCTCGCCATCCGTTGGTTTCACCCGCGGATGCTTAGATTGTGAATCAGCCCAGCGAAGAGGCTGCGAACTTCTCCGAAGCCCGATGCGGAATTCGTGCGGCCCTTGGCGACGATCCGAGTGCTGGCCAAGGGCCGTTCCTGTCAATTGTGTGAAGCCGGCTCCGAATCTTCTGTCGGGCTCTTCGCTTCTGCCGCGGCAGGGCTCTCCTCGGCCAGAATCTTTACAGTCCTCAGAATTCCATCCAGACGCCGCAGCACCTTGTCAGGATCTACTTCTCTTGCCAGGCCATCTTCATTGCGGGTCTTCACTCCCATCTCGAACTCATAGCAAATGCTGTTGCTGAAGGTCTCATACTGGCGCAGCCTGGCTGCATGACCGCCGCCGCCGCTCTCGGTCTCAATCCAGTGGAAGTCGACTCCGTTGATGGTGTCGTTCCCCAGCTTGCCATCTTTAGGCACAACCAGTGACGCTTCGCATTCCTGCTGACTCAGGTCCTGATCGAGGCTCAACGCGAAGTATCCGCTTTCGTAGTCGGTATCGGCATAGAAACCCTTGGGAATGTCGATTCTGGCGAGCGTGATCTGGCCGTCGTGACCGTCGGATTTCGGCCGCAGCGAGGCGTCACCTTCGGCAACAGATCGCGCGCTCAGAAACGAATACTGCCACGGGTAGACGAACGAAACTCCGTAATCCCGGCTCTTGTAGGTGAGCAACTTGGGGATAGGCGGCTTCCCGGCTGAAGATGTCTTGGACTTGGTGGCGGCCACAGCCGCCGCTGGTTCGGCGGTGGATGTGCCGCTTTGAGGCGCATCCGCGCGTAAGCTTGCGCTTGCCGGTATGGACGAGCTTACTGCCGCTGTCGTGTTCCTCGAGCAGGCGACGGTAGTCGCCACCATAGCAAGCGCGGCGAGCAGAATAACAAGGTGAAGGTTGCGGATCGATGATGCAGTGGGCGCACTGGATAGTTTCATAACGGGCCTCCTTGGACCACTGCTGTCAATGCAAAGCACAGACCAGTGCAGCCGGCGTTGATTCTTTGGGACTTACGCTCTTCCGCAGTCAGCGACGAGCGTGGGCGCGCTGACACAGTTGTGGGCTGCGAACACAACTGACACTCCTCCCGGCCGTTTCCGGTTGCAGGCGCCCACCAGCGTATTCACGATTGTTCTGGCCGAGCACACAATGAGGACGACCGCAAAGGAGTCATGCCTTGAACATCTGGCGGTAGTGACGGTACCAGTTGCTCTGGAAAATTTCTTGCGGATCAAACTGGCGTTTGAGTTCCAGGAATCTGCTGAACTGCGGATAGCATTGCTCTACCTGCTCTCGCTCCGCATACCGGTGGTAGGTCAGGTAATAATTTCCGTTGTGCTTGATGGCCAGGTCGATCAGCGAACGAAAGCTGCGCGCGGCATTGTCAATTCCCTGCTTATCGTGGTCCACGTGCAGGTTAAAGACCACGCAGGCGTAGCGGTCTTTGGCCCAAGGCATGAAAGTCTCATCATCTTTTTCGGTCAGGCGAACTACGCCATAGATTACGTTGGCCTTCTCTTGCCGCAACACCAGGCGCGCCTCTTCATGAAGTCAACCAGCGCAGCACGAGGAACATCAATTTCCGTAAGCATCTCGGTTCCCGGTACGCGGGCATGGAGCTTGCGGTCTAATTCTGCATGGTAGTTATCCAGATAGCTGCCAAAAAGCTGCGAGTCGGACCAGTACACCTGCCCTGAAGTTTCCAGGTAACGCTTGGTGTAGACCTCAAAGGCGAGACGCTTGTACTTATGGGTGTAATAGGTAAGCTTTGCCCAGTCCTCGGGACTGAAACGAACCGGGTGTTCAGTAATCGGCGTATCCATAGGAACGGGAAGGTAACAGGAGAAAACCCCCCGGCGAAGGAAGCTTTCCCGGTTACTATCCGTGGCAAACTGGAAATCGCCATACTGGTAGCCATCTGCGATGCGCCGCTCGAATCCATCGGGAATGTCTTTCAGGTCACGAATCTCAACAACCCTTCGCACCTTGACCCGATCGCGCAGCCGTAGTTGAACCGACGTGATGATCCCGAATAATCCATAACCACCGATTGCCAGGCGAAACAGCTCAGGATTTCTCTGGCGATCGCAATCGTGGAGCTCGCCTTCGTGGTCAAGAATGGTGAAAGATTCCACATCGCCTACGATAGGTTTTCGCGTGAGCGCGCGCCCGTGGACATTGGACGCCAGGGAGCCGCCCAGCGTGAACTTATCGGCGCCCGTTTGCTTCTGCACGATGGCCCATTGGCGCTCCTGGCCTTCCTGGGTCTGATGGAGATATTGAATCAACTCCGGCCATTGAATGCCGGCCTCGACATCGAGCAGGCCTTGCTTGCTGTCGAATGCGCGTATCCGATTCAGGCTTCGTGTATCGATGAGCAACGATCCCTCTGCAAACTGCTGTCCGCCCATGGAGTGGCGGCCGCCGGCAACAGCGATGGCCCGGCCCGCACTGCGAGCTCTCCTGATGATCTATTGGAACTCGTCGACTGAACCGGGGTTGAGCACCTGCTGTACGAACGTGGAATTCAGTTGAGAGTGAATGTCGTTGACCGCGATACCATCCGCGGCGGATGCCGCCGGGAGCCGAAGAGGGTTGTTGTACAGCGTTTCTGCGCACCCGCTCAGACCGAGCGCTGCGGCCGCCATGGAAGCGCTTTTGATGAAACTACGGCGGGAGATTCGATTTTGAGGGAAACTTTTCATTTTTTCCTATCGCCTGAAATATTCGGGCGCCTGCTATTGCTGCGCTGAATTTAGTTTGCCGGCGAAGGTTCGCTCAAGCGGCAAGGCAGGGCAAGTGGGCCTTGCCGTTGAATGTCGTGCTTATCGGCCAAAAATGGATTCCCCCAGCGGGGTCATTTTGGCGCAAAACGGCGTATTTCGACGCTTGAGGCCCGAATTTACCGCTTTGTAAGATCTTGTAAGATTTTTCGAAGCATGGTTGCATTATGAAAGAGATCGAGCGTTCCAAATTAATTCGTGAGCGGGCAAAAGAGTTGCGGCGTCAGGCCGCGAAGATATGCACCAAGTCGCGGCAGCTCGTCGATTGCGTAATTTCCAGCAGCAAGGTACATGCTGATACGAAAATTCGTAAAACTCCTTTGAGTATGGCACCCCGCCTTCCACACCCCGCCTTCCACACCCCGCCTTCCAATTCGTAATCTAGCTGGTTATCGTGTTCCAGACGAGGCCGATGGTAAGCAGGATCATGACTACCCCAGTGGACCAGGCAATCACATTGGCGAAAGTTGAATTCTTGTACTCGCCCATCAGTTCGCGTTTGTTGACCAGAAGCAGCATGTAGATAAGCACAAAGGGCAGAAGAACGCCGTTCGCCACCTGGGAAAAAATCATGACTTTAATCAGAGGCAGCTTGGGAATCAGTACAACGCCTGCCCCGCAGACGATCAGGAAGGTATACAGCCAATAGAAGACCGGCGCCTCAGAGAATTTCTTATTGACCCCCGATTCCACGCCCAGGCCTTCGCAAATGTTATAGGCGGTCGCCAACGGCAGGATGGCGGCCGAAAGCAGGGAAGCATTCACCAGACCGACGGCGAACAGCAGCGCGGCAAATTCGCCGGCAAGAGGCTTCAGCGCGACCGCGGCCTGGCTGGCGTCTGTAATATCGTGCTGGCCTGTGACGTAGAGAGTAGCGGCGCATGCCACAACGATGAAAAAGGCAACCACATCGGTGATGATGCAGCCCAGAAACACATCCAGGCGGCACAGGTTGTATTTGTCTTTCGGAATTTCTTTTTCCACCACCGAAGCCTGCAAGTAAAACTGCATCCAGGGAGTAATGGTGGTGCCCACCAACCCAATCACCATCACCAGATATTCGGAGTTGCGGCTGAAGGTGGGAACGAGGGTATCGTGCAGCGCCTTATGCCAATCAGGATGAGCATAAAACGCCGAAATGGGATAGCAAAAGTAAATCAGCGAAAACAGAATCAAAATGCGCTCGACCGGCTTGTAACTGCCCTTCACAACCACGGCCCAAACCAGCGCCGCCCCGGCGGGAACCACCACATATTTGCTTGCAAGCACATGCATGGGAACAGTGCCGTAAAACAAAGACGTGTCTTTAAAAATACTCATGCCGGTAGCCAGGCCGGCAAACTCGGCAACAATGTTCCCAAAATCGGCGATGCCCAGCACCAGAATGGTGAAGGCAGCAGCCCGGATGCCGAAGTTTTCCCGAATCAGGTCTGAGAGCCCTTTGCCGGTCACAACTCCCATGCGGGCGGCCATCTCCTGCACGACCATCAGCGCGATGGTGGTGGGAATCAAGGTCCAGAGCAGCGCGTATCCGAACTTCGCTCCCGCCTGGGAGTAGGTAAGGATGCCGCCAGGATCGTTATCCACGTTGGCCGTGATAAACCCAGGCCCCAGGATGGCAAAAAACGCCAGAAGACGGACCTGCATCAGGTTGAAGAACGGTCTCTTGCGGAAGACCCTCTTGTAGGCCCTGGTTTTGGTTGTATCGTCTTTTAGCGTCGGCTGCGTCATGTGGCTTTTTCTTAGAGTCAATCAAAAATCAACGTGCATCCGCAGCGCCGGCACAACCACCGGGCCGCGGTCGCGGTTGTATCCCGGATTCACAACGTATTGCAATTCAGGTGAGCTGAAGATACCACGCCAAAGATGAAGATTGTAATAGACCTCGGCGATATTCTCGCGGCCGTAATTCAAATTTCCGTCGCCCAGCAGAAAACCCTGGCCGCCCAGCTTCAGATATTCCTGATGCGCCCTCGATATGCCATTGCTTACAAAGGCGGCTCCAAGGCGGTCGAACTTGCGTCCCCAGGGGACACCCTTGTAGTCAGCTCCCAGCAGAATGCTCTCATTGACCTCGGTATAGGCAAACGATTCGTTATTGCCTTCGTTCCATCCCCAACGTCCAAAGATGCGCATATTGTCTGAAACTTCCTGGTCGGCGCTGATGCCGAAGCCATACTTGATGCGTCCCTGGCGGCGGTGAACGGTAATGTCGGGCACTGGGTCCTTTCCCGCCAGGAACGCCGCAATAGCTTCCTGGTAGCTGCCCATGTTGGCGTGGTTGATATATGTCAAAAAGCGAAATGCAGCCGCCCGCTTGGGCAGCGCCGAACGCCGCAGCTCGAACTCGATATTTTCAGCGCGGGCGCGGCGCAGGTTCCAATCGAGATCAATGCCATTGGCAACTTTGGGCATGAGCGATTCGGCAAAACGCACGGCCCAATCGCGATCCTGATACTCCAGGTGGAGCCCGTAGGTGTAGCCGCGAGTATCGGCGGAGTAGTCGTAGCCGCCATTGTTGTCGATGGTCCAATTCAGAAATTGATCGTGGCTGCTATTGGCAACAGCGTTGGCGTCGAACCAGTCAACGATGCTTATCTTTCCCGCATGAATTTCAAGGCGGCGCTCCGGCAATTCCGTGGCTAGAGAAAATGGTCCACGCTCAGATTCAACCATCTTCGAGCTGAGAGGAATGATCTGGTGCAGCATCACGCGCGCTATGTAAGGGGCTGCACCCAGGCTGGGATTGCGGACTACATCGAGATCGGTAAACCCGGCCAACCCCAGAGCGTCGCTGATTCCACGCCCCTGAGCGCTTTCCACGTCAAAGAGAATTTCTGTTCCCTTGATGAGCCGCAAGCCCGTATACAAGGTAAAAACCCGTGAGTTGGTAAGTTCGCCCTTGGGCTTCAGGCTATTTGGCCCCGAATAGGGAGCATGGAAGGCGAAGTGCCCCTGCCAGATGATGTTTGCCTGTCCGGAAACCCATAGCCAATCAGGCTTGGAGTGGCCAAAGATGCTGGGCGGATCGCCAGGATCGGCGCTCTTTTCCGGTTCCGAACCTTGAGTTGGAGTTGGAGTTGTGGCGTCCGGGTCGGCAGGCTTTGTATCTGGGATATTGGAATTTGGCGCCTGTGGCGGTTCGGTGCTTACAGACGAAGATCTAGAATCCTGAGCGAGCAGAGCGGCGCACAGCAGCAGTACTGCGGAAGCGGACAGAAGCGGGAATCTCAAACGCAAAAGTAAGTCGTCCTGACATTTTCAATAAATTGAACCTAATCTTTGAATGTAGCAGATGGCAGACGGGAAAGGCACGCATAAAATTCCGCATTCACGGGAAATTAACAAACGTATTTATGTTTTGTTTATGCGGTTAAGGACCGCGGCGGAGCAGGTCTTCCCTGCTCCGCCGCGGAGTTTTATCCAAAACAAGTCTTAGATGTGGTGAGGTTTGCTGGAAGCGGCGTCGGGGCGACGACGGGTGAACGAATCGTCGTCACTGCGTCTTTCAGCCGGTATGTTATCGAGGAACTTGGGCACGATGCGCGCTTTGGTAGCGTGCTCGAAGCCGGAGGCAAGCTTGATGAGCGTAGGCTCGCTGAAGGCCGTGCCCATGAAGCTGATGCCCACCGGCAATCCAAAAGAGTTCCCCATAGGCACATTGACGATCGGATAGCCAACAATGGCCGCGTTGGAAGAGCTGCCGAAGACGAAGTGGTCGGCGTTGATCAAGTCGGTCGTCCACGCCGGGGCCCCTGTCGGCGCGACAATCGCATCGAGATTGTTCTGCTTCAACAGCAGATCGAAGCCTTCGGTCGCTCCGAAGAGCTGGTCGGCATCGAGGGCGGCGTTGTAAGACATGCCAAACGGCTGGTTGGGATCATTGGGATCGGTGCTGAACTGCTCGGACAGCAGAAATATTTCCTGCCCAAAGAACGGCATCTCCTCGGCCGCATGCGCGATGTTGAAGGCGATGGCATCAGCCAGGGTCTTGCCCGCCATAGGAACGCCCACGCGGGTAGCGAAATATTTCTGGACATCCTGTTTGAAGTCAAAGAACAGCACGGTGGATTCGGCGGTGCCGGTATTGATATCGGCCTGGTGAGGGAAAGTAACATCCACCAGGGTCGCACCCGCACTGGTGATGGCCGCCAAAGCAGCATCGAAAATCGCTGCCGTTTTGGGGCTGGCGCCATCAATGCCCAGGCGGGCCACGCCGATGCGCGCGCCGCTGAGTCCGTTGGGATTCAGGAACTGGGTATAGTCGTTGGGAATCGGCGGACGGCTGGCGATGCCACGGAGGCCCAGAGGCACGCCGCCGGTTGCAGGATCGCGCCCGTCGAAGGAATGGCTGGCAATCACGCTGAGCACGGCAGCCGCGTCGGCAACTGTGCGCGTATGCGGCCCAACGGTATCCTGAATATGCGAGATCGGCACCACACCGGCGCGGCTTACCAAGCCGACCGTCGGCTTGATCGCTACGGTGCCATTATTGTTGGCGGGAGATACGATGCTGCCATCGGTCTCAGTCCCAATGGACACCGCAGTGAAGTTGGCAGATGCGGCTGCCCCCGATCCAGAACTGGAACCGGAAGGATTGCGGTCCGTGGCATAAGGATTATTGGTCTGCCCGCCTATTCCACTCCATCCGCTGCTGGAGAAGTTGGAGCGGAAGTTGGCCCACTCGCTCAGGTTGGTCTTGCCCAGAATCACGGCGCCACCGGCGCGTAACTTGGCGGCCACCGTGGAATCCTGCAATGCCGGCTGCCCCGCCAGAGCAAATGAGCCGGCGGTTGTCTGCATACGGTCGCCGGTATCAATGTTGCCCTTCAGGAGCACGGGAATGCCGTGCAGCGGCCCCAGCACTTTTCCCTGGCGGCGAAGCGCATCGGCTGCGCGGGCAGCATTCAGCGCGTCAGGATTAACTTCCAGAATGGAATTGACGCCAGGTCCGCCCTGGTCAAGCGCCCGTATGCGTCGCAGATAAAAATGTGTCAGCTCAACGGCACTGGTCTTTCCCGATGCCATGGCAGCTTGCAGCTCGGCGACAGTAGCTTCATTAAAATGAGTGGGAACATCGTCGGCGTCTGCGCCCGTATCAGCATGCGCGGGCGCCGGCATTGCCAACGCTCCTGCAATCGATGCGCCGGTGCCGGCCAGTGCGCTCCACTTCAGAAAGTCCCTGCGGCGGACTCCCAGGCCTTGCTTCGGTTGGGTTGAATTGCTCCACAATGTTTCCAGAAATTCCTGGACCTGATGGCGAAGATATTTCTTTTCAGATTTCATTCGCGACTCCTTGTACTGGAATGGGGGGTTTGTGGTTCGACGGTAAGCCGGATCGGCAGCACACGCGTGACTGCCAGGCAGCCGTCATTGGAGAGCCGGGAACCTTGGCCGAATGATTCCCCGCTGCGGGTGAGGGTCCTAACGTCAGATCTGAATCTTGCGAGGTGAGATCCAGAGCAGCAGGATTATACACCGGCAGAGAACCATGGAAATCAGGAATCCAGTGGGCATGGAAGGCAGCGGCAGCTCTGGATGTACTGTGCCGGAGCTATGTTGCTCATGTGGCATACGCCAAGATGAGCCAACCTCTGCGTTGATGCCGGGTTCTTAAGAAAATAAGATAGTGCTGGAGATTTATAGAGTAGGGTGTGTGAAAGCTCAAGACATGGGGATCATAGGCACGACCGGGAACTCATGGCTGCAGAGCCTTAAGAACCACCGTAGAAGTGCTCATACTCGTCTGCCTTATCTCAACTTTTTTACAAACTCATAAGCAATGCAGTTCAAAGGTGGAACCATGTTATCGAAATCCGCCGCCTCCGTTTCAACTTCCTTAACATCCGTTCACCGAGATGCGATTTCAGAGAGCCTCAGCCAGGCGCGCACGGTCTATAAGGAAGCAGCCGAGCAATTATTCATCATGTGCCACCAAATCCAGGTTACAGGCCGGCTTCCTCAACCCACGTCTTTAACGCAGGTGTTGGCACGGTTCCTGCAAGCGCACACACAAGTTGAGCTGCTGGAAGATCTCCGCAAGACGGTACCAGAACCCGCATGCCTGCCTGAGTACGAACCGCCACCTCGGTAAGAAGCGGCAGCAGGCTTTGCAGGCCTGCCGGGGAGCGGCTTGGAATGCTCCTGTGCCTTATGCGACTTCGCCGGCTGGCTTTGCTATGTCTCTTTCAGTTTGACCCAGTGGACCGGATACGCCCTCCGGCAGCTTCAGCCCTTTCGTGACCTCAAGCTGATCGACGCGCAGCCGCCCGACGGTCAGGTCGCCAATGTCGAGCGATTTGAGTGATGCCTTAAAGATGGCCAGGCGTGCAATTGCCAGCCGTCCAACTGCCAAAGCGCCAACTGCGAATGCACCGATTGCGAGCGCGCCCAGAGCGGCGGCTCCGAACCTGATAGAACGCGGTGTTCTTTTTCTCCACACAGTCCACCTCACAGCAATGGGATGAACTTATTGCAAGAGGGTTGGCTTTCGGCTTCGGAAAAATGATCTAGTCTGAAGTGTGGCGCTGCTCTTTCCAGGGATCGCCGCGCATGTGATATCCGTTTTGTTCCCAGAAGTCGGGAGCATCGTGCTCCATGAACTCCAGCCCGCGGACCCATTTGACAGACTTCCAGGCATACAGATGCGGCACGATCAGACGGAGAGGATAACCATGATCGGGCGTAAGCGGCTGGCCATCATGATGCGTAGCCAACAGTACGTTGTCATGCATCAGATCAGCCAGCGGAACATTGGCGGTAAAACCCTGCTCGGCATGCACCATTACGAATTTCGCGGCCGGCTTCGGCCGGACTAATTTCAGAATTTCGCTGAAAGCGATTCCATCCCAGGTGTTTTCGAAGCGGCTCCAGCGAGTCACGCAGTGGAAATCGCTCATGGTGCGGATTTTGGAAAGAGCGCCGAATTCTGCCCAGTTAAGCCGCAAAGGCTTTTCGACCAGGCCCCACACGCGAAAATCCCAGGTTGCAGGGTCAAATTCAGGAACTGAACCCGAGTGCAGGACCGGCCACTTCAAGGTGAGCGACTGGCCGGGAGGAAGCCTGCCCTCCTCTTTCATCTGGCGCTCGCGCTGCTTGCGTTCATCAATCACGGGCTGGCAAGAGAAATGATTCGATGGATGCCACCGGCGATTCCAATTTCTGTTCTGCGGCGTTTTCCTAACGGATCATGGCTGCAAACAGGTCTGAGTTCAACAACGATTGAAATTGCTTTTCGTCGCTCTTGAAGTGGAATTTGAGCTGGTTGCTGTCGGAATCAACGGTCATGTTATCGAGGGCCATCTTTTCCACTCCGGTGGCCTGGGTTTTCTTGAACATCACCCCGGCCCGCGCCAGGGTAGAAAGTGTGGTCGCGGTCATATTGTCAGAGGTGATTACGTCCAGGTCAAAGTTCACTCCGCTGCCAAAGTTCATGGCATAGCGGGAAGAGAGCAGGCGCTTGCTGAGCGTCTGATACTCGCTCATTCCGGCAACATCTCCCATGGCCGAGCTCAGCATAGTTTGCGTACCCTTGGAATCAAGCACGCTCCACACGGCGCCGGAATCAACCGCTGGCATGAGATCGAGAATCTGGGAATTTGAATTCAGGCTTCGGGTATCTCCATCACGGGCCGAAAGCGCCGACTTCACCCCGGTTGGGTCTCCGAAGAGCATCGTGCTTTCATCGAGCAGAGACATGGTCATACCGTTTCCCATCGGGTAAAGAAGGGAGGTATGAAATTTTGTGGGGGCGATCTTGCGAGCCTTAAAGCGGGACAAGACTTTCTTGAGTGAAAACTCTCCTTGCGCCACGCCGACGGTGCGCAACTCGCTCTTTTCGCGGAAAGCGACAAAAGTCAGTTGATCGATATCCTGCTGCGGATTGATGCCTATGCCTTTCAAGGCATTCTCGAACTGCTTCAGATTGTCGGGCAATACCCGGTCGTGCAGCTCGGTGGCAGTCTGTGAGTTGAGGACCTGGCGATAGTCCACAGAGATAATCTGTTGAACATCAGAAGGAATCACGCTACGCGCGGAAGATCCTAAAGCGGCTGCGCCCGCTGAAACAGAAGCACTCACGAACAACGCACCGGCAAAGATAGTCAATAAAAGTCTCATGATAACTGGTTTGCCGCGATGTATCTTACGGCAACCTTTCTGTGGGTTTGGCGTTTCCGCAACTTGTTTAACCATTTTGACATGGATTGAGCCACTCTCCATGCAAATACTGTATTAAAGATACACAAACCTTCAGGCATGGATTCGGCTTACTGATTACGATGTGGGAGTGGCAGCTCCGGTTGCATATTCGGGGTTTTCGGGATCAAGCATGCCGAAGCAAAGACGCCACCTTGGCCCGCACTTCACCTATAAACTGCTGATCGGTAAGGGATTCGAGGTTGATCTCTACATTGGCCAGCGCTCCTTCCACGGCTGCCTGGGCAAGGGCGATGCCGACAGTAAGGTCTGAAGCCATTTTCGGATTCGTAATCGCCTTGAGCGATTCCAGAATCTTTTCTATCTCGCGGCTCTTTTCGGCGACCGAAAGCGGGACATTCGTAGCTCCTTTGAGCGCCAGGGTAATTGCAGTGTCGCCGTCTTTAGAGTCTTTAGCTGACTTATAAGCCTGGACTACGGCTTGATAGGACTCGGCATCGGCGTCAATCGCCATTTTGAGCTCTTCGCGGAGCTGTGCCAGGCGGGCAATAGCGGTCCCCAATTCGCGCTCATATTGCAGATAGTTTTTCTTGCCTCGCGACATCAAAGCGACCATGTGTCCGAGGGCTGCGGCCATGGCTCCGGCCGATGCCGAGGCGCTGCCTCCACCGGGAACCGCAGTGGGCGAGGCAAGCTGCTCAATAAAAGGTTCCACTCCCGCACGCAAGCCGCCTACGGCGATTTTTCCGGAAGTGACAGCCGACAGGCGGTTTTCCAGGATCAACGACGAATCGAAGTTTTCAACTTGCAGGAACCACTCCGCTGCGTCTTCCAGGGCCTTCTTGGGAATCAGACCTACAATCTCGCTGCTCACCGGGGCGGCTCCGTAGCGCGCCGCTTCCCTTTTTACGAACTCAAAGACGCGGGCAATCGGCGTCTGCTCGAAGTCGGTCAGGTTCATGGAAACCTGGGCCAGTCCGCGCACCAGAAAGCCCGCACCTTTTACGAACCGTAGACCACCAGAAGAAAAACGTACCGCCTTGGCGACTTTCTTGGCGATCTCGACGTCAGGTGTATTCAGGAAGATGTTGTAGGCAATCAGAAATTTGCGTGCTCCCACCACCGTTGCGCCCGCGGTGGGATGCAGTTGGGCTTCGCCAAAGTCGGGATGTCTGGCGGGGTTTGTGGCAATCTCATCGCGCAGCCCCTCGAACTGCCCGCGCCGGATGTTTTCCAGATTTTGCCGCTCCGACGTCGTTGCGGCCGCCTCATATAAGTAAACCGGAATGCGGAAGCGCTCCCAAATCTGCTTGCCCACATGCCGGGAGATGGCAACGCAGTCTTCGAGCGTCACTCCTTCGATGGGGATAAACGGAACTACGTCGGCCGCGCCCATGCGCGGATGCGCGCCCTGGTGTTTTGTCAGGTCAATCAACTCCGCGGCCCTGCCTACGCCCCGAATGGCTGCTTCGGCAATTGCGTCGCGATTGCCTACCAACGTGATAACGCAACGATTGTGGTCAGAATCCATCTCGCGGTCGAGCAGGTAGACGCCCTCAACCTTCATGGCCTCGACGATGGCGTCAACTTTGGATTTATCGCGTCCCTCGGAAAAATTAGGGACGCATTCGACCAGCGTAGACATAGAGCAAGAATAGCGGGGAGCGAATCGGGGATGCAAGGAAGATATGCGCGAGTGTATATAGAAATGCATGGTAGAGACGCAGCAAGCTACGTCTCTACAAAGAATTTATTTCATCCAGTGATAGCCGATTCCGACCTGCAGCGTGTTGATGCCAGGATTGGGGACCGACATGCCCGCATTGGAAATGTGGATGTACTTGAAGTCCAGCGTGACCGAGCGCTTTTCGCGGGTGAAGATATGCATGCCTACACCCATCTGAGGAGTGAAATTGATATTCGAGGTACGAAATGGGACTTCAGTATTGGTAAAGAGTACGCCTCCACCCAGCTCCGCATAGGGGGCAAAGCGCCTGCCGCCGGTAAAGTTCCATTTGATCATGAAAGGATTGATGGCCACTCCGTAAGCGGTATTCACCGGGCCGGAGAGAACGTAAATGGGAACCAGGTCACCGGCATACTCCAGGTTTCCACGAAGGAAACCGCTGCCATGCTGGCCGGTCAACACCTTGCCCAGACGCAGCCCGGCATCAAAAACAGCCGTATGACTTACGCCGCCGCTGACAGAATGTCCGCCCTGCGTCCACACGCCAAAATCCCATGCGCCCTTGTGCAGCGAGGTTGCGGGCAGCGATTCGTCGTAGGTCAGACGCGCCCTGGCTGAAGGCTTGTTCATAGTCGAGGTCTGCTGGGCGGCCGGGTCCGTGCCCTGAGCAAAGGCAAAGGCCGAGCACAGCATCAACACAACGGCGGCAACTTTCATTCGTAGCTTCTCCTGGAAATTTGTATGTGCCTGAAAATCTAACAGGTGAGGAGGAATTTTGGCGAGAGAAAAATGCGCATGGCGCCTGACCGGCCGGGAGAGCAATCAAAACAAAAAAAGCCGCCTGAGCAGGCGGCTTTTGAGAAGACTTTGTGAGCCTAGCTGGCGGCTTCCTGCAATTGTTTCACGTCCACATCGAAGTTGGAGTAAACGTGCTGCACATCGTCGTGATCTTCAAGAGCTTCGATCAGGCGGATCATCGTATTGGCCTGTGCTCCTTCCAGCTTGATGTAGTTTTGCGGGATCATGGAAATTTCAGACATGGTAATCGGAATGTTTGCTTTCTTAAGGGCCTCGACCACGGATTCAAAGTTGGCGGGGTCGCTCATGATCTCCCAGCTTTCGCCGTCGTCACGGATATCTTCGCCGCCAGCCTCGAGCACGATGTTCATAAGCTGATCTTCCGTGGCCGCCGTCTTGGGCACCAGGATGTCACCCTTCTTGTGGAACATCCAGCCTACTGAGCCGGCTTCACCCATATTGCCGCCGTTTTTGCCAAAGGCATGGCGGATTTCGCTGACGGTGCGGTTGCGATTGTCCGTAGACACCTCGACCAGGATGGCCACGCCGCCGGGGCCGTAGCCCTCAAAGGTGATCTCTTCATACGTCACGCCCGGCAACTCGCCGGTGCCGCGCTGGATGGCGCGCTTGATGTTGTCAGCCGGCATGTTCTCGGCCTTGGCAGCAGCTACCGCCCCGCGCAGGCGCGGGTTCTTTTCCGGATCGCCGCCCGATTTGGCCGCCATGGTAATTTCTTTGATCAGGCGGGTGAAAATCTTTCCGCGCTTGGCATCGAGCGCGCCTTTTTTATGTTTAATTGTCGCCCATTTGGAATGGCCAGACATGGTGCAACCTCTTCGATCTCAATTTGAAATTTACCACCGCGCGGCGGAAGCCGCTAACAGGAGTAGATCGCGAGACAAACAAAAATTATAGCATGTATAAGGTTAGCATCTATGAGCCAGTTAATACATCCGGCGGCTTGGGGCTGAGCTTGCTGTTGCGATAGCGCTCGCGGTAGGCAAAGATCACCGCCAGCAGCGGGGGCGAAAGCAAGACTCCCCAAAACGAAAAGAAGAACCCCATCACGATAGGCACAAAGATCGAGGCCCAAA
>Ga0070741_10011491_pt1 | contig 16346 bp, 18 predicted proteins | sample Coa_R1_4_FD_66440 | JGI IMG/M metagenome (GOLD analysis project Ga0070741, IMG submission 66440) | Surface soil microbial communities from Centralia Pennsylvania, which are recovering from an underground coalmine fire - Coalmine... | ecosystem: Environmental > Terrestrial > Soil > Unclassified ...
AATGGGCCGCCCCCTCTCGTCGTACTCAGCGAGCTTCAACGGGCCGTGACCCGTGATGTGCCAGACAATCTTGACCACGTCTTCACCCGCGAACGCCCGGACCGCCTCGCGAACCGCAACCACATCCCCACAAACCACAAGCCGGACACCCGCGATCAACTCATGCCCCTAGACAACCGATCCTCCATATGAGCGACTGAGCACTCGTGCGTCGACACCGGATCGGCAGGACCGCTGACGATCGGATTCGCGTGAAAAGGGGACGCGGATTGAGCGATGGCCGGGCGCTCGAGATCGGTGGAGGGCAACCGCCAGTCAAGTTGAGTCCCGGCCCCAGCTCATGAAAGAAGCCGGCGCCAGCCCGGTTGGCGCGGTCGGCCACCCGCGGTTGCCGAGCCGTATGAGTCCAGCGCAAACCGTGTCCCCAACCGTGTCCCGAACTCCGCAAATCTGACCCCAACCAAGGTCACCTCACAGAACTAAAAAGCCCGTAGCGAACGCAAATGCCCTGCACATGAGCCACTTGTAATGAAGGGGTTGGGAGTTCGAGTCTCCCGGCGGGCTCTCGGGAAAGCGCACCGGCCCCGCAGTCGCAACCAGTATCGCCTTCGCTCCTCGCCTCGTGGCGCGTGGCGCCGTCGGTGGCTGTCGGGCTTGGGCTGAGGATGCTAGCCGCGGGGCCAGCTCACCTCCTGACCGTACTCCCATTGAACGTGCCTGTGTGAACGGCCCGCGAACTTAACATTCAAATGGGTATCACGCGCGACCGGTAGCCTCGGCATGAGTTCGCGACTTCACGGGCTCGGGCGCTGAGCAGGGATTCTTCGGTCCTAGGCCGGTACAGAAGAGCTACCCAGAATGGTCGAGTCTCGGGGCCGCCGTGTGCCGAATCGTGCGATCCCGTCGTTGAGCACCCGCCCGAATGGACGACGCCGTAGCCGGCCGGATCCAGCTCTGGTTGGCTAGAGCCCGCGCTCGCGAGCGTCCTTGCTCATGGCCCTGGCGAGCGCCGCCGGCTGGACTCGAGCCTCGAGTTCGCCGACCCGCTCGCTCAGTCGCGTCGACTCGCGGTGCACGGAATCCTGAAGCCCCTGGACGAGCTGCTCGAGTTGTGTGATCGTGGACTCGAGCGCGTGCAGCTCATCCAGCCGAGGATCGGGCATTGACGGCCTCTCGCGCTCATCCGCCGCGGCGGACACGCGACGAGTCTGCCGAGTCCGCGCCGATCAGTCCCTCCCGCTCGTGCATAGATCACCGCCGGCCAGGTCGCGAGACTGGGCGGGGCTGCTAGCGGCGGCCTTCCTTATTCGTCACCTGGCGGGTCACCAGCGAGCCGCTCTCGACCTGCTCTCGGACCAGCGCGAGCTTCTCAGCCCGCGGCAACGCCATCCGCGCCTCCCCGCAGCACCCCGACACCGGCCGACCAACGCGCTACAAAATGGCGGGCAGATGACAGCTTCCGAGTCGTGCTGCTCAGGTGCCCAGGACTTCAGCTCCGACCAGCCAACCAGTCGCACATGAACGCAAGCGAGCCCCCCGACCACCCATGACTTCGATCACGGAGGTAGCGGTCATCACCGGAGAGCGCTACCGCATCGAGGGAGATCCCAAGGACGTCGAACAGATCATCCTCGACGCCGCTCGCGGGTCGATCATGCAGCTTGCATGGCTCATCGAGGCCGAAACCGGCGAGGACATCGTCGTCAACCCCGATCATGTCGTCACGCTCAGAGCTGTCGACTCCTAGACGCTTCCTCGCGCCGCACATGAGGCCGTAGGCAACGCCCTGCGTGAACGGCAAGCTCGACACCTGAACGGCGCGGTGTCGGCGGGCCGCGCCGCAGGGTCTAGGGGGTGGGTCACTTTGGGGTGTTGCTCTGTAGCGATACCACCGCGCTATGCGGGGGTGGATCGAAGTTGTAGAACTTGCCGGGTTTTGCGCCAGGTTTGCCGAACCCGATTCCTGCTTTTTCGAGTGCTGCGACCACGCCGGTGATGCTTGGGATGGTGTAGGCCTGAAACGCGCGGTCGTCCGGTAGCTGTTTTTGGGCGAACCGAACGAGCGCGAGGTGTTGCGCTTCGACGCCGCCGATCTCCCCGGCGTAGCGAGCGAGAGAGGCCTTGCCGGCTTTAGCGAATGTGGTGGTCGCGATCAGGTAGGCGTCGACGAACAGCGTTTCGGCGAGCTCAAGCACCTTGAACGGCTGGCCGGGTTTAAAGAACGCGTCAGGCGCCCAGAACGTCGTCGTCAGCGGTTTCGCACCGAGGGTTTTCAGCGTCTTGTAGTGGTCGTATTCGGCGGCGTTTGCCGCCTTGAGGACGGGCACGAACTTCGTCACTCCGGTCTTGCTCGCGTGCTCGATTAGCCCGGTCAGGTAGGTGACCGCAAGCGCCTCGGCGGTGATCGCAGTGTTGACGATCTGTGTCGCTTCACTCGAGCTGGAGGCCCCCAGTGCTCCGGCTGGCGCGAGCACAGATGAGGCGGCGGCCGTGGTCGCGGCTCGGCCCAAGAGCACGCGACGGGTGAGCCCGTCGGTGGGTGTGTCGTCAAGCACGTTCTCGAGCACTTGGACGTCCTCGGAAGTCATCTGATCGTTGCTATTCATCGCGTTTCCTTTCAGGGTCGATAGCCGGGGTCACCGCGGAGCCGTGTGCTTGACGTGGGTCACCGCGCTCGCTGGCGGCGGCGCGAAGGTGACGAACTTCCCGGGCGCCGAGCCCTTTTTGCCAAAGCCCACCCCCGCTTTCTCCAACGCCGCGACGATCCCGTCGATCGAGGTGATCGAGTACTCGGTAAAGCCCAGGTTGTTGGGCAATTTGCCGGCCGCAAACCGAGCGAGCGCGAGATGCTGTGCCTCGACGCCGGAGATCTCTGACGCGTAGCGCGCGAAGCTTGCCTTCCCCGCCCTCGCAAACGTCGTGATCGCAATCAAATATGCGTTGACGAACAGCGTTTCGGCGAGTTCCAGCGTGGGGAACACGCCCGACAGATGCGCCCCGAAGAAGGCGTCGGGCGCCCAGAACTTAGTCGTCAACGGCTTGGCGCCCAGACTCGAGGTCAGCACCTTGTAGTGGTCGTACTCCTCGGCGTTCGCGGCCTTCAAAACATCGGCGAACTTGGCCACCGGGGTCCCTTTCGATTTCTCGATCACCGCCGTCAGGTAGGTGACCGCCAGGGCCTCCGCTGTCGCCGCGGTATCGATGATCTTCTTGATCTCCGAACCCGAGGATGAACCCGGAGACCTTGACGTTGTCGTCTTTTTCTGCGTCGTCTGCGAGCTTCCACCACACGCGGCAAGCAACGCACCCACGCCGCCGAACGCCAGAAGACTCCCACCAGCTCGCTGCACCAGCCGCCGCCGGGTCCCCGGCTCAAGCGAGCTATCGGCAAGAGCGTTTTCAAGCAGCTGAACGTCTTCGCCGGTCTGCCAAACGGGTTGCTGATCAGGCATGAAATGTCCCTTCGTTGCCGTAATGGCGCCGGCCGAACCCGCCACGGGCCGGTCGGCGCCCCCACCTGGATAAAGGCCATACGCACTGCTAACCCGCATGGATCACTGCCCTGTCCGATGATCCAAAGCCCGCCAACCCGCGTAGAAGGTCGTCGGCGGGCAGGGGTCCGCCACGAAGCCAACCGGTACCTACAAACTCATTTTTGTTTCGGTCAACTCGCCAATTTGCGGGCGACGATCCCCGCAGGCTCGCCGACGAAGATCTGATGGAGCGCGTCCGAGACGGCGACGCGGATGCCTTCGCGGTCATCTTCGACCGACATGCGGGCGCCGCCTTCTCCCTCGCATATCGAATGTGCGGTTCAGCCGCGCGTGCCGAGGACGTAGTTCAAGAGGCCTTCTTTTCGTTGTGGAGGACCGGCGTGCGCTATGACCGCGTACGAGGAAGCGTGCGCTCCTGGGTGCTAAGCGCGGTGCACAACCGCGCCATCGACGAGCTGCGGCGGGGGGCAGCGAGCAGCTCGCGCGATGTGGTCGACGAGCGGCTCACCGCGAGCTTGCCTGCTGCGCAAGAGACCGCGGCCGAAACCGAGCGACGCGACGACGCCCGTCGCGTGCGCTCGGCACTCCAAGAGCTCCCCAAGGACCAGCGCCAGGTGATCGAGCTGGCATATTTCGGCGGCTTTACTCACCGCCAGATCGCTGACATGCTCGACCTTCCCGCGGGGACGGTCAAAGGGAGGATGCGGCTCGGCTTGACCAAGTTGCGCCTTCTACTGGGTGACCTTGCGGGGGCGGTCGGATGAGCGGCCGCGACCACATGCCCACCACGCACGACTGCAACGGGGACGCCGCCGCCTACGCCCTCGGCGCGCTCGAGCACGGCGAGGCGGACGCCTTCAAGCGCCACCTCGAGAGCTGCGCGGTATGCCGCGATGAGCTGACGGCGCTTCAGGAGGTCGTGCACGCGTTGCCGATGGCGGCGCCGCAGCACCCGGCCCCGAAGCGGTTGCGTCGGCAGGTGCTACGCGCCGCAGGCAAGAAGACCACGCCGGCCCGCAAGGTCCGCCTGCGTCGCGCGCCGTTGAGGCCGCCTCGCACCCGAGCAATGGTTCTCGCCGGCGCGTGCGCGGCGATCGCGCTCGCCGTGCTGGCGGGATTGAATCTTTCGAGCGGCTCTGGGGTACGCGTGATCCCTGCGCGGGTGGCAGGCATCTCAGGGGCCGCGCAAATACGACTCTCCGATAACCGAGGCGAGCTGATCGTGCGCAACCTCTCCCCTCCACCGCCGGGCGATATCTACGAGCTGTGGCTCAAGCGACCGCATCGCACGCCCACGCCGGTCAACGTGCTCTTCAGCGTCACCACAACAGGCGCCGCCGAAATCGGACTGCCACCCAAACTGGGCGGGATCAAAGAGATCCTGGTCACGCCCGAACCGAAAGGTGGAAGCCCCCGCCCCACCCACAGGCCCGTGATCGTCGCGCCGCTGACCTGAGAACCGTCAGGAATGATCCGAGCTGCGCCGCAAGTCCCTAACCCGGCGTCGTCGGTCTTGGTCTCCTTGACCGCCTCCAAGCCGTGAGAACGACTCCTACTACGGTTGAGGTCCACCCGGCGGGCTCGCATGCGGGGTGAGCGCACGCCGTTTCAGGTTTGAGCGCGGCGCCTGAGTTCGGCCAGTACTTCATCTAAGTCCCCATCCTCGCGCGCGCTCGCCCGCTGCACCCCCGCGCCCCCGCCCTCGGCCAGCAGCTCCCGCAGGCAGCGATCCTCGTCGGGTTGAACGCGGTCGAGCAATTCGGCGAGGAGCTCGCGGACCGGACGCAGGGCGCCGTCGCGTTGGGGCAGCCGCGCGTCGAGCCCTTCGCGACCGGCGCGGAAGGACGCCTCTTCAAGAATCTCCGGGGCCGGGCTCCAGTCCGCAGAGGAGTCAGCTGCGTGGCATGCCAGGGCATGCACGAGGTTCACCAGCCCTTCGGTGTGAGCCAGGGAGACCTGCGCGTCTAGCGCTCGGAGCTCCACCGTCCCCAGTTTGGGATGCGGACGGAGCTTCCACCAGTGGAACGTGTAGTCGGGCACCTCGGCCACGCGCGTCAACTCCTGCGCCATCGCGCAGAAGTCGGCCCAGTCCGCGAATGCCCGCGGCGCGCCGGAGCGTGGCCAGGCGCGAAGTGTGATCTCGCGTGCCGAGGCGAGTCCGGTATCGCGGCCATGACGAAACGGAGAATTCGCCGCGAGCGCCTCCAACAGCGGCAAATGAGGGCGTAGCCCATTGAACGCGCGGATCGCTGTTTCGGCGTCTGGCATGCCGACGTGAACATGCAGTGCGCCCACGGGATCGACAATCGCGTCGCCGAGAAGAGCCGAGATGAAGTTGTACCGCTCCTTGTCAGTGATTTCGGCCTCGCCCTCTTGGGCAGTGGGGTGGGTCCCGGTGCCCAACAGCTCAACTCCTACGCCCAGTACCGCGTCGCGCAGCGCACGAAGGTCGGCAATCGCCTCCTCCGTAGACCGGCACACGCCCGAAATCAATTCGACCTGGCAGGCGTGAACCTCAGCTGAAACCTCCCCGCGCGAGAGCTCGGGCAAGTTCTCAAGCACGTGCGCCCCAGCGTTTCGCTGGCGCCCCGCGTCATCCACCAAAAACAGCTCTTGCTCGACTCCAAGCGTGAATGGCTCCGTACAGCCAAAGGCGGGGGCATCGAGATCGGACTTGGGCATAAGTGTGGATCCTCCTCGGCGATCGTGGACGTTCCCCCGATCCCCGATGGCGAAGTACGACCTCGAAGCTAGCGACCTCGGAGGTTGCCGGCGCGGGTGTGAGTGCCTCCGCAGCCCGCTGCTGCGATAGCACCGGCAGCTAAGGTCGCGACAACAATGCGTTTTATCGCGCTTACCACACCTGACGGATGTGCGCGGACACGATCGTGCCGCCCGCCACGTCGTATGCCAGATCAGGTCAAGCGGCGCGATCGTGAAGGATCCACCCTCAAACCGCCTCCGCGAGAACTCGACGCCCATGGATAGCCTCGGCGACCGCCTGCGGCACGCGGCAAGTGCCCGTCGTTCGGTCTGACCGGCAACTATTCTCGCGCGGTGCTGGGGCTTGGCATCACCGAGGAGAACCGCCGTTGGTGGGTGCTTGGCAGCATGACCGTCGCGCTGCTGCCGTTGAGCATCGGCGGGTTCGGGTACGTGGTCACGCTGCCGGCGATCGCCTCCGATCTGCACGGCACGGCCGCGGATCTGGCGTGGACGCTCAACATCGAGGTGCTGTTCTTCGGTGCCTCGACGATGGTGATGGGCCGCCTCGCCGACGTGATCGGGCGTCGGCGCATGGTCGGGGCGGGAATGCTGGCCGTCATCCTCAGCTCGGTCGCGTGCGCGCTGGCTCCCTCGGTCGAGCTGCTGATTGTGTTCCGCGGTCTACAGGGCATCAGCTTCGGGATGGTCTACGGCGCGTCGCTGCCGATCGTCTCGACCGCGTTTCCCGATGAGCAGCGCGCGACCGGGCTCGGGATGTGGGCGGCCGGCTATCTGATCGGAGCGGTTCTCGGCACCCCGCTGGCGGGCCTGCTGGCGGACGCGGTGTCGTGGCGGGCGCTGTTCTGGCTAAGCGTGCCGCTGATGCTCATCGCCTTAGGGCTGACCTCGATGGCGGTGCCGGAGTCGAGGGATCCGACGGTGCCGCGACGGATCGACTGGTTCGGCGTGATTCTCCCCGCGCTGGGCATCCTCTCCCTGCTGTACTCACTGCAGGAGGCCAACGATGTCGGATGGGATGCGCCCAGCATCGTGGCCGGGTTCATCGCGGCCGCGGTCCTGCTGACGTTGTTCATCGTCGTGGAGCGTCGGGCACAACAGCCACTGATCGACTTCGGGCTGTTTCGCAACCGCACCTACAGGGTCTCGTGCGGGGTCGGGATGGTTTCGCAGATATCTCAGGGAGCGATCCTCTTCTTCGTCCCGCTGTTCCTGGAGAGCGCGCTTGGCCTGTCCGCGCTCACCGCCGGAATATCGCTGCTCGCGCTCACGGTCCCGATGTTCGTGCTCGCGTTGATCGCCGGCCGTATGCTCGCCCGTTACGGCGGACGGTCATTGATGGTGGCGGGCGCGGCCCTGCTCGCTCTGTCCTCAGGGGTCCTGCTGGCTGTCGGTTCAAAGCGGGGCTTCGGGCTGGTGCTCTTGGCGCTGGTCGTCAACGGCGTCGGGGCGAGCCTGGCCTTCAACGCCTCGAACATCACCGGCGTGGAGTCGATCGAGGCCGAGCACTCGGGCCTCGCGTTTGGGGTCATGTCCCAAATCCGCCTGATCGGCTACATGCTCGGGGTGGCGCTTCCGCTCGCTGTGTTCAACGCGCTGGCGTTCCACAGGCTTGACCAGCTCGCCGGACTGACCGGCAGTGGCCTGACCAGCGACCAGCTCAGCGAGATCCGCGCCGTGCTGGCCGGTTCTGACTCGGCGCGCAGCCAGCTCGTCTCCGCGTCTCCCGGTGTCGCACACGATCTCGACAACGTGGTGCGCACGGCGTTCGCGTCCGGTCTCCGCGGCGCGATGGCGCTCGTCACGGCGGCCGGCGTCGTCGGCGTCGTGATAGCGCTGCGAACCCGCCGCGCAGAAACCGCTCCGACGTCCGAGTCAGGCGGCTGGCCGGGTAAAGCACACGCTCATGGCCCGGCCCGGTGACGCGGCCAGCGCCAGGCTCAGGGGCGGCGCGCCGCGGAGCGGATTCGATTAGATGCTGCGGTTTACGGTGAGCAGGGATTAACCGGACAGATTGGAGTACTCATGAAGACGCGCAGGCTAGGTTCGCTCGAGGTCTCAGCATTGGGGCTCGGATGTATGGGAATGTCGGCTTTCTACGGCTCGACGGACGAGGCAGAGTCTGCAGCGACCATCCAGCGTGCGCTTGAGCTGGGCATCAACTTCCTCGACACCGCGCAGCTGTATGGCCCGTTGACCAATGAGGAGCTGGTGGGCCGGGCAGTCAAGGGACGCCGCGAGCAATACGTGATCGCGACCAAGTTCGCTCGGCGCATGGAGTCAGCTAAGCCGGGAGACATGTCGACGATCGGACCGTTGGACGGTTCGGCCGAGCACGTTCGCAGCTCGATCGAAATCTCCCTCCGGCATCTGGGGACCGACTATGTGGATCTCTTCTACCAGCACCGCGTGGACCCGAACGTCCCGATCGAGGAGACCGTCGGCGCGATGGGCGAGCTGGTCGCGGCCGGCAAAGTACGGCACATCGGGCTGAGCGAGGCCGCACCCGAAACCATCCGCCGGGCCCACGCCGTGCACCCGGTCACGGCCGTGCAGACTGAGTACTCGCTGTGGAGCCGCGATCCCGAGCGCGAGGTTCTGCCGACCTGTCGCGAGTTGGGCATCGGCTTTGTGCCGTACTCGCCGCTGGGCCGCGGCTTCCTCTCTGGGCGGTTCACCTCGCCGGATGAACTTGAAGAGACCGACTTCCGCCGCACCGGGCCGCGGTTCACCGGCACGAACCTGGAGGCCAATCTAAGACTCGCTGCCAAGGTGGCGGAGATTGCCGAGGAAAAGGGGATCACCTCGGCTCAGCTGGCGCTGGCCTGGGTGCTTGCCCAGGGCGAGGACCTCGTCCCGATCCCCGGCACCAAACGCCGAAGCTATCTCGAGCAGAACGCCGCCGCGGTCGACATCGAGCTGACCGACGAGGACCTGGGACGAATCGACGCCGAGTTGCCGGAAGCAGCCGGCGAGCGCTACGACGAGTCCGGCATGGCCGCGGTCAACCTCTAGCGCTCTCGCTGCTGGGAATCAGGAACCGCGCGACCTCACGCGGGGTGGGCGTCTGGAGTCCTCAACCATCCGGGCTGCCAGTAGTGGCGGTCGAGCTGGATTACACGTAGGCCGGTCCTGCGGCCGAGTTTGGCCGCAAAGGTTGTCTTGCCCGCACCTCCGCAGCCCACCACGGCAACGCGCTCCACAGCGATCAGTAGGGCAGCTCGTGGGGCCAGCAGCTTCGATAGTCGGGCTCGATCGCTGACTCGAAGCGCACCGCATCGATTACGGGCCGGCCCTCCAGTAGCGCGCGGGCAACCCGGTGCATTCCGTCCATGACCCGTCCGTCGTGTCCGAGGATGATCGGATAAGAGACGTCAACCTCGCTGATAAGGCGTGCGTGCTCGACGACGTTGCGGACCGTGGGCAGCTCGTCACCTCCATCGAACCAGTAGACGGTGTCGATCTCCGCGATCGAATCGACGAGCACCCGCTCCACCGGCAAACCGCGACTCAGTTCCACGAGCCGGTCGACATCCCAAGCGTCAAAACCTTGCTCGGCCGGCCAGAAGTGGTACTGCTTGCGCATCTCGAAAAGTGTCGCGCACCGGGCATCCGGCATCACCTCGGCGCACCAGCCCGCTGGCGACCCCCGTGTAGGGTGAGCGCCTATGGATCGACTAAACGCCCTTGACGTCCCCGGCTCGCTCGCCGAGGTTTGTCGACCGGAGAAGTTGGCGCTTCTTGTTTACGACATGCAGGTGGGAATTTTGGGGCAGATCCCCCACCGCGAGAGTGTGATTGACAAAGTTCGTGAGGTCCTTGAGTCGGCGCGGGCTGCCGGCATTCGGACTTACTTCACGCGGCACATCACGCTGCCGATCGAGCTGATGGGCGTCGCCCAACTGCGGATGTGGCGTGTTTGGCAACGGGTTGAGCGCCTGCAGGACGTGGAGTCGCCTTTTTTGCCGGATGCGCCGCAGACGCAGATCGCTCCCGAACTCGCGCCCAACAACAGAGAGGCAGTCCTGGACAAGCTCACGCTGTCGGCGTTTGCCGGCACCCCTCTGGAACTTGCTCTGCGCGGCGCCGAAGTTCAGGCGCTGGCGGTGGTAGGAGTAGCAACCGAGATCGGAATCGAACCGACGGTACGCCATGCCGGCGATCTGGGCTTCATCCCGGTCGTCGTCACCGACGCGTGCGGCGCGGGAAATCTTGAGGCCGGCGCTCGGACAATAGAAACCCTGCGCTTCCTGGGTGACGCGATGCTCACGAACGCCGCCGAATTTCGGGCAGCTCTCGGCGCCACCAGCTGAGGCCCGTCTCACACACGGACCGCCGGATACTGTTGTCGTGAGCGAGCGCGTAATGATACGTACGATCGACGGGCGGGCCTCCGGATTGTCCTGACGAGCGCATCGCGTGGTTAGACTCGCGCGACGGTGATATCTGCCGCTGGCCTGCAGGCGAGGTCGTGTCGGGGTGGAAAGGGCCGCAGGTGGCCGGCGCTGGTGGCCGCCACAGCGTGCCTGGTAGTTCTCGGGGGATGCGGGTCAGGTGCGTCCACTGGTTCATCTTCGTCGCGCGTTGCGACCGGCTCCCGCGACTGTCCTGGCCAGAAGCTCACCTGCGAGCAGCTCATAGCGCTCGGTCTGTCCTACCCGTATCCCCGGGAGCCGACCTCTTACCTCTACGTCGCCGGTGCCGCCTATCCGTACGTCTCCATCCGACACCACTCGCTGGCAGACGCGTCGGTCCGCGTCGCCGGTACGGTCGTCACCGTCCGCGAGCTGCTCAAGCAACTTGGCGAGGAGAGACAGGCCCACGTGGCTCGTACTCCAGTGATCGCGTACGGCTCAAACGCGAACGTCGACGCCCTCTCGCGCAAGTTCCTGCATTCCAACTTCCACGGAGCGGCTGTGATCCCCGTGATCAAGGGCACCTTGCACGGCTTTGACGTGGCCTGGTCGCCACAGTTCGTGTTCAACGGAGCGATGCCCGCCACAATCGTCCACTCGGCCGGCACTTCGGTCAGCGCGTGGATCACCTGGTTGGACGCGTCCGAACTCCGCTGGATGAACGCCACCGAAGATGTCGGGACCCTGTACTCGTTCGGCGTTCTCAGCCACGCTCGCATTGATGCCCCCGGACCCCGATCGAGGCGACCCCGGGTCTACGTGGATTGCTTTGGCGCGCTCCGAATCCACGGTGAGATCGTCGCCATCCGCCCTGTGCCCGCAGGTAGACGCTCGCTTGTTCCCGTCGACTCCGCGGCCGCTCTGGCGAGGGTTGCACCGCTGATCGGTTGGCACGGCTCGGTGTTCGACCTGCTGCTGGACAACGTCCGCCACCCGGCGGACAGCGCGAGCCGCAGCAGGACTCTCGAGGCCTTCGGCACCCAGCCCGCCTTACCGGGGTATGAGGTCATCCACCCCTGCGCCAGAGGGTGAGGGTGATCGAGCGCCCGGCCGGCGGCCAGGCGAGGGCGGCCTACGCCGCACCCGGCCAGTAGGCGGGCGCGGCCTAGGCTGCGCCCGCCTGGATCGCGATCGGACTCACCCCTGTGAGCCGTTCGAGTAGGCGCCGTCCTGGATGTCTTCGACGAGGGTGGGTCCAGTCGGCTCCCATCCGAGCAGCTCGCGGGTGATCGCGCTGGAGGCGGCCATGTCGAGACCGACGAACTGAGCGAGGAAGCCGAAGCGCTCCCCGGCCTCGTCGAGCGAGATCGGGGTCGCTGGGAGCGCAAAGCGGTGGCTTATGGCCTCTGCGATATCGCGCATCGCGATTCCTTCCTCGCCAACGGCATGGAGCACCGAGCCACCAGGGGCGTGCTCAATCGCAAGGCGGACGAGCCGGGCAGCATCGCTGCGGTGAACGGCCGCCCAGCGGTTCTCGCCTTCTCCTACGTAGCCGGCGGCGCCGTGGCTGCGGTCGGCATCGACGATCCGGGCGATGAACCCGTGATCGCCGGCGCCGTGGACAGTGGGCGCGAACCGGACGCTGATCGATCGCACGCTCCGGTCGGCTAGCGCGAGCACCGCTCGCTCGGAGGCGGCGCGCGGGCTGACCTCATCGCTAGGCAGGTCTCGCTCGGTGGCGATCCCACCCGGCCTAAGGCCCGCGACACCCGCGGCGACGACGAGCGGCCCGTCGCTGCCGTCGAGCATCCCCCCGAACACCTCGATCGCGCGGCGGTCCGACGCGGCGGCCTCCTCGAAATGTCCGGTCCAGGCGATGTCGTGCCGGAAGGCCAGGTGGACGACCCCATCGGCCCGCTCGGCCCCCGCCCGCAGGACATCGATGTCCTGGACATCGCCGCGCAAGACCTCGGCGCCGGACGCGGCGACCTTCGCGGCCGCCGCATCCGACCGAGCCAGCCCGATGACTTGATGGCCAGCGCCGACCAGTTCGGGAACGACGGCAGAGCCGATCCACCCGCTCGCGCCGGTAACGAATACACGCATGAGAGATCCTCCGTATTTAGGAATTTCGGTTTCGGCGACGAGTGCCGAATCGGTCCGCGCGGATGGATCCGATGTCAGTCGCTGCCATCAATTTAGCATCTGATGTCAGTGGCTGTCAACACAGCAACTATGATTCAAGAATGGGTCGATGGGAACCTGACGCGCGCGGCCGGCTGGAGCGGGCAGCGCTCGCCCTCTACGGTGAGAACGGCTTTGAGAACACGACGGTGGCGCAGATCGCCGAACGGGCGGGCCTGACCGAGCGGACGTTCTTCCGTCACTTCGCCGACAAGCGCGAGGTCCTGTTCGGCGGCGGAAGCGCGCTGCAGGACCTGATCGTCAGCATCATGGCCGACGCGCCGGCCTCGTTGACACCGATCGATGCGGTGGCCGTCGGGCTCGAGGCCGCCGGGGACCGGTTCTTCGTTTCCGAGCGCCGCGATTTCTCCAGACAGCGCCAGGCTGTGATCGCCTCCAACCCTGAGCTCCAGGAACGGGAGCTGACCAAGCTCGCAGCACTCTCTACGGCGATCGCCGACGCGTTGCGGCGACGCGGCGTCGACGGCCCAACCGCTGGCCTCACCGCCGAGATCGCGATCGCGGTTTTCAGAACCGCGTTCGAGCGCTGGATCGACGAAGCCAACCAAAACGACTTCTCCGACCTCGTCCGCGAATCCTTGCACCAACTCAAGGCGCTGGCCGCCGCGTAGACGTCGGCGGTCTGTCAATACGGCCGCGCCGTGGGGATTGCCCGGGGGACGGTTATCGCCAGCGCATTGGGCGAAATGGTGGCCGGGAAATCTGCCCGTGTTTAGATCGCTTGAACTTGGGGACAAGGACACGAGGCAGTAGACACCGGAATGAGGGGAATCCGGCGGATCAGCTGTGATCCGCTGACCTAGAAAGGAGACAGAAGTGCGTAAACGCATGCCATCAGTCATAACCGCGGCGGCGGCGACAGCCTTGCTGGCCGCCCTGCCGGCGACGGCGTCGGCCGCTACGCACCACGTGCTTACGACAAAGAAGGTGGGCGGGCCGAACGTGGCGGTCGGCGCGACCCTGAAGGCTTCGCTTAAAAAGGGTACGAAGGCGACGTTCTACAGCCCCGGCACCACGACCGGCGTTACCTGCGGTAAGTCCTCTCTGACCTCCAAGGTGACCAAGAACCCGGCAGCACCGGGCACCGCAACCGAATCGCTCACCGCACAGACGTTCAGCAGTTGCACGACCAACATCACCGGAGCGACCTCGGTGAAGAGCGTGAAAGTGCTCAACCTGCCCTATGCCACGACCGTCAGCGATGCTTCCGGCAATCCGGTCACCGTGAGCAAGCCGAGCACGCGGCTATCGCTGAACACGGTGATCGGCGTGGTTACGTGCACCTACAGCGCGGCCACTATCCATGGAAAGGCCTCCAACACGGGCAATCTGATCACTTTCAAGAATCAGTTGTTCACGTTGTCCTCGGGGTCGTCCGCATGCCCGGCTAGCGGCGACTTCTCAGCAAAGTTCGGCCCGGTGACGGACACGAGCGTGTCGGGCAGCCCGGCGGTCTTCGTCAACTAGCACGGGCTAAGGATCCACGCCGCAGCCGAGGCGATGTGCGCGGCTAGGTGATCTGAAAATCGACCATGGCGGGCCCAGCCTCGAGCGTTCGCGCGGGGTTGGGTCCGCGGTCGCGTGGTCGGGCGCGGCCCGGGATTGGTCTGGCGCGCCCGGGGATTTGGTCACTCGGGCGCGCCCGGGGATTTGGTCATTCGGGCGGGCCCGGGGATTGGTTAGTCGTTTTGCCATTCGCCCCCGGGCTTGCACACAGGCGTTCACGCTCATCGGAGCTTAAGGTCGCCCCTGCAACAATCGCGCGGTGATCGAGGTCGAGCACGTCACGAAGCGCTATGGCGACAAGGTCGCGGTCGAGGACCTGAGCTTTGCGATCAGGCCGGGGATCGTGACCGGCTTCCTGGGCCCCAACGGCGCCGGGAAATCGACCACGATGCGGGTGATCCTTGGGCTTGACAAGCCCACGGCGGGGTCGGCGCGGGTGAACGGACGTGCTTATCGTAAGTTTCCCGCGCCGCTGCATGAGGTCGGTGCGATGCTCGAGGCGCGAGCGATCCATACCGGGCGGTCGGCCTACAACCATCTGTTGGCGATGGCCCAGACCCACGGCATAGGCCGCCGACGGGTGGAGGAGATGGTTGAGCTGGTCGGGCTGACCGACGTGGCCCGCAAGCGAGCCGGAGGGTTCTCGCTGGGGATGGGACAGCGGCTCGGGATCGCGGCAGCGCTTCTTGGCGACCCGGGCACGCTGATCTTGGACGAGCCCGCCAACGGCCTTGATCCCGAGGGGATCCTGTGGATACGGAACCTGATGAAGCGCCTCGCTGCTGAGGGGAAGACGGTGTTTCTCTCCTCGCACTTGATGGCGGAGATCTCCCAGACAGCCGAGCACCTGATCGTGATCGGCCGGGGACGACTGATTGCCGATACGAGCGTGAGCAAGATCGTTGCCGAGGCGTCGGAGGGCGCTGCGGTGATGGTGCGAACGCCGCAGGCCGACGAGCTCGGCCGGGCGCTCGCCGCCGAGAAGGCAACGCTGCTCAGCCCCGAGCAGGGGCTGCTCGAGGTACACGGCTTGAGCAGCGCAGAGATCGGGACGATTGCGGCCCGAGGTGGGGTCGTACTTCATGAGCTGATCCCGCAAAAGGCGTCACTGGAGGACGCATTTATGCGCCTGACGGGAGACGCCGTCGAATACCAGGCGCTCGTGGGCGGAGAGCAGAGAGACGGCGCGGAGGTGGCCGCATGAGCGCGGTCACGCCGGTGATGGATCAGCCGTCCGGGTCTCCGCACGTCCAAGCGGGCCGGGTGACGCTGCCCCGCGTGTTGCGCTCGGAGTGGACAAAGCTCTGGACGCTGCGTTCCACGCGCTGGTCGCTGCTCGCGGCGTTCATCGCCATGGCCGGACTGGGTCCGCTCGTTGCGGCGGTTCAAATGGCGCGCTGGAGCCAATTGAGCGTCCACGACCGGCTGACGTATGACGCGGTCAATACGGGAGTCGGCGGGTGGCACCTCGCGCAACTGGCGATCGGAGTGCTGGGCGTGCTCGTGATCACGGGCGAGTACGGGACGGGCATGATCCGCTCCAGTCTGTTGGCGGTTCCCCGCCGACTGCCGGTGCTCTGGGCCAAGCTGCTCGTTTACGCGCTGGTCACCTTCGTGTTGATGCTGATCGCCTCGATGATCTCCTTCCTCGTCGTCCAAGCGATCGTGACCCAACACCACGTCCAACATTCGTTGTTCTCCTCGGGAGCCTTGCGAACGGTGATTGGCGCCGCGCTATTCCTCACCGTGCTCGGCGCGCTCTGCCTGGGACTCGGCACCATCCTGCGCAACACCGCCGGCGGGCTCGCTGCATTCGTCGGGTTGCTCTTCGTGCTACCTGGCATCAGCGCCATCCTCCCCTCCAGCATCGACAATGCTGTCTCGCCCTACCTACCGCTGAATGCGGGTACCACCGTCGCCAGCCACACGTTCGATAACCCCCACCATCTGGCCGTGTGGACCGGCTTTGCGCTGTTCTGCGGTTACGCGGCGGTGGCGATCATCGGTGGCGCGGTGACCATCATGCGCCGAGACGCCTGAGGAACCACGTCCGAAAGCTCTG
>Ga0070741_10011492_pt1 | contig 16345 bp, 11 predicted proteins | sample Coa_R1_4_FD_66440 | JGI IMG/M metagenome (GOLD analysis project Ga0070741, IMG submission 66440) | Surface soil microbial communities from Centralia Pennsylvania, which are recovering from an underground coalmine fire - Coalmine... | ecosystem: Environmental > Terrestrial > Soil > Unclassified ...
GGGTTCGCGACCACGCAGTTCCTCTCGCCGCTCGAGATCCGCGGCCTCGAGGGCCGCGAGCTGAACGAGGCCTGGGCCGATGGGGCGGAGGCTTACCTGGGCTCGACCGTGGCGGGCTTCCCGAACATGTTCATGCTCTACGGGCCGAACACGAACCTCGGCGCGGGCTCGATCATCTACCAGCTCGAGAGCCAGATCGCCTACGCGCTCGACGCGATCCGCACCCTGGCCCGCGAGGGACCGGGCACCTACCTCGACGTCCGCCCCGAGGTCCAGGCGGCGTACAACCGCGAGATCCAGGCCCGCCTCGCCGGCTCGGTGTGGAACTCGGGCTGCCGGAGCTGGTACGTGAACGAGCGCGGCCGCAACACCAACAACTGGCCCGGCACGACGATCGAGTTCCGCCGCCGCACCCGCCGCCTCGACCGCGAGCGCTACCGGCTGGCGCGGGCGTCCTGAGCGGCGCCGGCCCAGGCGCCGCTCAGCGGCGGCGCTTCCGAGCCGCCTCGCCCCGGGAGGGCATGGAGGAGTGGTTAGGCCGTGCGGTTGTGTTAGGTTGGCTTGGCCAGCACGCGGAACGGTGGGTGTTTCCCTTGCGCCTTCCCAGCAAACTCGGCGCGATCGGCGTGGTCGTCGCGCTCACGGCGGCCGGCGCGGCCGGCGCGTCAGCCAACCCGATCGTCCCGCTGGGCACCGAGCTCTCGAATACCTACGAGCAGCTGCAGCAACGGACCGGCCTCGCACCCCTGATCGCGGGGCTCACACGACCGTACATCCAGGGCGCCGAGCGCAATGGCGACCCGTCGCGCTTCGGCCACTTCTCGCAGCCGTTCTCGGAGCCGACCATCGACGGCGTGCGGACGACCCAGAAGTGCATCCAGCACCAGCCGGACCGGAACGGCATCATCTTCGACTGCAAGCCCACCGCGGTCAGCGTGGCCGTCCTACCGACCGGCGACGTCCTCTACTACGACGGGCTCGAGGGCACCGAGAACGTCCAGACCTCGATCGTCATCGAGTACGGACGCAACGCGATCAACGATCAGAGCCGCCTCCTCAGCCTGCGAGGCGGTCACCCGGCTTGGTCGGTCCCGACGCCCGCCGACGGCGGCGCTCGCCCAGGCTCGAACGAGGCTGTGCTGCCGCCGCCGCTCTCCTCGACGGAGACGCAGAACGACGGCGCGCTCTTCTGCACCGACCTCAAGTTTCTGCCCGACGGCCGCGTGCTCGCCAATGGCGGGACGGGCTACTACCTCGAGCCGAACGTGGATGCCGGGAACGGCGTCGATTACGGCGTCACGGAGCTCGAGGGGTTGAAGTCAACCCGCCTCTACGACCCGGCCAGCAACAGCTGGCAGCAGGTGGGCGACATGCGCTGGGGCCGCTGGTACCCGACGACGGTGACGCTCCCGAACGGCCACCTGTTCACCGCGAGCGGGGTCACCAAGCTCGTGAAGCCCGTTTACCCGGACCGTCCCGGGGACTCGCTCACCAATGTGAGGGAGACGGAGACCTACGACCCGGTGACCGCGGAGTGGACCTACAACGGGGCCTCCGCCGATCGCTCACTGCCGCTCTATCCCCGCCTCTCGGTCCTTCCCGACGGAAAGGTGTTCTACGACGCCGAGGGCCAGTCGTTCAACCCGTTCGGCCAGTCCTACGACGAGGCGCTCTGGAACGAGGCCGCCGTTTACGACCCGCGAACGAAGACCTGGCGGAGCCTGGGCATCCCGGGCCTGAACGGCGCGACAAACCCGCAGGGGGACCTCGGTCACGCGATCCAGGACATCCAGGGGCGCGGGATCCCCGGCGGCGGCAGCGCCTTCACGATCCCCGGCTTCCGCGGCTCGACCTTCTCGGTCATGCTGCCGCTGACCCCCGGCGCCGACGGCAGGTACACGAAGGCGAGCTACCTGACCGCGGGCGGGGTGCTCAACCCGCCCAGCCCGGGCAGCTACTTCGCGACCTCCGACAGCCGGATCGTCACCGTGGACACGGCCCATGGCGACCGGATGACGACGACGCCTACCGGTGACCTCTCCGAGCCGCGTTGGTACTCGACGGCGGTCCTGCTCCCGACGGGGCAGGTGCTCGCCTTCAATGGCTCGGACCGCGACGAAGTGGCCGGGCCAGGGGTCGAGATCCCGATCCGCAAGACGGAGATGTTCGACCCCGCCACCGACCGCTGGACGACGCTCGCGAGCTCGCACCAGCCGCGCACGTACCACAACACCGCCGTCCTGCTCCCGGATGGGCGCGTACTCGTCGGCGGCCATGCGCCGATCTCCACCCTCTACCTGCGCGACACGACCGTCCTCCAGGGCGTCACGGCGCCCAACGACGGCCGTGATCCCTCCTTCGAGATCTACAGCCCGCCCTATCTCCACTGGGGCCCGCGCCCGGTGATCACGAGCGCGCCGACCTCGATCGACTACGGCACGACGATCCAGGTCACGACCGATATGCCCGCCAACCGCATCGACTCCGTGGTCCTGGTCCGTAACCCGTCGCTCACCCATCTCGTGGACGCCGACCAGCGAAACGTCGTCCTGCGGGTGATCTCGCGGAGCGGGAACACCCTGACCCTGGCCGCCCCGCCGGACGGCGCCGTTGCGCCGCCCGGCCCCTACATGCTCTTCGCCAACGCCAAGAGCGCCAGAGGCGACGTCCCATCCAGGTCGGTCCAGACCTTCGTCGGCCTCTCGAGCGTCGCGCCCTAGCTGGCCCGCCCGGGACGTCGTGGACACCCGGTAGCGGCCGGGCCCGGCAGCGGATCTGCGCGCCCCCCGACCGATGGCCGAGTTGAAGCGAAATGGTTGGATCAACTCGGCCATCGCCGGCCGCCGGGGGAGGGAGGTCGCTCGGCGAGGGGCGAAGCCTGCGGCGGGGGCGGGGTGCTCGGCCCGCAATCCCGGCGGCGGCCCGGGCCGTATGTGAGGGCGACGGGCAGTCACGCAAGCCCGGAGAACGATGAAGTCGAACAGGAGGATGCGCGTTGCTTGAGAGGATTCGGGTGATGGGGGTGGCGGGCGCGATCGCGGCCGTCGCGGTGCTCGCGGGCTGCGGGAGCGGCGGCTCGCCGTCTACCCAGCCCACGGCGGCCGGGGGCGGGGGCGCTGCAGCGGGCGGCGGCGCGACGGTGTCGGTGAGCGATAACGCCGAGCTCGGCAAGATCCTCGTGGACTCGAGGGGGATGACGCTCTACCTCTTCGAGAAGGACGACGCGGCCGACGAGTCCTACTGCAACGGCGCCTGCGCCAAGGAGTGGCCGCCGCTGACGACCAACGGCGCGCCGCAGGCGGGCCCGGGCGTGAGCGGCAAGCTGACCACGTTCAAGCGCGACGACGGAACGACCCAGGTCGCCTACGACGGCCACCCGCTCTACTACTTCGCGCACGACGCGAGCCCGGGCGACGTCAACGGCAACGGCTCGACCGCGTTCGGCGCCGAGTGGTACGCGATCACGCCGGACGGCAAGCCGGCCGAGGGCAGCGAGGGAGGCGAGGAGGGCTCCTCGACCACGACCTCGGGGGGCGGCTACAGCTACTGAGCCGCCCGCCCGGCCGCGGCCGGCCGGGGACCGGGCGCGGGGGCGCTCGCTCGGCGCCGCACCGCGCCGCCGTGCCCGGGAAGCGGGCCCCGCTCGGCCCCGCCACGAGCGGCTAGGCCTGGTCCCCCCCGGCGGCGAGCGGCGCGCTCGCCGCCGCGGCGCCGGTAGGCTCGCGCTGCGATGGGTGCGGCGGCGGCGCTGGTGGCGGGGCTGTTCCCGCTCTTCGAGGGAAGCGATGCGGTCAAGGCGCTGAGCGTGCCGCTCTTCACCGGCGCGATCGGCTACGTCACCAACTGGACCGGCGTCGTCATGCTCTTCTACCCGGTCCGCTTTCGCGGCGTCCGCTTCCCGGGGCTCGAGCCCCTCGCGCAGATCCTGCCGCGCAGGATCCAGCAGATCCCCGGCGTCATGCACGGGGGCATCGGCTGGCAGGGGATCATCCCCTCGCGGGCGGCGAAGATGGGCTCGATCGCCGTGGACAAGGGGATCGCCAAGCTGGGCAGCCCGGGCGAGTTCTACCGCCAGCTCGAGCCCGACCGGATCGCCGAGCAGATCCTCGCCACCGCGCGCGACGACATCCGCGACGTGGTCGAGCGGATCATGGCCCGCGAGCACGGCCAGCTCTGGCGCGACATGCCGCCGCGGGCCCGCGAGGCCGTGCACGCCCGGGTTCAGCAGCAGCTGCCCGAGATCGTGCAGGAGGTGACCGGCGAGATCGGCGAGAACATCGACCAGCTGCTCGACGTGAAGCTGATGGTCATCCGCCGGATCGAGGCGCAACCGGAGCTCGCGAACCGCATCTTCCTCGACGTCGGGCGGCGCGAGCTTCGCTTCATCATCAACTTCGGCTTCGTGTTCGGCTTCCTGCTCGGGATCCCGACGGCCTACCTGACCGTCTTCGTGCTGCCGGGGGAGTGGTGGCTCCTGCCGATCCTCGGGGTCATCATCGGCTACGTGACCAACGTGCTGGCGATCTGGATGATCTTCGAGCCCCTCGAGCCGCGCCGCATCGGGTTCCTCAAGCTGCACGGCCTCTTCCTGCGCCGCCAGCCCGAGGTCGCGGACGTCTACGCGGGGATCATCGCCGACGACATCGTCACGATCTCGAACATCGGCGACGAGCTCCTGCACGGGCCGCGCTCCGACCGCACGCGGCAGATGATCGAGCGGGCGCTGCGCCCGGCCGTGGACCGGGCGGCCGGGATCGCCCGGCCGGCGGTGCGGGTCGCCCTCGGCGCGCGGCAGTACGACAGGATCCGCGAGTCCGTCGCCGCCGAGGCGGTGGAGTACACGATGACCCCGCTCAGCGATCCGGACTTCAACCGCCGCCAGGCGGCCTCCGTCCGCAGGCTGCTGGCCGAGCGGATGCGAGCCCTGCCGTACCCGGACTTCTCGGAGATGCTGCGCACGGCGATGCGCGAGGACGAGTGGCTGCTCTACCTGCACGGGGCGGCGCTCGGGCTCCTCGCCGGCCTGATCCACCTCGCGATCTTCGGATGACCGCTGGCCGTGGAAGCTGACCGCGAGCGCGAAGGCGCCGAGCCCCCGGGCCGCCCGGCCGAGGCGCGCCGCTCGGCATCCGGCGAGCTGATCGGGGCCGCGCCGGGCCTCCTCCGCATCGCCGCCTCGGCCTGGTGGCGCTCGGCGGAGTGGTACGTCGGGTCGCTGCGCAAGCTGATCGGCGCGCCGCTCCGCGGCGCGCCGCTGCCGCCGGCGCCGCGGCGCGAGGCCGGGCGGGAGGCCGAGCCGCCGCCCTCCCAGCAGTCGCTCCGCGAGCGCGGCGCGGAGCTCTTGCGGCGCTCGGCCGACGTCCACTACGACGAGGAGCTCCATCCCGCCTACGCGCGGATGCTCGACGAGCTCACGCCCGACGAGGCGCGCATCCTCAGGCTCCTGGCCCGCGAGGGCCCGCAGCCCGCGGTCGACGTGCGCGGCGGGCTGCCCTTCGCCTCGGAGCTGATCGCGCAGGGGCTCTCGATGATCGGCGCCGAGGCCGGGTGCCGCCATCCCGAGCGGGTCCACGCCTACCTCAACAACCTGAACCGGCTGGGCCTGATCTGGTTCTCGCGCGAGCCCGTGCGCGACCGCAACCGCTACCAGGTCCTCGAGGCCCAGCCGGAGGCGACCGAGGCGCTCCGCAAGGCCGGCCGCCTCGGCCGGACCGTCCGCCGCAGCGTCCGCCTCACCGCCTTCGGGGAGGACTTCTGCGCTACGTGCCTGCCGGCCGGCGAGTGATTACCGGCGCCCGGCCCCGCGCGCGGCACTACCCTCCGGGGCCATGGGTGGGCCCTGGAGAGGCGTCGGCGCCGCGGCCCTCGCCCTCGCGCTCCTAGCCGCCGCGCCCGCCGCTGCGGGGGCGGCGCCGCCGACCTTCCAGGTCGGGACCTCGGTCGTGGACATCACGCCGAAGGCGCCCCAGTACCTGGGCGGGTACGACCGGATGGCGACGCCGACCGCGGACGCCCACGACCCGCTGCAGGTGCGCGCCTTCTTCGTCGCCCGGGGCGCGCACGCCGTCTGCTTCGCCGTGGTGGACAGCCAGGGCTGGTTCGCGGGCTACCAGGAGGGTCCGTTCGGGATCACCGACGCCCGCAAGCGCGCCGCCCGCTGGCTCGGCCGCCACGGCTACGACGCCGGGCCGGACGACCTCATCGTCTCCTCCACGCACTCCCACGCCGCGCCGACGATCATGGGCATCTGGGGCCCGACCCAGCGCCCCTACCTGAAGCGGGTCCACGACGCCGCGATCGAGGCGATCGAGCGGGCGGCGCTCGCCGCGCGGCCGGCCGAGCTCTGGTACGGGCGCGGCAGCATCGACACGCTGATCGCGCAAAACGTCGAGGGCACCGACCACTTCGACGGCTGGGGCGTCGACGACGCCGTGCCGGTGCTCTGGGCGCGAGCCCCGAGGAGCGGCGCGACGATCGGGCTCTACGCGAACGTCCCCGTCCACGCGGACCAGTTCCGCGGCTCCAAGTACCGGCTCATGTCCGCCGACTACCCGGGCTACGTGCGCAACGCCCTCGACCGCGCCCTGGGCGGGACCGCCGTGATCGGCATGGGCACGCTCGGCCGCCAGGAGGCGATGGGAGGCGAGGACGACTACGCCGAGGTCGCCCGCCAGGGGCGCTTCATCGCCAACGCGATCGAGCGCGCGCTCGCCCGCGCCCACCCGATCACGAGCGGCCGCGTCGGCGGCGCCCAGCAGTACCTGAGCGTGCCGGCCCACAATCCCGCGCTCCTCGCGCTCGTCTACGGAAACGAGGCGGGCTTTCGCTGCTTCGGCGATCCGATCGGCGCCTGCACGATCGACCGCTCGACGCTCCCGCCGTTCATGGCCGGCGACGCGATCGGCACCTGGGTCACGACGGTGCGCATAGGCAACGCGCTCTGGTCGACCGAGCCCGGGGAGGCCTTCCCCGAGGTCACGCGGGCGATCCGCCGCTCGGTCGCCGGCGCCGACGCCGTGAACGTCGTCGGCATGGCCCAGGACCAGCTCGGCTACTTCTACCCGCCCGAGGACTACCCGGCGAGCGAGCTCAACCCGAGCGACTTCATCCTCTTCAACGTCAGCCCGGCCCTGGCCGACGAGACGGTGGACGCCGCGGCGGCCAACGCGCTCCGCCTCGGATTCGTTGCCGTCCCGCATCACCCGCGCATGGACGACCGCCATCCCGGCTACTTCTTCACCGCTGGGACCCAGTTCTGGCCGAGCGTCGCCGAGTCGGCGTCGGCGAGCGTGGATTTCCTCGGCGACGCGCACCCGTCGGAGGCGCCGGCGCTGCCGCTCCAGCCGCCGCACTCGGTGAGCGAGATCCACTGGCGCTTCGGGGACGGCACGACGGGAGTGTCCGGGGACGACGAGCGCTTCACCCATACCTTCCCGGGGCCGGGCCGCTACGCGGTCACGGCGACGGTCACGAACGAGCGGGGCGTGGTCCGGCGCTGGACGCAGACGGTGATCGTCGACCCGCCTCCAGTCGCCACGGTGGATGTGAGCGAGGCCGGCGGCATGGCGACGCTTCGCGCCGGCGTGCGGGGCGGCGACGGCCACGCGATCGCGGCGCACTGGGCCTTCTCGGACGGCACGACCGCGGACGGGCTCGCGGTGACGCACCCGCTCGCCCCCGGCCTCACCGCCACCGTGACGGTCGTGGACGGGGCGGGCGACAGCGCCAGCGCCAGCGCCGCGCTCTGATCGTCGGCGCCCCCGCGCCGGGGCGGCCGTGCGGCGGCGGCCGCGCGGCGCGGGCGCGCCTCTAGCGCGGGCCGGGGAACGGCGCCCGGCCCCCGGAGGCGCGCTCCGCGGCCGCGCGGAGCTCGTCGCGAAAGTCCGGGTGGGCGATCGCCGCCAGCGCCTCGCCCCGCTGGTGGATCGTCTTGCCCTGCAGCTCCGCGGCCCCGTGCTCGGTGACGATCACGTCCACCTGGTGGCGGGGCGTCGTGATCACCGCGCCCGCGCCGAACCAGGGGACGATCCGCGAGCGGACCTCGCCGTCCACGGTCACCGTCGAGGGCAGGCACAGAAGCGAGCAGGCCTCGAGCGCGAGCGCCGGGCCGGCGACGAAGTCCTCGTGACCGCCGATCCCGGAGAACTGGCGGGCCTCGATCGTGTCGGCGATGACCTGGCCCTGGATGTCCACGGCGAGGGCGCCGTTGAGCGTCACCATGCGCCGGTTCCGGGCGATCAGGTCGGGCGAGTTGACGAGGTCCACGGGGAGGAACGCGACCTCGCGGTTCTCGTGGAGCCACGCGTAGAGCTCCTCGCTTCCGCCCGCGAACGTGGCCACGCTGACGCCGTCGAACTGCCCCTTGCGGTTCGTCACCTTGCCCGCCTCGTGGAGGCGCATGAGGCCGGTCGTGAACATCTCGGAGTGGATGCCGTAGTCGCCGCCGTCGCCCTCCGCGAGCAGCATCGCGAGCGTCGAGGGCACGGCGCCGATCCCCGTCTGCAGCGTGGCGCCGTCGGGGATGAACTCGCGGGCGTGCTCGGCGATCGCCCGCTCGACCTCGGTCGCCGGCGCCTCCGTGAACGGAAACGGCGCCGCGTCGCTCTCCACCAGCACGTCGATCTCGTCGAGGTGGAGCGCGTGGCGGTGCTCGGGCTCGAGCCCGAAGGTCCGCGGGAAGCGCGGCGACGCCTCGACCACGAGCAGCCGCGCCGGGTCGGCGCCCGCTCGGTGGAGCTCGCCGACCGAGTGGCCCGCGTGCAGCGAGAGGCTGCACCAGCCGTCGCCGTCGGGCGGCGCCGCGGCGGTCGCCATCACGCGCGGCCGCTGCGCCTCCAGGAGCGGCCGGAAGCGGCGGAAGTCGGCGGGGACGAAGCTGATGTTGGCCCCCTGGTCGCGTAGCCCCCGCTCGATCGGGCCGTAGAAGCCGGAGAGGTAGTGCACGCGGGGGTGGCTGAAGAGCGCGGTGCCGACGGCGAGGAGCGCCCCGTAGACGCGCAGGCCATCCCAGTCGTCGCGCTGGCCCAGGGCCTCGAGGAAGGCGGGCGGCTGACCGGTCGCGAGCGGGATCGCGAGCGTGTCGGCGGGCTCCACGAGCTGGGCTGCCTCCGCGGCGCTCAGGACCCTCGCCATCGGCGGCAGCCTAACCGCCGCGGGCGATACGTTTGTGCCGTGGGCGAGCCAGGGCCGCCAGCGAGGAGATGAGCCGTTCCGGCGCCGAGGGAGGGCCGGCAGGCGCGGCCCGAGCGGAGCGGCCGGCGCCGGGCGCCTACGAGGACGAGGTAGCCCGCATCGGGCGCGAGCTCGCCGCGGCGATGCCGTCCGCCGCGCGCCATCCGCTGCGGGCGCTCGACGCGAGGGCCATGCGGGCGACCGCGCAGGACCGCGAGCTTCGCGCGGCGCTCTTCCGGCTCGTCGACGTGACCCCCGCCTGCCGCTCGCTCGAGGACCTCGCCCGGCACCTGAACGAGTACCTGGCGGCCGTGGACGAGGCGCCGCCGTCGCTGGCGACGGCGATGCGGATGGCCCACACGAAGGCGGGGCGCCGGGCGCTGGGCGCCGCCGCCTCGGTGGCGATCCGCCACATGGCGCACCGCTTCATCATCGCCGAGAGCCCGCGCGAGGCCCTGGGGACGCTCGCCGGCCTCTGGCGGCGGGGGATGGCGTCGTCGCTGGACCTGCTCGGCGAGGCGACCGTGACGGAGGCCGAGGCCGACCGCTACGCCGAGCGCTGCGCCGGCGCGCTCGAGGACCTCGCGCAGGCGGCCGAGCGGTGGCCGAGCCGGCCGCGGCTCGAGGCCGACTCGGCGGGGCCGCTCCCGCGGGTCAACCTCTCGATCAAGGTCAGCGCCCTCACGCCGCGCATCCATCCCGAGGCGCCCGAGCTCGGACGCGAGGACGCGGCGCGGCGGGTGCGCCCGCTGCTTCGCCGCGCGCGCGAGCTCGGCGCCCACGCCCACTTCGACTCCGAGTCCCTGGACACCCTGGAGACGACCCTCGAGCTGGCAAAGGAGCTGCTCGCCGAGGACGAGTTCCGCGCCGGTCCCTCGGCCGGCATGGTCCTGCAGGCGTACCTGCGCGACTCGCCGGCGATGCTCGAGGAGCTGCTCGGCTGGGCCCGCGCCCACGAGCGCGAGGTGCCGCTCACGGTTCGGCTCGTGAAGGGCGCCTACTGGGACCACGAGGTCGCGGAGGCTCGGCAGGAGGGCTGGCCCGCGCCCGTCTTCGAGCGCAAGGCCGACTGCGACCGCAACTTCGAGGCGCTCACGCGCAGGCTGCTCGACGAGCGCCCGCTCGTGCGCCCGGCGATCGCCTCGCACAACCTCCGCTCGATCGCGCACGCGATCGCGTACGACCGGGCGCTCGGCGGCGACGGCCGCGACCTCGAGCTCCAGGTCCTCCGCGGACTCGGCGACGAGCTCGCCGAGGCGCTGGCCGCGCGGGGGCACCGCGTGCGCGCCTACTGCCCGGTCGGCGACCTCGTGGCCGGGATGGCCTACCTGGTGCGGCGCCTGCTCGAGAACACCTCGAACGAGTCCTTCCTCGGCGAGCAGCAGCGGGGCGTGCCGCTCGAGGAGCTGCTCGCGGCGCCGTGACGCCCCCGGCCGGCTTCACCAACGAGCCTACGCTCGAGCTGCGCCGCGCCGCCGCGCGCGAGGCGCTGCGGGAGGCGCTCGCCGAGCTCGACCGGCGCCTGCCGCTCTCCGTGCCGGTGATCGTCGGCGGCGATCGCGGCGCCGACAGCGGGATCGAGTCCACCGACCCGGGCCGGCCCGACCGCCTCGTCGCGAGCGCGGGCCGGGCCGGCGAGCCCGAGGCCGCCGCCGCCGTCGAGGCCGCCACCCGCGGCGCCCGCGACTGGGGGGCCCGGGCGGCGAGCGAGCGGGCGGCGATCCTGGAGCGGGCGGCGGCGATCCTGCGCGAGCGGCGCCACGCCCTGGCCGCGCTCGAGGTCCGCGAGTGCGCCAAGCCGTGGGCGGAGGCCGACGCCGACGTCTGCGAGGCGATCGACTACCTGCGCTACTACGGGCGGCGCGCGATCGAGCTCGAGCGCGGGGCACCGGTCGAGCAGGTGCCGGGCGAGCGCAACGCGATGCGCTACGTGCCGCGCGGCGTCTGCGCCGTGATCGCGCCCTGGAACTTCCCGCTCGCGATCCCGGCGGGCATGGCCTCGGGCGCGCTCGCGGCCGGAAACGCGGTCGTGCTGAAGCCCGCCGAGCAGTCGCCGGCGTGCGCCCTGGCGCTGGCCGAGGCCCTTCACGAGGCCGGCGTCCCGCCCGATGCGCTGGCGCTCCTGCCCGGCTACGGCGACGCCGGCGCGGCGCTGGTGCGGGACCCCCGCGTCCACGTGATCGCCTTCACGGGCTCGAGCGCCGTCGGGCTCGAGATCGTGCGCGCCTCCGCCGAGACGCCGGAGGCGCAGCACCACGTCAAGCGCGTGGTCGCCGAGATGGGCGGCAAGAACTGCGTCATCGTCGACGCCGACGCCGACCTCGACGAGGCCGTCCCCGCGATCGTCCACTCCGCGTTCGGCTACGCGGGCCAGAAGTGCTCGGCCGCCGCCCGCGTGATCTGCCACGAGGCCCTGGCCGACGCGCTGCTCGAGCGCCTCGTCGGCGCGGCAGCCGTCCTGCGGGTCGGCCAGGCGGAGCGCTTCGGCACCGACGTTCCGCCCCTGATCGAGCGCGACGCGCAGGAGCGCGTCGAGCGCTACGCCGCCGCCGCGCGGGAGGCGGGCGAGCTCGCCTTCGCCGGCGGCGAGGTGCCGGGCGAGGGCTGGTTCTGCCCGCCGCGGATCGCGATCCGCCAGCCGCCGGATGCGCCGGTGCTGCGCGAGGAGGTGTTCGGCCCGCTCCTCACCGTCGAGGCCGCGCCGACGATCGAGGAGGCGTGCGAGCGGGTGGAGGCGCTGCCGTTCGCGCTCACCGGCGGTCTCTTCTCACGGAGCCCGGCGACGGTCGAGCGCGTGGCGGCGCGGCTTCCGGTCGGGAACCTGTACGTGAACCGCGGCATCACCGGCGCCAAGGTCGGCCGCCAGCCCTTCGGCGGCAACAAGCGCTCGGGCGTCGGCTCGAAGGCCGGCGGTCCCGACTACCTGCTCCAGTTCGTCGAGCCCCGGGTCGTGTGCGAGAACACGATGCGCCACGGGCTCGTGGTCGAGTAGGCGAGCGGCGCTCAGCGGCGCAGCTCGGTGCCGTCGTAGAGCTTGCGGACGGCGATCGCGCCGGCGGGGGCGGCGTCGAGGCAGAGCTCGCAGAGCACGCACTCGTCGAGGTTCTCGCGCACGATCTCGACGCCCGAATCCGTGGCCTTGAAGATGTCCACGGGGCAGACCTCCTCGAGCTTGCGAGCCAGCTCGGCGTCCGAGGCGACGGCGGGATCGACCTCCACCTCGATGAAGACGCCGTGCAGCGCCGCGGCCATCAGACGGCCACCCCCAGCTTCGCCTTGACGGCGTCCGGGATCTCGTCGATCCGCTCGACCACGGTGATGCCGGCGGCCTCGAGCCGCGCGATCTTCTGCGCGGCGGTGTCCTCCTTGCCCTCGACGATCGTGCCCGCGTGGCCGAAGCTCATGCCCTGCATCTCCTCCTCGTCCATGAACTTGCCGGCCATGAAGGCGACGATCGGCAGGCGGGAGTCGTTCTCCTTCACCCACTCGGCGAGCTGCGCCTCCATGCGCCCGCCGGGCTCTGTGTAGATCACGATCGCCTGCGTCTCCTCGTCGGCCTCGAACAGCGGCATGAGCTCGGCGTAGGTCGAGCCGATGATGGCGTCGCCCCCGATCGAGACCGCCGTCGAGACGCCGAGCCCGGCGGCGGTCAGCGAGGACGAGATCTCGGTCGTCATCCCGCCCGAGCGCGACATGACCCCCACCGGCCCGGGCGCGTACGCCTTGCGCGCGTCGCGCGCCGGGCCCCCGATGCCGCCCATCTTGCAGACCTCGGGGACGATCACGCCCAGGCAGTTGGGCCCGATGATGCGGGCGCCGCGCATGTCCGCCAGCTCGACCATCTGGGCGACATCGCGCCGGGGGATGCGCTCGGTGACGACGACGACGAGCTTGATCCCCGCCTCGATCGCCTCGAAGACGGCGTCCTTGGTGAAGGCGGGGGGGACGGTGACCACCGAGCCGTCCACGGGCGCGCCGTGGTTGGCGATCGCCTGCTCGACGGTGTCGAAGACCGGCACGCCGTGGACCTCCCGGCCCTTGCGGCCCGGCGTCACGCCGCCGACGACCGCGGAGCCGTAGTCGAGGCACTCACGCGTGAGGTTCACCGCCTCGCGCCCGGTGATGCCCTGGACGATGAAGGTGAAGTCCCGGTGCAGGAGGATGCTCACCGGCGCGCCCCCTCTTGCCGAGCGCCGGGCTTCGCGCCCGCGGCGGCGCCAGCCCGAAGGCCGGCGGTGGCACCGGCGCCCTGGCCGGCCGCGGGGCCGGGGATGGGGAGGCGGCGCATCAGGCGGCCGCCCCCTGGATCTTCTCGACCGCCCGCCGCGCTGCCTCCCACATCGAGACCGAGCGGTCGCAGTACTCGACCCCGTAGCGCTCGAGGATCTTGAAGCCCTCCTCCTCCCAGGCGCCCGGGATGCGGAAGATCGCGATCGTCTCGGCCGGGTCCTTGCCGAGCTCGAGGCAGGCCTTGATCACGCCCCGCGCGACGATGTCCACGCGCGTGTTGGAGACGATGGACATCATCACCGCGATCTTCTCCACGCCCTCCTTGCGCAACACCTCCCGGGCCAGCCCGCAGGCCTTGGCGACCGAGGGGTTGCCGCCGATCTCGGAGTAGTTGGCCGGGCGGCCGCCCTGGCTCCGGACGGCGTCGGTGAGCGTGAGCGAGCCGCCGCCGGCGCCGATCACGAGGCCGAGGTTGCCTGTGAAGCCGTGGTCCTTGCCCTGGATCACGCCGCGGTGGTCGGCGGCGTCTATCGCCCGCACGTTGCGCTCGAACTCGCTCGGCTCGTAGGGCTCGCGCGTGTCCTCGGGGGCGATCCCGAGCACGCCCTCGAGCAGCTCGCGCTGGCGCGGCCGCGCCTCGTCCTCCATCTCCATGTGGGCGTCGAGGGCGACGAAGCTGCCGTCGCTGAGGCGGGCGAGCGGGTTGATCTCCGCCAGCGTCATGTCGTAGTCGCGCTGGAGCCGGGCGAGGCGGGCGAGGATCGGCGTCGCGCGCACGAGCTCGGGGCCGCTGACGCCCGTCTGGGCGATCACCTGCTTCGCCTGGTAGTCGGAGACGGGCAGCAAGTTCGACACGTGGCCGCGGCCGACGTGCTCGGGATGGGACTCCGCGACCTCCTCGATGTCGATGCCGCCCATGTCGCTGAACAGCATCAGCGGGCGCTTCGCGGTCCCGTCCCAGACGACGCCCGCGTAGTACTCCTGCTCGACCTCCGCCCTCGGGTCCACGAGCACGCCCCTGGGCATGTGGCCGTTGATCTCCAGCTCGAGCACCTCGGCCGCGTGCGCCTCGGCCTCCTCCGGCGTGTCGGCGAAGCGGACGCCGCCCGCCTTCATCCGCCCCCCGGTCAGGACCTGGGACTTGATCACGGTCGGCCCGCCGATCTCCTCGGCCGCGCGGCGCGCCTCGGCCGCGCTCGTGCAGAAGCCGTACTTGGTGACCGGGATGCCGGCCCGCTCGGCGATCCGCCGCGACTCGTACTCGTAGAACCTCATGCGAAGCGGCGGGGAACCCTAGCGGAGCGCGACGGGCGCGGGCGGCGGCGCCGGAGGCCTTCTGGAAGCCCCGTCGCTCGCCGGCCAGCTAGTGGCAAACGTTGCTAGCGGTCTGCGCGTCCGTCGGGCCGCATACGAAAGAATGGCTCCACCGGCTAGCGCGAGGTCCAGCGGGGTAGGGCCTCGGCACAAACGAAACCCGACAGGAGCTGATCCGACCCTTGAGCGAAACAACTGCCGCCACCGCCGCGGCGCCGACCAAGAACCGCAAGCTGACCACGTGGGTGAGGGAGGTCGCCGAGCTGACTCAGCCGGACGCGATCCACTGGTGCGACGGCTCGGCGGAGGAGTACGACCGCCTCTGCCAGGAGCTGGTGGAGGCGGGCACCTTCGAGAAGCTCTCCGACGCCAAGCGGCCGAACTCCTACCTGGCCCGCTCCGACCCCGCCGACGTCGCCCGCGTCGAGGACCGGACCTTCATCTGCTCCGCCCGGCGCGAGGACGCGGGCCCGACCAACAACTGGCGCGATCCCGACGAGATGCGGGACGTGCTCACCGAGCTCTTCCGGGGCTCGATGAAGGGGCGCACGATGTACGTGGTGCCGTTCTCGATGGGCCCGCTCGGCTCGGCGATCTCGCACATCGGCGTGCAGCTCACCGACTCGGCCTACGTCGCGGTCTCGATGCGGATCATGACGCGGATGGGCAAGGCGGCCCTCGACGTGCTCGGGGAGGACGGCGCTTTCGTGCCCTGCCTGCACTCGGTCGGCGCGCCCCTCGCCGAGGGGGAGGACGACGTCCCCTGGCCCTGCGACGCAGACAACAAGTACATCGTGCACTTCCCCGAATCGCGGGAGATCTGGTCCTACGGCTCGGGCTACGGGGGCAACGCGCTGCTCGGCAAGAAGTGCTTCGCGCTCCGCATCGCATCCGTGATGGCGCGGGACGAGGGCTGGATGGCCGAGCACATGCTGATCCTGAAGCTGATCTCGCCCGAGGGCGAGGTCAAGTACGTCGCCGGCGCATTCCCCTCGGCCTGCGGCAAGACCAACCTGGCGATGCTGATCCCCACGCTGCCGGGCTGGGAGGTCCAGACGATCGGCGACGACATCGCGTGGATGAAGTTCGGCGAGGACGGGCGGCTCTACGCGGTCAACCCCGAGGCGGGCTTCTTCGGCGTGGCGCCGAACACCTCGCACAAGACCAACCCCAATGCGATGGAGACGATCGAGCGCAACACGATCTTCACCAACTGCGCGCTCACCGACGACGGCGACGTCTGGTGGGAGGGGATGACGGGCGAGCCCCCGGCGCACGCGATCGACTGGCGGGGCAACGACTGGACTCCCGACTCGGACGAGCCGGCGGCCCATCCCAACGCCCGCTTCACCGTGGCGGCCGCGCAGTGCCCCTCGATCGCCCCCGAGTGGGAGGACCCGAGGGGCGTGCCGATCGACGCCTTCCTGTTCGGCGGCCGCCGGGCGACGGTGCAGCCGCTCGTGTGCGAGTCGTTCGACTGGGACCACGGCGTCTTCCTCGGCGCGACGATGTCGTCGGAGACCACCGCCGCCGCGTCCGGCGAGGTCGGGCGCCTGCGCTTCGACCCGATGGCGATGCTGCCGTTCTGCGGCTACAACATGGCGCGCTACTTCGAGCACTGGATCGAGCT
>Ga0070741_10011493_pt1 | contig 16344 bp, 20 predicted proteins | sample Coa_R1_4_FD_66440 | JGI IMG/M metagenome (GOLD analysis project Ga0070741, IMG submission 66440) | Surface soil microbial communities from Centralia Pennsylvania, which are recovering from an underground coalmine fire - Coalmine... | ecosystem: Environmental > Terrestrial > Soil > Unclassified ...
CGGAAAGGCCATTTCAACTCGCGGAAAGGCCATTTCAACTCGCGGAAAGGCCATTTCAACTCGCGGAAAGGCCATTTCAACTCGCGGAAAGGCCATTTCAACTCGCGGAAAGGCTATTTCAACTCGTGGAAAGGCCATTTCAACTCGTGGAAAGGCTATTTCAACTCGTGGAAAGACCATCTCGGCTCGTGGAAAGGTGGTCTCGATTCGTGGAAAGTCATTTCAAGGCTAGTTGAATGGGAACATCGCGATTTAATTGTGGCCGTGGCTGGTCTCATCCACGACGCGCTCGATGCGCGGGTCTGGGATGAACCACATCAGCGCGACGGCGACGTAGAGGCTGCCGGCGAGCCATGGCTGGATGAAGGAGAGCGCGATGCCGATTGCATAGAGCACAAGGGAAAGTTTCCCTTTCCAGTCGCTGCCGAGCGATGCGGCAAGTCTGGAGTCACGGCCCTGGCCGGCGAGGATGAGACTTTGCAGAAGCTTGTAAGCGATCGCGGCTACAAACAGCACTCCGCCGTAGAGTGCGCTGGGCAGGGCTGCGAAATGGTTTTCACCCATCCAGCCGGTGACAAAGGGAAAGAGCGAGAGCCAGAAAAGCAGGTGGAGATTCGCCCACATCATGCCGGCAGTCACGCGACGCACGGCTTTGATCAGGTGATGGTGGTTATTCCAATAAATGCCGACATAGACAAAGCTCAGGACATAGCTGAGGAAGACCGGCAGGAGCGGTTTCAACGCTGAGAAGTCGGCACCGTGCGGCACTTTCAACTCCAGCACCATGATCGTGATGATGATGGCGAGCACGCCATCGCTGAAGGCTTCGAGCCGGTTCTTTTCCATGAAGGTGATCTTACGTGGCAAAGGTGGATGAATGGAAGAATCGTGAGCGAGGCGCTCTATATAGAGTCGCTGATCGCGGCGGTTTAAGGCGCTGCGCCAAAGCTGCGGGTGTTGCTTGCTTAGGACTCAAACTCGCGATGTCAGTTTAATCGTCGCCGCTGCGGACCGTCCGAACCTGTTCCCGAGCCCCGCGTGACCTGGACTTCGGGACGATAGGTGATTCGCACCAGCAAGTCGCCGCGCCCGCCTCTCGGCTTCGGCATTCCTTCGCCGGGGATGCGAATGGTTTCGCCTCGCGCCACTCCTGCGGGGATGTGCACGCGCAATGGTGCGCCGGTCGGGCCGGGCATCGTTTCAGTGCCGCCGGCTTTGGCTCGGCGGGAGCCGATCCGCAGGTCGCAGCGCAGATCGGAGCCGCGTATTTTAAAACGAAACCCCGGCATGGCGCGCACGCGAATGTTTACAAAGCCGCTTTCCGTAGTAGTGCGCGGCAGGCGAAAGCGTGCACCGGGTGCTGTGCCGGGCGGCACGATGAGTTGATAAGTCTCCGCGCCTGCCGGATTGGCCGGGTCATGGATGCGCACCTCGAGCGACGTGCCGCGAAAGAAATCCTCGATGCGCAGGCGAACCTCGTGCGAAATGTCGCGCTCGATTTTCCCGGCGCGCCGGGGAGCGCCCGTCGAGGCTTTGAGTTCGCTGTCGTAGGCGCGGCGGCGCGCGGGATCGATCAGGACCTCGTAAGCGGCATTGAGTTCACGAGTCCGCGCGACGGCTTCGGGCGAGTCGGGATTCACGTCCGGATGATGACGCTTTGCGAGCAAGCGATACGCAGCGCGGATTTGCGCCACATCGCAGTTGCGGTCGAGACCGAGCGTGGCGTAGTGGTCCGGTGGCAAGCAGTGAAGTGTTTAGCTTTGGGAAAACTTCGTCATAGCTCGCCGCCGGCGATCTTTACTTCAGTGTCACATGAAACGTCGCGTCCGCCTTCGGGCCGGTGCCGGCGGGATCGCTCGTCTTTACCGTGCCGGTGAGGTCCTTGCCCATCGCGCCATTGAGCTTTAGGTCAAAGTAACCGGAGACGCTGCTGTGGCGGCCATCCACATAGGTCGCAGTGCGGAAGACGCTCCCATCCTTGTCGATCCAGAAAGCCACGCCGTTGAATTTCGGATTCTGCTCCATGAGGTCAAACTCGCTCGTCCATTTCTCCGTCGGTAATTTTTTGTCCGAAAGAAACAGAATCACCGGCTGGCGATCATCCTTCACATCCACGAAAGCGCCCGCGAACAAGAGCGTCACCGGCGGCTTATCCTCCGGCGTGAAAGTCCCCTTCGCAGTGCCTGCGGGAAGTTCCCCCGCGACCGCAACAAGGGAAAGAAATGCCGACACACCTAATAGCAGCATGGCGAAACGGACGATTGATTTGTTCCGGGAGTAATTCATGCGCGGAGGCTAGGCGTTGCGGTTGCGTTGTTAAAGCGGAATAGTGACAGCGCGATGGTCGAAGACCTATACGAGCCAACCAGCGAAAATGTCTTGGGCGAGATGGCTAGCGCAGCCAGCCTTTGACCTCGTCCGCGCTTTTTACCGGGCCGACGATGGCCAGGCCAAGGCGGGCACGTTTTAGGCAATAGCAGGCGACGTCGCGAACGGCTTCGGGTGTGACGGCGGTGATCTTTTGCTCGACTTCGGATGGGTCGAGGATTTTGCGGTAGCTCAGGACCGATTCGCCCATCCACATCATCTGGTTTGTCGTGCTTTCGAGTCCCATCAGCGTCTGGCCGATGGTGTAGTCCTTCGCTTTTTGGAGCTCGGAACGGCTCGGCGCGTTGTGGCAGATGCGCTCGAGTTCCTGCAAAATCACGCGCACGGCCCTGTGCAGCTTTGCAGTGTCGAGCCCGGCGTAGATGTTGATCAATCCGGCGTCGGCGAGCGAGACCATGCCGGTCTGCACGGAATAGCAGAAGCCGTATTTCTCGCGCAGTTTTTGGAAAAGTCGCGAGCTCATGTTTTCGCCGAGGATTACGCTGAGCAGCTTCAGCGCGAAACGACGTTCGTCGGCCCGGCCAAAGGCGTAAAAACCCATCGCGAGATGCGTCTGCTCGGTGTCCTGCGTGACGAGCGAGACTTTCGGATCGGAATCGGTGAGCCGGCAGCGGGCGTAGCGCGGCGTCTTCCCGACGGGCACTTTCTCGAGCAGCGGAGCGATGCGGGCGACGACGTCTTCATGCTTCGCTTTTCCGGCGACGGTGACGATGGTCGTGCGTCCGTTGTAGTGCTCATTCATGAAGCGCATCATCTCGTCGCGCGTGAATTTCGAAATCGTCTCGACGGTGCCGGTGAGCGGACGCCCGAGCGGATGCGCAGGCCACATTGTTTCGGAGAGCAACTCCTGCGCATGCTGCGCGGGGTTGTCCTTATACATCAAAATCTCCTCGCGGATCACCTCGCGCTCGCGCTCGATTTCGGTCGGGTCAAAGGTCGAGTGCAGATACATGTCGCACAGCACGTCGCAAAGCTGTCCGAGATGTTGCGAGCCCGCCTTTGCGTAATAGCACGTGTGGTCCTCGGTCGTGAACGCATTCAGATATCCGCCGATGCCTTCGACCGCCTGGATGATCTGCTTCGGGGAACGGCTCTTCGTTCCTTTAAACATCAGGTGCTCGATGAAATGCGAGATACCGCTCTGCGCCTTCGTCTCGAAGCGCCCGCCGATGCCGGCCCAGATGCCGACGCTGACGCTTTGCATATGCGGCATTTCGGCCGATGCGATGCGGGTGCCATTGCGGAGTTTCGAGAGACGATAGTGGTATTGCACAAAGAGGAATGACTAATGGGCTGGTGACTGATGACTGGTGGGGCGGGCGGCGGTTACACCGCAGGTTACATTCCAATCGGAGCTTTGTTTGCGTATCGGGAATGAGTCGCTGGTCATTGGTGATTTTTCTTTCGCGTAGCGAGCACGTGCTCCGCCAGCTCGAGGTCGCGGGGGAGCGTTATCTTAAAATTCCACTCGTCATTTCGCAACAGGCTGATTTTTTTGCCGACGCGCTGCACTGCGGAGACTTCGTCGGTGACGAGCTCCTTGCTCTGAATGACGTGTGCGTAAGCCTGCAAAATGATCGGCGTGCAAAATATCTGCGGCGTCTGCATCGACCAAAGGCCGGAGCGCTCGACGCTTTCGCGGACGACCTGCTGATCGTCCGCGCGCTTGATCGTGTCGGGCACTTGCGAAGCGCAGCACGCCGCGCCGGTTTCGCGGGCGAGCTCGATGCATTCGCTGATGAGCTGCGGCGTGGTAAGAGGCCGCGCGCCGTCGTGAATCGCGACGAACTGCGAATCGGCGCGCACGCTTTTCAATCCGCGCCACACGGACAAATGCCGCTCCGCGCCGCCGGTGATGACCTTCGAGACTTTCGCGAATTTTTCCTTCGCGATCAGCTTTTTCAATTCGGGAATCGTGTCCCGCTTCGTAACGATGATGATGTCGTCGATGTCCGGGCATTTCTCAAAAGCCGTAATCGAATGCGAAATGACCGGCTTGCCATCAAGCTTTGCAAACAATTTGTCGAAACCCATGCGGCGGCTGCTGCCTGCGGCGACGATGATCGCGGTGGTCATACTCAAAGGCAAAAATCAAAAGTCAGAATGCAAAACGATTGCGGGTTGCGCGTTTACTTTTGCATTTTGCGGTTTGCGTTTTGATTTTATCCAAGCTGCTTCTGCACTTCGGCGCTCAATGTCTTGCCGTCAACACGGCCGGCGGCTTTGGCGTTGGCGATTTTCATCACCGCTCCCATCTGCGCCTTCGAGGTTGCGCCGGCTTCGGCGATCGCCTCCTTGACCAGCGTGGAAATTTCCTCGGGCGAAAGCTGCTTCGGCAGGTAGTTATTCAAAATCTCCACCTCGAGTTTTTCCTTCTCCGCGAGTTCCGGGCGTCCCCCTTTTTCGAAGCTCTCGATCGAGTCCTGTCGCTGTTTCACCTGCTTCCGAATCACCGCCATGGCTTCCGTGTCATCGAGCTGCGCCGACATGCCGCCTTTTTCGATCGAGGCATTTTTTAGCGCGGATTTTAACATGCGCAAAACGCCGAGGCGGTCGGCTTCGCGCGCCTTCATCGCCTCCTTGAGGTCGTTATCGATGCGTTCCTGAAATGTCATAGGGCGGACAAAGTAGCGAACAAACGCCCGTCCGCAAATGTTTTCACGTCCGTCAACCGCAGCCGCGTCAGCCGTTCACGATCTCTCCGCCATTCGGATGCAAGACCTGTCCCGTGATGTAAGACGCATCGTCCGACGCGAGGAAAACGTAGCAGGGCGCGACCTCCTCCGGCTCGCCCGCGCGGGCCATCGGCACATCCGAACCGAATTTCGCCACCTCTTCCGCCGGAAACGTCGAGGGAATCAGCGGTGTCCAGATCGGCCCCGGCGCGACGGCATTGACGCGAATCCCCTGGTCCACCAGCGAATGCGCGAGCGAGCGAGTGAAGGCGACGATCGCCCCTTTCGTCGCCGAATAATCGAGGAGCTTCGGACTGCCGCGATACGCCGTCACCGAGGTCGTGTTGATGATCGCCGTGCCCGGTTTCAAGTGCGGCAGCGCGGCTTTCGTCATGTAAAACATGGAGAAAATGTTCGTGCGAAACGTCCGCTCGAGCTGCCCGGAGCTGATCTTATCGATCGATTTCTGCGGATGCTGCTCGGCGGCATTATTGACGAGCACGTCGAGGTGCCCGAACTCCTTGATCGTTTTCTCCACCGCCTTTTTGCAAAACCGCTCGTCGCCCACGTCGCCCGCGATCGTAATGCAGCGCGTCCCCTCCTCTTGCACCATCTGCTTCGTCTCCTTCGCGTCATCGTGCTCATTGAGATAAACGATCGCCACATTCGCACCCTCACGCGCGAACAACACCGCCACCGATCGCCCGATCCCGCTGTCGCCGCCTGTGATCAGCGCCACACAGCCATCGAGTTGTCCGCTCCCGCGATGCGCCCGGGCTTCCGACCTCGGCCGAGGTGTCATCTCAACCTCGCTGCCCGGCGGCCGTTGTTTCTGCTTCGGACGTTGCTTCTGCGGTTTTTGCTGCTTCTGCGCCATGACAAAAAAGCTAACGCGCCGCGATCACAAATCGGCTGTGATAAAGCGGCGAAGCAGACCTGCTCGAGCTTCACCTTTCACTATGATTTTAGACTGGTGAGTGTGAATTCCGAGCCAAGACATTCAGCCACTTTGCGACCATGAATGCTCGTTACTCTTGCGTGCGACTTCGGCTCGCGTTGTTCGAATCTAGGCGGCAATAACTTTGCCAAGTGCCTCGCGGATTAAGTGCAAGGAAGCAGGTTTGCTGAATTGTAGATCGATATCGTTGGGCAAAAATCGACCATGTTCAGCAAAAGCGGTGAGAAGAATCACAGGCTCCTTCGGATTGATTTCCTTGATTGCGCTGGCAAGTTGATCGCCGTTCATTTTCGGCATGGCGCGATCGGTAATGACAACGTCAAAATGTCCATTGCGAAACTTTTCCAAGGCTTCACAACCATTCTCGGCCGTAACAACCGTATGCGCATCCTGTTCGAGATAACAGCTCAGCACATGACAGATGTCAGGCTGATCGTCCACGACGAGCACTTTGAGTGGCGGGATGGGCGGTATGGGAGTGCTGGAATGCTCTGCAGTCTCGCTGACCGGTAGGATAATGCGGAACTGAGTGCCGTGGTTGAGTTCGCTGTTGATGCGGATAATACCAGCATGACGATGAACGATGCCGTAGGTGATCGCTAGGCCCAATCCGGTGCCCTTTTCGCCTTTGGTTGTGTAAAACGGCTCAAGACAGTGCCGGCGCGTTTCCTCCGTCATGCCCGTGCCTGAATCTTCGACTTCGATGAAAACCTGCCCTTCCTGGACGCCGGTGCGAATCGTGATTTGTCCGCCTTGCGGCATGGCGTCCACGGCGTTGAAGATTAAGTTAAGAATCACTTCCCTCAATTCAGAGGCAGCGCCCGATATCTTGGGAACGTCGCCAAGCTCCTGCTTTAGGTCGATGAACTCACCGCGCGCCTGGGTTTGTGTCTGCCATTTGGGCAGTGACATTTGCACTGCTTCTTCGGCAAGTTGATTGATGTCGACGGGACGGCGGTCCTCCTCGTCCTTACTAAAGGGGCGGTAGAATTCGCGCAGGCGGCGAACAATTTCCGCAGCATCGCCACTGGCCTTGCCAATGATCTCAAAACTCTCGCGCACTTTGGCGGGATCGCGGCTGGGATCCTCCTGCTGAATGAACATGTCGCTGTAACCTTTGATGATCATCAGCGCATTGTTGAAATCATGTGCAATTCCTCCAGCCATTGCGCCAAGTGCACGCAACCGTTCCTGCTGAATGACCTGCTGCTGGACCTCCTTAAGTTCGGCGACGGTGCGCTCAAGCTGAGCCGTGCGTTCCTGCACCTTCTCCTCGAGAAGCTGATTATGAGACTGTGATTGCAAATGAAACATGCGCAGCTGGAGAAGATTGCGGATGCGCAGCATCACTTCTACGTAATCGAGGGGCTTAGCCAGAAAATCCGTTGCGCCAGCGTTTAGCGCCTCGCGTTTGGTTTCAGGCGAGTCATCGGCGGTTAATACCAGGACGGGCGGCATTTCTTCAGCGGGAATGTGATCGTGCAATCTCTGCAAGACTTCTGCCCCGGAAACATCTCCCATGTGCCAATCAAGCAAAAGCAGGTCCGGCTGAATGGAGACGAACTGGCCGATGACGCGCTCAGGATCGGACATGCTAATGCAGATGGCGTATCCTTCGCGCTCCAAGAGACTCTCCAGTCCATGAATATTCAGCGGCTGATCGTCGACGATTAGAATTCGGGCGTCCCTGGCCAGCCGTGATTTGGAATCAATATGCATGAGGAAACACTCCTTTGGATGTAAAAGCAGCATCGCACGTGCCATAATTTCCATAGCGATCTCAAGAAGGGTCAATCGGCAAATCATCGCCTTACCAGCGCATTGGCTATTGTTTTGACGATGTTGTGAGCAATGGGCAAACGGCTTGTCGTCGATGAAACGTTCCCTATTCGCTTTCGTTCTTTCGTTCTTGATGCCCGCGATCCTGGCCACCGCAGCCAGCGGCGAATTGCGCGATGCTTCCGCTCGCACCCAATGCGACCTGCTACTCAAACTGCTTCCGGAAAATCGCAAGCTCGTCGGTAAGCTTCTGCACCTGCTCTTTCAGCGCGGCAACTTCTGTCTCCAGCGCATCGAGCCGTGATGGAGTTGCCGGCACAGACGATGCCGCGGGCGAGCTTTCCGTTTGCTCCGTGAAAACCGGTTCGCCCGTGAGCAACTGCACGTAACGCTGCTCCTTCTGCCCTGGTCTCGTCGGCAGCACGGTGACGAAGCGGCTCTCGTCCTTCGCGAGACTTTCGAGCGTCGACTGGACTTCATCGAGACTTGCAAAACGGTGCATGCGATCGGTGCGCGTGCGGAGTTCGCCGGCGGTCTGCGGTCCGCGCAAAAGCAGAACGCAAAGCAGCGCGATTTCACCGGGCGTCAGATTGAAATGATCGAGCAAATTGTGCCGGTATTTCTGCACACGCGATCCCGCGCCGAAGACCACGATGGCGAGCTTCTTCTCGCGCATCGATTCCAGCCCGCGCTCGATCGTCTTGTCGTCGTAAGCCGTCACCGGCTCGCGATTCGTCGTCTGGTTGCACGCGGCTACGAGGCTGTTGAGCGAAAGCGGATAGTTCTCCGGCGTCACCCGCTCCTTTTCCAACAAGCACCCAAGAATTCGCGCTTCGACAGTATCGAGTTCAATCTTAGCCATCCGCCGACCCTAGCGAACTTGCCCGCGGTGGCAAAGAGGGCTTTCAACCAATTCCTTGGTTCTCGACAGTCCTAGTCCTTTCGGGAGGTTCACGCAAACCGTGTATTGTTTTACGAACAGATTCCACGAGTTCACCGGCGATAGAGACTTACACCTTGAGCGAGCCGCGGAATCCTCTGCCACTGTAGTAGGATTCTGCGCCGTTGTGGCCGATGAAGACGCGGTTGTAACGGCGATCTCCGTAAATTGCGCCGCCGAGCTTTCGGATCTCAGCGGGAGTTTTGATCCAGCTCGACCGTTTTGTATCGAACTCTCCGAGCTTTTGCAGCGCGAAGTATTCCTCCTCGGTTAATAGTTCGATGCCCATGGCTGCGGCCATGGCGACTGCGCTGCCTGCCGGTTTGTGTTCTTTCCGGGAATCGAGCGCTGCGTCGTCGTAACAAAGACTGCAGCGGCCGGCGGGAGTTTGCTCGGAGCAATCGAAGAAGATGTATTCGCCGCTCTTTGCATCCTGACCGACGACATCCGGTTCGCCGCCGGTTTTTTCCATTTCATTGAGAGACCAAAGTTTTTTCGCCTTCGCTTCGAGCAGGGCCTGGACCTTTGACCAGTCGAGACCTTTGTGGCGGTTCATGTTTTTCTCAAAGCGGGTTTTCAATGCCTTGAGCAGTTCATCACGTTGCTGTGCTGGGAGTGTTTTTTTCATTTCGGCGTCTTTGGTGTTGCGGTTGAGTTTGCATCGGAATCCGCCGGCTGTGCAATGAGTGACAGCGTCGACAAGGTGGCAATCGCCAGCGCGAGCAAGCGTGCGGTTTTCATGTTTGCAGGAGATTCATCGATACAGGAGCGCAGTTTCGGTGTGTGCGTTCTTGACGCTTAAACCGCGCAATTTCATGTTTCAACCTCGCGATTGTGGCGGCGTAGTCCAACGGCAGAGACAGGCGACTTAAAATCGCTCCAGTATGGGTTCGAATCCCATCGCCGCCACCATTGCTAAATCTGTCGAGATTCGATGTAATGAATTTCCGCTCCAATCTCCGTTAACGCCCCGTGTGGGGTTCGAGTGCCGCCCCCGGCACGATTCTATTTCTATGAAAAAACTGCTCCTCCCTGCCCTTGCGCTTTTCTCGGTTTCAGCGGCGAATGCGTGGGATTACACGGGCCACATGCTCGTTGACCAGGTCGCCTACGAAAACGTGAGCCCGCGCGTGCGCGAGCGTGTCGGCAAGCTCGTGGCGACGATCGAGAACAAATACAACGATCATCAGCCGTATAACTTTGTCACCGCCGGGGCATGGATGGATGACATGCGGTCGATGCCGAATTATCCATGGGGGCCGCTGCACTATGTGGATGCCGCTTACACGCCGTCGGGGATGCCGTTCGTCGATCCACCGCCGCCGAACGTGCTGACGGCTGTCGCAGATGCGCTCGCGACTTTGAAAAACAAAGAGTCCACGGAGGAAAAGCAAAGTGAAGCGCTGGCAATGCTGCTGCACATGGTGGGCGACATGCATCAGCCGCTGCATTGCGTGGACTGGAACGACAAGGGCGGCAACGGCTATTTCATCTACGGCATTCCGTTTTCCGATCTCGGGAAAAAACAGATCCCGAACCTGCACGCGTTTTGGGACAAGTCGTTCCGGTTCGATTCGCAGAACGACAAGATCGTCGAGCTTTACCGCGCGCCGTGGCCGAGCGACCGGCCGAAGTCGACGGACAGCGGGCTGGTTCATGATGAGGCGCTAAAGATCATCGCCAAATATCCGAAGGCATCGCTGGAGCCGCTGAAGCTCGGCCAACCGCGTGAATGGGCGATGGAGAGCCATCTCATCGCGTGCATCTTTGCGTATCCGGTGCGGCCGCACCCGACCGATGCAGAGGTGGTGACGCTCACACCGGATTACGTCCACCAGGCGCATGAAATCGCGTGCGAGCGAATTGCGATGGGCGGCTACCGGCTTGCGGCGCTGCTCGAGGATTTGTTTGGCAAGGAATGAGGCGCTTCGCGCTGCTGTGCACTTGTTTGACAATCGGCGTCTTTGCGTCGCGCGCGCAAAATGAGGCGATCACCGTCTCCGCGGCGGCGAGCTTGAAAGAGCCGCTGGCGGAAATTTGCAAAGGACGAAACGTCACGCTGAATTTCGGCGGCTCAGGTGCGCTGCAGCAGCAGATCGAAAACGGCGCGCCGGTCGATGTCTTCATCTCCGCTGCGCCGCAGCAAATGGACGCGCTCGAGAGCAAAGGTCTGCTCGTGCCGGGCTCACGACGGGATTTGCTGCGCAATGAACTGGCGCTCATCGCGGCGGCGGGAACGGAGATTCGCAGCTTTCAGGATTTAACGAATGATGCGGTGAAACGCATCGCAATCGGCGAACCGAAAAGCGTGCCGGTCGGCAAATATGCACAGGAGGTTTTTACGTCACTGAAGCTGCTCGATGCGGTGAAAGCGAAGCTCGTCTTTACGGTCGATGTGCGACAGGTGCTCGCGTCCGTGGAATCGCGCAATGCGGATGCCGGCGTCGTTTACGTTTCCGATGCGAAGACGTCGAAAAATGTGCGCGTGGTCGCGACCGCGCCGGATGGGTCGCATTCGCCGATCGTTTATCCAGTCGCGATCATCAAGGCATCGGCGCATCGCGCGGACGCGGAAAAGTTCGAGCAGCTTTTGCTTTCGCCGGAAGCCGCAGCGATTTTCACGCGGTGCGGCTTTGTCGTTGCGCATTGAGCTCGCGACGCAACAATGCGCGGCGTGAGTTTCGATTTCACGCCGCTCTGGATTTCGCTGAAGACCGCGACGACCGCTACGGTTATTACGTTTCTGCTCGGCATCCTCGGCGCGCGCTGGCGGATGTCGCGACGCGGCGGTCTCGCCCATTTTTTTGATGGCGTGCTAATGCTGCCACTCGCGCTGCCACCGACCGTGGTCGGGCTCGCGCTGCTGCTCGTGTTTGGGCGCAGTTCTCCAGTCGGCGAAATGCTCGCGCGAATTGGCGCGGCGATTGTTTTCACTTGGCCGGCGACGGTGCTCGCTTCAACGGTCGTTGCGCTGCCGATCATGTATCAATCCGCGCGCGGCGCGTTCGCACAGATCGACATGAACCTGCTCGATGCAGCGCGGATTTTTGGTTTTTCGGAGTGGAGCATTTTGTGGCGAATCATGCTGCCACTTGCCTGGCCGGGAATCGCATCGGGCACTGTGCTCACGTTTTTACGCGCGCTCGGCGAGTTCGGCGCGACGCTGATGATCGCGGGAAACATTCCCGGCAAAACGCAGACTGCGCCGGTCGCGATTTTTTTCGCGGTCGAAGCGGGCGATTACGTGCAGCCGATCGCATGGGCGCTGATCATTCTCGTCGTCGCGGTGACTGTTCTCGCGCTGGTTAATTCGCTCACGCGACGACTCGGCGCTTGACGGACGTTCATAAAATAAGTGACATACGAACGTCGTGTGTATGTCCAACGTGCCGCCTGATGCGCTCGTTCATAAAATCGCCGCGGCCGTCAACGAGACCGGCCGATGCAACGTCACCCTTCCCGCCGAACTAGCCGTGCTCCATCAACTGGGCGACGCAGGCATTCACGAATTTGCGGGACGCCATGGCTGGACAGCGATCATTCATCTTGGCGGAGAGCCGATTGAGTTCTTCAAAACCGTGCAAACCGGAGAACCCGTGTAACTCCTTCGCTGTCGTGACACTTTGTCCTAAAACAAGACAGAATAACCGCACGAGATTAACGTCTTACTTCATAAACTAACCGGTGGCACATCCGATGCTTTTTCAGAAATTGAAACCAAAAGAACTGATGAACAAAGCTCAACGCTGCCTGCTACATTTCCGCTGCATTCTCGCGAAGGCCGCGCAGGGCCGCGACTTTCAATGGCATTGGGAGCACATCCTGCGTGAGTTTGGAGTCGGCGAGTGCGCACGTATCGAAGCTGGCGGCGACTGACATTTTTCGAATACCCCATGTTATATCTAAATAGCACATCCGAAAAACAAACCGTGGAACTGCAACGCGCCTTGCTTGCCGCCGACGGCTATCTTTTTCTCGGTCTGCCAAAAGAAGCGCTGAAGGAACTGGACGATATCGATGAGGAAAATCAGCGCGATTCCGCCATGCTGCGCGCGCGCATTCGCGTGCTGCTGCATCTCAGGCGCTGGACCGAGGCGAATGATCTCTCCACGCTCGGCTGCGACATTTATCCCGACGAAAACGAATTCATGGTGCAGCGCGCATTCGCGCTGCACCAGATGAAGAAAGGCGGCGAAGCGGTGCAGGTGCTTTTGAATGCACCGGAGTGGATCCGCCGCACGGGAATTTTGCACTACAATCTCGCCTGCTACGAAGCGCAACTCGGCGATGCCGATACGGCCCGCCAGTGCATTCGTGCGGCGATCGAAATCAATTCATCGTTCAAAAAGAACGCGCGCCAGGATCCCGACCTGCAAGGTCTCTGGAACTGACGCCGAAGCTGATTTAATGCGGGGCGGCGGGAAGTTCCTTTCGCCGTTCCGCTGAAGCTTTTTTTAAATCGCGCTGTTCCTTACGACGCCTCGTCGATGTTCTTTTTGCGCGCTTCGATCATCTCATCGTGGAGCGCTTCCTCGACGCCTTCCTCCACCAAATCCTGCGCGATGTTCGCCTCGTCATCCGGCCGGTAAGTTTTCGCGCGCAATCCACTCGAGCCGTAAACTTCGTCGCGCTCGATCACGGAATCGGCGATTGCGTTCACATCCGACGGCGGCGCTTCACCGCCTAGCAACTCGCGCTTTGCCTCCGCGAGATCGGCCTCGGTAAAATCGCTCGCCGCACGACCGGCGATCACCGCAAGTTCGCGCGCCCGATGTTCGACGTCCTCAGGCGACGGAACGCCCGCGCCGTTTGCATGTTCGTTGATCCTGCCAAGATGGGAAAACGGTTCTTTCATACAAAATAAAATCGCGTCTCACCAACCACCCGCATGTGCAACGCGCTATCGCAACGCCGGTGCGACTTTGTTTGCGACGTAATCTTCGACTGCGTTCTGCCAGCTTCGTGGTGTTTTCCCGGTAAGCCGCGCAAGTTTGTCAGTAGCCAGCACCGTGTAAACAGGGCGCTTTGCGACGAATGCTTTCATTTCGGCCATTTTTAGCGAACCGACTTTCTGTGCGCGAACGGGCAGACCCGCGGCGCGGGCGCAGTCGATGGCGAACCGACCGTAGTCGCGCCACGTGCATTCGCCTGTGTTGCAAACATGCAGCAGCCCGCCTTCGCTGATGTCGCGCAAAAACGGACGCAGCAGTTCGGCGACATCGAGCGTGTAAGTCGGCGCGGAAAATTTGTCGCCGATCGCTTCGGCGTGATCGGACTCCAGCGCGCGCTTTAGAATCGCATCGATGAAGCTCGGCCGATCCGGCCCGAACACCCACGACACGCGCACGGCGAGATTTTTTTCCGACACCCCCAGCAACTCGATCTCGCCGCGCCGCTTCGATTCGCCGTAAACGCTAATCGGCTTCGCGTCGTCTTTTTCGCAGTAAGGCGAGGTTTTTTCGCCATCAAAAACGTAGTCGGTGCTGATGTGAATACACCGCGCGTTTTTGCGTGCGCAGATTTCCGCGATTTGCCGCACGGCGTCCGCATTGATGCGCACTGCTTCTTCCTCGTGCGTTTCGCAGTAATCGACATTCGTTAACGCCGCGGAATTGATCAACACGTCGAATGAGCAAGGCGCAAGCGCCTGATCGATTTGCCCTGCAGAGCCGATGTCCAGCTTCGCATGATCAAATCCGATGACTTCGTGCTCATCCGCATAAGCGCGCGCAAGCGCCGCGCCGAGCCGCCCGCCGCTTCCGAGGATTGCGATTTTCAAGCGGCGATGAGCTTTTCCCACCATTCGCGGTGTGTTAAATACCAGCGAATCGTGTCGCGAATCCCCTGCTCCGGCCGGTGCAGCGGCTTCCAGCCAAGCTCCGCGTGAATTTTCGACGAATCAATCGCGTAACGCCGGTCGTGGCCGAGTCGATCTTTGACAAATGTGATCAGCGACTCCGGCTTGCCGAGTTCGGCGAGGATCATTTTTACCAGATCGATGTTCCGCATCTCCGCATCGGCGCCGACGTTGTAAACCTCGCCCGGTTTGCCTTCGAGCAGCGCCGCGACGATCGCCGCGCAATGATCTTCGACGTGAATCCAGTCGCGGACATTTAAACCATCGCCATACACCGGAAGCGGCTTGTCGCGGAGCGCGTTCGTGATCATCAGCGGGATCAATTTTTCGGGAAACTGATATGGCCCGTAGTTGTTTGAGCAGCGCGTGACGACGACTTCCTGGCCGAACGTGTGATGATGCGCGAGCGCGAGCAAATCCGCGCCGGCTTTGCTTGCCGAGTAAGGCGAACTGGGCTGGATCGGCGAGGTTTCGCTGAATTTCCCCTCCGGTCCAAGCGAGCCGTAAACTTCATCGGTCGAAATTTGCACAAAACGCCGCACGCCATGACGCCGCGCGCAATCGAGCAGCACGCTCGTGCCGACGATGTTCGTATGCACAAAATTCTGTGGCGAATTGATGCTGCGATCCACGTGCGATTCCGCTGCGAAATTGATGACAGCGAAAAACTGATGTTTGCTCATCAGCGCGTCCATTTGATCCGCATTGGCGATGTCGGCCTGGAAAAATTCGTAGCGCTTACCGTAACGCTCAGCGAGTCCCGCAACATTCGCAATATTTCCGGCATAAGTCAGCGCATCGACATTCGAGACGAATGCCGGATCGTAGTGCTGGAGGATGTAGCGGACAAAATTGCTGCCGATAAAGCCGCAGCCGCCTGTAACAAGCAAACGCATGCGCGGTGTTGTAGCAGCCGCGGGGCATCACACCAGCATTTTCCGCCTCGCAGGCCGCGGTATTAGTTGTCGGCCTGGATTTGCACCGGGCCTGTTGTGCTGGGACCGCACACAAATCCCGCGCAGAGATTTTGCTTTTGAAACACGACGCCGCTGAAACCGGCGACAACCGGGCTCCGCGCCTTGATTGGAAGCACATATTTGCCACTGAAAATCGCAGTCGGCGACGCGATGACAATCGAGAGTGTATCGCTTCCGGCATTTTGAATGCTAACGGAATTGTCCGAAAGCAACGTCACATTTTTTGTAAGTCCGAGCAATGGATCGTCAGGAGCGGCTTCGAATTGTCCGTTCGGAGTGCTATTTGTGACACTCAGGACGGCACTATTAACGGGCATATTATAGCGCGATCCGATTGCATTAAGCGTCACGGCAAAGCCCGCGTGATAGAAAGTCTTCGCGGCAGTTGCTTGCGTAGGTTTGAACCAAGCTATTGTCCCATCCAGATCACTAATAGCTTCAATATTGCGAAAGGTAAGCGTGCCGAAGGCACTACCGGGTATCCCGTAAAATGTCGAATAAAAGGGTAGTGAATTGTCGCTGCGGAGATTCGCACCGGCTGATAGCGGCTGCTTATCAGCAAGGACACCGGCGACTGTGGCCGACCCATCACTTTTAACTCTTAAAACTCCATAGCTGATGCCTTGCGGCGAAGCCGGATTCGTCGCGTCGGGCATGATTATGACTGTATAAGTGCCGATCAGCGGTGCAGGATTTTTATTACTGTATAAATGCGGAACCGCATCCACTACGGAGACATCTGTGCCATTCGATACCGTTCCGCTTAGCTT
>Ga0070741_10011494_pt1 | contig 16343 bp, 15 predicted proteins | sample Coa_R1_4_FD_66440 | JGI IMG/M metagenome (GOLD analysis project Ga0070741, IMG submission 66440) | Surface soil microbial communities from Centralia Pennsylvania, which are recovering from an underground coalmine fire - Coalmine... | ecosystem: Environmental > Terrestrial > Soil > Unclassified ...
GCCCGCGGACGCCGACCCGACCGGCGTCTCGATCTACGAGACGCTCGATGCCCGCTCCGCGCGGCGCCTCCGCGAGCAGGTCCTGCCCGAGACCGAGAGCAACGGGCGCTGGGAAGGGCGCTTCACCGTCGGCCGCCCAGGCGGGGCGCGCACGGCCGGCCGGCTGACGACGTTCCTCGTCCGCGACCCGATCACCGCGGCGCCGCGCTGGATCGCCGCTGTCTTCCGCCCCGACTGACCTCCGGCACGGTGCGGGGGCCCGCTCGGGCCCCCGCACCTGCGCACACGGGACGACTCGCCCCCAGCCGGCTGTCACGCGGCTTCGCTGCCGCGCCCCTGTGCACGCTGAGCCGCGATCAGGTCGCGGAACCAGTAGAAGCTCCCTTTCGGCACGCGTTCGAGCGTCGGGTAGTCGACGTAGACGAGGCCGAAGCGCTTCCAGTACCCCCACGCCCACTCGAAGTTGTCGAGCAGCGACCAGGCGAAGTACCCGCGCAGCGGAGCGCCCTCGGCGACGGCCTCGGCGGCGGCGGCGACGTACCCCTCGTAGTACGCCTGCCGCTCCGGGTCGGAGACGCCGCCGTCGTGCCCGCGCACGTCGGCGTAGGCGGCGCCGTTCTCGGTGACGTAGATCGCCTCCGGGGCGTAGTCGGCCGTCAGCCGCAGCAGCAGGTCGCGCAGTCCGCCGGGGACGACCTCCCAGCCCATGTCGGTTCGGTCGACGTCCTCGCGGCGGACGAACTGCGAGCGGCCGCCTTCCGGGCCGGCGGCGACGAGCGGCGAGGTGTAGTTGTTGACGCCGAGGAAGTCGATCGGCGCGGAGATCGCCTCGAGGTCGCCGTCCTCGATCGGGGGCGCGATCGAAGCCCAGGAGTCGAGCATGTCCTGCGGGTAGGCGCCGGTGAAGATCGGGTCGAGGAACCACCGGTTGTGGAAGCCGTCCACCCAGCGGGCCGCGGCCGCGTCCTCGGCCGAGTCGCTCTCCGCGTACACGTGGTCGAGGTTGAGCGTGATGCCGACCTCGGAGCCGGGCGACAGCGTGCGCAGCAGCTCGACCGCGCGCCCGTGCGAGAGCAGGAGGTGGTGCGAGGTCGCGAGCGCGTCCGCGTCCGACGTGCGCCCCGGCGCGTGGTGCCCCCAGCCGTAGCCGATCCAGGAGACGACCCACGGCTCGTTGTGCGTGATCCAGTGGCGCACCCGGTCGCCGAGCCGCTCCGCCACCGCGGTGACGTACTCGGAGAACGCGTCGACGGTCGCGCGCGCCGGCCAGCCGCCCGCGTCTTCGATCGCCTGCGGCGTGTCCCAGTGGAACAGCGTCACGTACGGCGTGATGCCGTTCCCGAGCAGCTCGTCGACGAGGCGGTCGTAGAAGTCGAGCCCCTTGACATTGACCTTGCCGCGGCCCTCGGGCAGCACGCGGGGCCACGCGACCGAGAAGCGGAAGCCGTCGACGCCGAGCTCCCGCATCAGCGCGATGTCCTCGCGGTAGCGGTGGTAGAAGTCGCACGCAACCGCGCCGGTGTCGCCGTTCCGGACCTTGCCGGGCGTGGCGCAGAAGCGATCCCAGACGCTCTCGCCCCTCCCGTCTTCGTTCGCCGCCCCTTCGATCTGGAAGGAGGCCGTTGCGACCCCCCAGACGAAGTCGGACGGCAGCGCGTCAACGAATGGGTTGGACATCTCGTTCCTCTCGTATGTGGTCGGTCGACGGTGCGGTGACGTGGCAGCGCGCGGCGTGGCCCGCCCGCGCCGCGACGAGCGGCGGCGTGGCGCGCCTGCAGACGTCGATCGCGATCGGGCAGCGGTCGACGAAGCGGCAGCCGGGCTTCGGGTCGACGGCGACCGCCCGGCCGCCGCGATGGATCTCGATCCGCTCGCGCTCGCCGGCATGGGCGTCGGGCACGGAGGCGAGGAGCAGCTCCGTGTACGGATGCAGCGGCTCGCCGAGCACCGAGTCGACGGGCCCCTGCTCGACGATGTGGCCGGCGTACATCACGAGCAGGTCGTCGGCGACGTAGCGCGCGCTTGCGAGGTCGTGCGTCACGTAGAGGAAGCTGACGCCGAGCTTCGTCTTCAGGTCCGCCATCAGGTTGAGGATCCCGATGCGGATCGACACGTCGAGCATCGAGATCGGCTCGTCGGCGATCACCACCCGCGGCTCGACGGCGAGCGCCCGCGCGATCGCGACGCGCTGGCGCTGGCCGCCCGAGATCTCGTGCGGGTACTTCGCCGCGATGTGCTCCGGCGGCACGAGGCCGACCGTGTCGAGCAGCTCGAGCACGCGCCGGTCGACGCCGCGGCCCGGGACGACGCCGTGGATCCGCAGCGGCCGCGCGATGTGGTGGCGGATCGTCTTGACCGGGTTCAGCGAGCCGAACGGATCCTGGAAGATCATCTGCACCTGCGAGCGGTAGGCGAGCACGTCGCGGCGGCGCCGCTCGCCGGCGATGTCGCGCCCGTCGAAGAGGACGCTGCCCTCGCTCGGCTCGTAGAGCTTGACGAGCAGCCGCGCGACCGTGCTCTTGCCGCTGCCGCTCTCGCCGGCGAGCGCCGTGATGCGTCCCGGCTCGAGCGCGAAGCTGACGTCGTCGACCGCGTGGACGCGGCTCCGGTGGAGCGCCCCGCCGACCGGGAAGCGCTTCGAGAGGCCGCGCACCTCGAGGACCGCGCCGCTCACAGCCCCTGCTCCTCGACGAGGTGGCAGGCGACCTCGTGCCCGGGCGACGACTCGCGCAGCACGGGGCGGTCGGCCGTCTGGCGCGCGTGGAGCGCGGCGTTCTCGGGCCGGCAGTGCGGGCAGCGCGGGTGGAAGCGGCAGCCGGCGGGCGGCGAGGCGAGGTCGGGCGGGGCGCCGCCGATCCCGGTGAGGCGGGCGCGGGGGCCGCGCAGCGGCGGGAACGACTCGATCAGGCCGACCGTGTACGGATGCCGTGCGCGGCTGCGCAGCTCGGCCGCGGGCGCCGCCTCGACGACCTCGCCCGCGTACATGATCGCGACGCGGTGGGCCAGCTCGAGCAGGAGCGAGAGGTCGTGCGTGATGAAGAGAACCGCGAAGCCGCGCTCGGCCTGCAGGTCTCTGATCTGCTGCAGGATCTCCCGCTGCACGACGACGTCGAGCGCCGTCGTCGGCTCGTCCATGATCACGAGCTCGGGCTGCAGCGCGAGCGCCATCGCGATGATCACGCGCTGGCGCATCCCCCCGGACAGCTGGTGCGGGTAGGAGCAGAGCCGCCCGCGGTCGATGCCGACCACCTCGAGCAGGCGGCCCGCCTCGTCGAGCGAGCGCCGGCGGGAGATGTGCTCGTGCGCGCGCATCATGTCGACGAACTGGTCGCCGACGCGCATCACCGGGTTGAGCGCGTTCATCGCGCTCTGGAACACCATCGAGACGTTCCGCCAGCGGAAGCGCCGCAGCTCCTCGCGGCTCGCGCCGACGAGGTCCCGCCCGTCGAAGACGACGCGGCCGCCGGCAACCGCGGCCGGCGGGCGCAGCACCTGCATGACCGCGTTCGCCAGCGTGCTCTTGCCGCAGCCGGACTCGCCTGCGAGGCCGACGATCTCGCCGCGGCCGATCGAGAGGCTGACGCCGTCGACGGCGCGGACGATCCGCGAGGCGGTGCGGTACTCGACCACCAGCTGCTCGATCGACACGAGTGGATCGAGGGCGGCGCGCGCGGCTCCTGCCGAGGTCGCCAACGTGGCCGTCACGCCGCCCCTTCGGCCCGCACCGCGGCCCGGCCGCTCCAGAGCGGCGCGAGGATGCGGCGCAGGAAGCGCCGCCGGGTGCGCACCTCGTCGCGCAGGCGCGGGTTCGAGATCTCGTCGATGCCCGCGAGGACGAGCGTCAGGCCGAGCACCGTGATCACGAGCGCGAGGCCCGGGAACACGAACGGCCACCACTCGCCCTGCAGCACCGCCGAGTTCGTCTGCGCCCAGTAGAGCGTCATGCCCCAGCTCACGTGCGTCGTGTCGCCGAGCCCGAGGAACTCGAGGCCGGCGTCGACGAGCAGCGAGATGTAGAAGACCAGCACGAACCCCGCCGCGATGCGGCTGATCATGTTCGGCATGATCTCGCCGAAGACGATGCGGCTCGTCGACTCGCCCGCGACCTTGGCGGCGAGCACGAAGTCGCGGTTTCTCAGCGAGAGCGCCTGTCCGCGCAGGATCCGCGCCTCGAAGGCCCACAGCGTGAGCCCGAGGATGAGGATCATCGTCGTCATGCCGCGGCTGTGCAGGTAGCTCGAGACGACGACGAGCAGCGGGATCGTCGGGATGACGAGGAAGACGTTCGTCAGGAAGTTGATCGCCTCGTCGACGACGCCGCCCGAGTAGGCGGCGAGGATGCCGAGCGTCGTCGCGAGCAGCGTCGCCAGCGCGCCGGCGGCGGCGCCGAGGATGAGCGAGCGGCGCGCGCCGAGCACGACCTGCGAGAAGATGTCGGAGCCCTGGTCGGTCGTGCCGAACAGGTGGTGCCACGACGGCGCCTGGCGCGCGTCGAGCAGGCTGAAGGCGGTCGGGTCGCCGACCGAGACGAGCGGCGCGATCAGCGCCACCACGACCATGAACAGCACCATCGCGATCCCGAGCCGCGACTTCGGGTTGCGCAGGAGAAGGCGCAGCCAGCCGGGCACGGCGAACCGGCGCCGGACGGGGGGCACGATCGGCGGGGCGCTCTCGATCACCGGCTGCAGCTGCGACATCAGGAGGCCCGCACCCGCGGGTCGAGGACGAGGTTGAGCAGGTCCATGACGAAGTTCGCCGCGATCACGGCGAGCGCGAAGATCAGCAGGAGCCCCTGCGTGAGCGGGTAGTCGTTGCCGAGCGCAGCCTGCTGGAGCGTCAGCCCGGCGCCGGGGTAGCTGAAGACGTACTCGATGAAGACGAGGCCGCCGACGGCGCTCGCAAACTGCGCGGCGAACCCGTTCAGAGGAGGCAGGATCGCGTTGCGGCCGGCGTAGCGCGTCATCACCCGGCGGTCGCGGAGGCCCTTGGCGTGGGCCATCGCCACGTAGTCCTCCCCGATCGTGTTGATCATCACCGTTCGCATGTTCAGCACCCAGCCGCCGGTGAACGCCGCCACGACGACGAGGATCGGCATCTGCGAGTGGCGGAACACGCTGGTCAGGAAGTGCCAGCGCAAGCCCGGCACGAGCGTGCTGTCGTAGGCGTGCTGGATCGGGAACCAGTGCAGCTTCAGCCCGAGGAAGTAGACGGCGATCAGCCCGGTGAAGAACGCCGGGAACGCCGACAGCGCCATGAAGACCGGCACGACCACGGTGTCGAAGCCGCCGCCGCGGCGCCACGCGGCGACCATCCCGATCGTGATCCCGAGGACGAACGAGATCACGAACGCGACGCCGACGAGGAAGATCGAGTAGGGCAGCACCCGTCCGATCACCTCGGAGACCGACGCCGGGTAATTGGACGTCGAGATGCCGAGGTTCAGGTGCGACAGCCGGTGCAGGTAGGCGACGTAGTCCTGCCAGACCGACTTGTTGCCGCCGCCGAGCAGCGCCTGGTAGGTCTTGATGATCCCGGGGTTCGACTGGATCTGCGACGGCGAGAGGTGCTGCAGCACGCCGCCGATCGGGTCGCCCGGCATCAGGCGCGGCAGCAGGAAGTTCAGCGTCAGGGCGACCCAGACGGCGAACGCGTAGAAGCCGAGTCGACGGAGGAGGAAGCGCATGACGGGATTTCTCTTCCTGCGAGCCTCTCAGAGAATGCGCAGGGGGCGGGGCGGGTCGCCCCGCCCCCTGCTTCCCGAGGGGCCTCGGTTACTGCCCGGCGTGCCCGCCCGGGCAGATGTGCGTGAAGGACAGGAGGTTGTCCGGGTACGTGCTGAAGATCGGGTCGCCGAAGTGGTCCTTCGGCGAGTCGAAGCAATGGAAGTACTTGGTGCTGTAGGTCGACCAGCGCGGCCCGATGAAGAGCGGCACGATCGGCAGCTGCTGCAGCCAGAGCTTCTCGAGCTGCGTCGCGATCGCGTGCTGCTTCTTCGGGTCGAGCGAGGACTTCCACTGCTGGAGGAGCGCGGTGCCCTGGGCGTTCTGGTAGTGCTCCCAGTTCCCCGTGTTGGTCGCGTCCTGGCCGGGCGCGATGTACGCGTTGGCCGAGAAGTTCGAGTAGAAGAAGCCGTACGGGGAGCCCTGGGAGGCGTTCTGCCAGAGCAGCGTCGGGTTCTTCGTGCTCGACGCGTTCGGATACCACGAGTTCCAGTCCGGCTCGAGCTTCACGTTCGAGTCGATGCCGATCGCCTGCAGGTTCTTCGTGATGATCTGGTTCGAGGCGACCCAGTCCGACCAACCCGAGATCACGTGGATGTCGAGGTTGACGGGGTTGCCCTTCGGGTCGATCAGCTGGCTGCCCTTGTAGGTGAAGCCGGCGTCGGTGAGCGTCTTCTTCGCGGCGGCCGGGTTGTAGGTCGCGAGCGCCTTGGCCTGCGCCTTCACGGTCGGGTCGGTCACCCACTGCGGGAACAGGCCGGAGAGGCCGATCGCGTCGGTGGGCGGCGCGTAGCCGTACTCGCCGAGCTTCGACACGGTGTTCCGGTCGATCGCCTGCGACAGCGCCTTGCGGAAGGCGACCAGGCTGTACGGGTACTTGGTGACGTCGAGGAGCAGCGACACCGGGTAGGCCGTCGTCGCGTAGAAGGAATGGAAGTGCTGCGGATCCTTCGACTCGTACGCCTGCGCGACGTTCGGGACGAAGTTGTGCGTCCAGTCGACCTGGCCGCCCTGGATCAGCGCCAGCGCAGCGTCGTTCGAGGCCGCCTGCACGTACTCGAGGCACGGGATCAGCGGCTTGCCCGCCTGCCAGTAGTGCGGGTTCCGCCCGAAGACGTAGTCCTGGGTCGTGAACCGCGCGATCTGGTCGAACGGGCCGGAACCGACCGGGTGCGGGTTCGTGAACGTCGCCGGGTTCGCGACCTTCGCCCAGATGTGCTTGGGCACGACGATCGCGCCGTTCAGCGTCTGGGCGATGAACTGCGAGTCCACCGTCTTCAGCTGGATCACGACGGTGTACGGGCCCTTCGCGGTGATGGAGGCGATGTTCGTGTCCGGACGCGAGAAGCCGATGATGTCCATCGTCTTCTGCTGCGTGGCGTTCGCGCCGCCCTCGAGGCTGTAGACGACGTCGGCCGACGTCAGCGGCTGGCCGTCCGACCACTTCGCGTTCTGCACCAGGTTGAGCGTGAGGGTCTTGTTGCCGTTCGACCACTTCCAGCTCTGCGCGAGCCACGGCCGCGCGGGCAGGCCGCCCTCCGGCGAGACGATCAGGCCCTCGTAGAACGAGCCCTTGATGAACTGGCCGCTCGGCAGGCCGGTGGCCGTGTACGGGTTGAAGTTCCTGACGAACGCGGGATCGCCCGAGCCCGTCATCACGAGGCACTTGTGGCCGGCGGTGCTGCGCGCCGGCGCCGCCGTCGAGACCGTGGCGACGACGAGCACCGCGATCCCGGCCGCCGCTCCCGCGGCCGCGGCCACGAGGCCGAGCCGCCTGCGAGAGCGCAATGAGCGTGACATCTGCGTTTCTCCTCCCTTTCTCGCCGTCTTCCGCGGCGGACCTGACCTGGGGGTTCCGGAAATTCCCGGAAACGGTTAACAGGTTCTCGGCCGGCTGTCAACCGGACTGCCGCGTGTCGGCCGCAGTTTGGGGCAGCGCTCCTCGGCAACCGGGGCCGAAAACGGTTACAGTTCGCTCCCGATGGCTCAGCTGCAGCGACCCGACGGCCCGCGCTTCCGCGGCCGGACGACGATCCGCGACATCGCCGACCTCGCCGGCGTCTCGATCGCCACGGTCTCGCGCGTCCTGAACGACCGGCCCGACGTGGCGCCCGACACGCGCGAGACGGTGCTCCAGGTCGTCCGCGAGCACGGCTTCAACCGCAGCCGCGCCGCCCGCGGGCTCTCGCGCGGCCGCACCGGCTTTGTCGGGCTGACCCTGCCGCTCGTCGCCGACGCCTACTTCGGCCCGATCCTGAGCGGCGCCTCGGAGGCGCTGTACGAGGCCGACCTGCGCATCGTCCTCTCGCCCACGCTGCACGAGCACGACCGCGAGGTCTCGCTGCTCGAGCGGCTCGTCAGCGAGTCGACCGACGGCGCGATCCTGATCCTGCCGGAGGAGTCCGAGGAGGAGCTGAAGGCGCTGAAGGCTCAGGGCTACCCGTTCGTCGTCGTCGACCCGCGCGAGCGCCCGCCGGCAGGCATCCCCTGCGTCTCGGCGATGCACGCGTCCGGCGCGCAGCAGGCGACGACGCACCTGCTCGAGCTCGGGCATCGCCGCATCGGGGCGATCGCCGGCCAGGAGCACTGGTACGCGACGGAGGAGCGGCTGCTCGGCATGCGCGCGGCGCTTGCCGGCCACGGCATCCTCCCCGACCCGGAGCTGATCCGCTTCTCGGACTGGCAGGAGCCGCGCGGCGTCGAGGCGGCCGAGGAGCTGCTCTCGCTGAAGGATCCGCCGACGGCGATCTTCGCGTTCAACGACAACGTCGCGATCGGCGCGCTCAACGCCGCCCGCGACCGCGGCCTGCGCGTGCCGGAGGAGCTCTCGATCGTCGGCTTCGACGACACGGCGCAGGCGACGATCGTGCGGCCCCAGCTGACGACCGTCCGCCAGCCGCTCGCCGAGCTCGGGCGGATGGGCGTCAGCCTCCTGACGAGGCTGATCGAGGGCCAGCGGCTGGATGCGCATCGCATGGAGCTCTCGACGACGCTCGTCGTCCGCGACACGACCGCGCCCGTCCCGAAGGGCCGGCGCGACGCGTAGGGCGGCCGCCGGCGGCGCCGTCCTGGCGGCGGCGATCCTCGCCGCGTTCGCGCTCCCCGGCCGCGGCGCCGGCGGCGCCTACGAGCTCCACCCGCTCGTCACCGATCGCGGCGACCCGCAGCTCGTCAACGCGTGGGGCCTCGCCGCGAGCCCGACCGGGCCGTGGTGGACGTCGAACGAGGCGCGCGGCTCGAGCACGCTCTACTCGGGCGCGGGGCGCAAGCAGCGGCTGACCGTGCGCGTGGCGGGCGGCCCGACCGGCGTCGTCTACAACGGCGGCGGCGGCTTCGTCGTCCGCGGCGGCGGCCGCGCCGACCCCGCCCGCTTCATCTACGCCTGCGAGGACGGCAAGCTGCGCGCGTGGACGCCGACCGTGCCGGCCGGCTGGTCGACCCGGGCGGTCGTGGCCGTCGACGACGCGGGCGCGGCGGCGCTCTTCCGCGGGCTCGCGATCGCCGGCCGGCGGCTCTACGCGACCGACTTCCACAACGGCCGCGTCGACGTGTTCGACGCGTCGTGGCGCCTCGTGCGCCGCTCCGGGTTCGCCGACCCGGCGATCCCGTCGTGGTACGCGCCGTTCGGGATCTCGGTGCTCGGCGGGCACGTGTTCGTGACCTTCGCGTTCCGCGCGCCGGTCGACGGCAACGACGCGCCGAGCGGCGGCTACGTCGACGAGTTCACGCTCGCCGGGAAGCTCGTCGCGCGGCTGCCGCGCGGAGGGCTGAACGAGCCGTGGGGGCTGGCGCTCGCGCCGCGCTCCTTCGGCCGCTACGGCGGCGACCTGCTGGTCGGCGACTTCGGCGACGGCCGCATCCACGCCTACGCGCGCGTCCCCTCCGGCTGGAAGCTGGACGGCACGCTCGCCGACCGGCACGGCAGGCCGCTCGAGGTGAGCGGCCTCTGGTCGCTCGCGTTCGGCAACGGCAGCTACGCCGGCCCGCGCGACACGCTCTTCGTCACCGCGGGCCCGCACACCTGGCGCGGCGCCACCGAGCAGTCGGTGCACGGGCTGCTTGCGTCGATCCGGCCGGCGTAGCGCGGCTACAGGCCGAGGCGCTCGAGCATCGTCTCGTTGCGCCGCCACTTCGGCGACGCCTTCACCTGCAGCTGCAGGAAGACGGGATGGCCGAGCAGGGCCTCGACGTGCGGGCGGGCGGCGCGGCCGATCTCCCGCACCATCGTCCCGCCCTTGCCGATCACGATCTGCTTCTGGCTCTCGGTCTCGGTGTAGATGCGGACGTGCACGCGGCGCTCGTCGATCTCGACGAGCTCGGCGGTGAGCGCGTGCGGCACCTCCTCGCGCGTCAGGCGCAGCGCCTGCTCGCGCACGAGCTCGGCGATCCGCGCCTCGAGCGGCAGGTCGGTGTCGGTGCCGGCCGGGTAGTAGAGCGGCCCCTCGGGCAGGAGCGAGACGAGGTCGCTGCGCAGCTCGTCGATCCCTTCCCCGGTCGTCGCGCTGACGGGGTGGAGCGCGTGGAAGTCGCCCAGCCCGGCCGCGGTCTTCATCTGCGTCGCGATGTGCGCCGGCTTGAGCCGGTCGACCTTGTTGAGCGCGATCACCACGGGCGCGCCGAGCGCGAAGACGTGACGTGCGACGTAGCGGTCGCCGGCGCCGATCCGCTCGCGCGCGTTGACGACGAGCAGGACGGCGTCGACGTCGTCGGCCATCGCCTGGTCGACGCGGTCCTGCATGCGCTCGGTGAGCGGGTCGATCGGCCTCTGCCAGCCGGGCAGGTCGACGAGCACGAGCTGCGCGTCGCCGGTCGTGCGCACGCCGCGGATGCTGTGACGGGTCGTGTGCGGCTTGTCGGAGACGATCGCGACCTTCGTGCCGGTGAGCGCGTTGACGAGCGTCGACTTGCCCACGTTCGGCCGCCCGGCGACGGCGACGAAGCCGGATCTCAAGCCGGCAGCTCCCAGGTGTCGGGCAGCAGGTCGGCGGCGTGGACGACGCGGATCGTGCCGTCGGCGAGCGGGAAGCTCACCTCCGGGATCCGCCACTCGTGGAGCCACTGGCGGCACCCGCCGCACGGCGACGCGGAGATGCCGATCGCGGCGAGGTCGCCGGGGCGGTACCCGGCCGCGGCCGCCGCGCCGATCGCCGTCTTCTCGGCGCACTGGCAGAGCGGGTAGGCGGCGTTCTCGACGTTCACGCCGGCGAACTCGCGGCCGTCGTTTGTGCGCACGACCGCGCCGACTGCGTAGTGGGAGTACGGCGAGTACGAGTTCGCCGCCGCCGCAACGGCCTTCTCGACCAGCTCGCTCACGCGAACACCTGAAAGATGACGAGGGTGGCGAGGGAGCCCACGAGGGCCCCGTAGGTGACCTCGAGGGCCGAGTGGACGCCCGACTCGACACGGGTCTGGGCGACGAGCACCGCCATGATCAGCGTCAGCGACGAGATCAGGAAACGGTGCTTCGAGTCGGCGACATACGTCGCCGCCATCCACCCTGCGAACGCGACCGCCGCGTGGCCGGAGGGGATGCCGCCGCGCAGCGGGGTGCCCCGGCCGGTGTAGGCCTTCGTGCCGATGACGATCAGGACGGTGAGGACGAGCGCGACGAGCGTCAGCTCGGCCGGCGCGTCGCGCAGCCGCTCGAGGAGCCTCGAGGACCGGTCGGCGACCTTGTTCGAGAAGACGAGGTAGCCGACGGCGAGCGCGTTGATCGACGCGATCAGCACGGCGCCGGCCGCGATGTCCTTGGCGAGCTTCGCCATCGGGTCGAACGACGTGGTGGCGATGTCGATCGCGGCCTCGATCGCGGTGTTCAGCATCTCGGCGATCAGCACGAACGCGATCGCGATCAGCAGCGCGATCAGCTCGAGCTTCGTCACGTTCGCGATCAGCGCGAGCACGAGCACGACGATCGCGACGGTGAAGTGGATCCGCAGGTTCCGCTGCGTCCGGAGGACGTGGATGATGCCCTCGAACGCGTAGTTGAAGGAGTCGAAGATCGTCGGTGGGCGCCGCGTGCTCACGAGAGGTGTGTGCGCTCCCGCGCCTCCATCTCCTGCCCGTGCTCGTAGCCGAGCAGGTGCAGCAGGCCGTGCGTGAGCGGCCCGCGCCACCCGGCGCCGACGACCTGGGGGCAGAGGACGACGTCGCCGAGCGCGCGCGGCAGTCCGTCGGGGAGCTCGTCGCGACCGTCGATCGGAAAGGAGAGGACGTCGGTGGCCTCGTCGATCCCGAGGTGCTCGCGCTTCAGGGCCCGCATCTCCTCCGGCCCGACGAACAGGATCCCGAGCTCGCCCTCCTCGATCCCCTCGCCGCGCAGCACGCGGCCCGCGAGCTCGGCCGCCCCCGGCTCGTCCACCTCCGCCCCGCTCCGGTTCTCGACCTCGACCGAGAGCATCAGGGGCGGTTGCGCTCGTCCGTGTGCTCCTTGTAGGCCTCGACGATCCGCTGGACGAGCTTGTGGCGGACGACGTCGCGGTGGCCGAACTCGACGAACGAGATCCCCTCGATGTCCTGCAGCACGTCGCGGACGTGCACGAGCCCGGAGCGCTGCTCGCGCGGCAGGTCGATCTGGGTGATGTCGCCGGTGACGACGACCTTCGAGCCGAAGCCGAGCCGCGTCAGGAACATCTGCATCTGCTCGGGCGAGGTGTTCTGCGCCTCGTCGAGGATGATGAAGCTGGAGTTCAAGGTCCTGCCGCGCATGAATGCGAGCGGCGCGACCTCGATCGTGCCGTGGTCGATCAGGTTCAGCGCCTTGTCGGGGTCGAGCATGTCGTAGAGCGCGTCGAACAGCGGACGCAGATACGGGTCGACCTTCGCCATCAGGTCGCCCGGCAGGAAGCCGAGCCGCTCGCCCGCCTCGACGGCCGGGCGCGTGAGGATGATGCGCGCGACCTCGCGCTCGTGCAGCGCCGCGACCGCGAGCGCCATCGCGAGGTAGGTCTTGCCGGTGCCGGCGGGCCCGATCCCGAACGTCACGGTGTTGCGGCGGATCGAGTCGACGTAGCGCTTCTGGGTGACGGTCTTCGGCGCGATCTTCTTGCCGCGGTGGCGCCAGACGACGGCGTCGAACACCTCGCGGACGTCCTGGCCCGCCTCGAGCGTGCCGAGGACGGCGTCGACCGTGTGCGCGCCGATCTGGTGGCCGCCCTCGACGAGCTCGACGAGCTCGTCGATGACCGTCCGCGCCTCGGCGACCCGTTCCTCGTCGCCCTCGAGCGTCAGCTGGTTGCCGCGCAGGCGCACGGTGCAGTGGAGGCGCTCCTTGAGCGCGTCGAGGACGCCGTCCGAGATCCCGGCGAGCTCGGCGGCGACGGCGTTCGACACGTCCAGGGTTTGCTGCACGGCCTGCAGTGTAGGTTGCGATGATGGCCGGGAAGTGGTGGACGCTGGTCGCGGTCTGCATCGCGACCTTCATGCTCCTGCTGGACATCACGATCGTGAACGTCGCCCTGCCGGCCATCGAGCGGGCGCTCGGCGCGTCGTTCTCCGACCTGCAGTGGGTCGTGGACGCCTACGCGCTGGCGCTGGCGACGTTCGTCCTCACCGCGGGCGCGCTCGCCGACCTGTTCGGCCGCAAGCGGCTGTTCCTGCTCGGGATCGTGCTGTTCACGATCGCGTCGGCCGCCTGCGGCGCCGCGTGGGACCCGCTGTTTCTGATCGTCGCCCGCGGCATCCAGGGCGTCGGCGGCGCGATGATGTTCGCGACGGCGCTCGCGCTCCTCTCACAGGAGTTCCACGGCAAGGAGCGCGGGACGGCGTTCGGCCTGTGGGGCGCCGTGATCGGCGCCGCCGTCGCGGTCGGGCCGCTCGCCGGCGGGATGCTCACCTCGTGGCTCTCGTGGCGGTGGATCTTCTTCGTCAACATCCCGATCGGCGTCGTCGCCGTGCTCGTCGGGATGCGGCAGCTGCGCGAGTCGAGCGACCCGCAGCACAGCCGCCTCGACCCGGTCGGGCTGGTGACGCTGACGGGTGGCCTGCTCTGCCTGATCCTGGCGCTGATCGAGGGCAACGGCCACGGCTGGTCGAGCGCGTTCATCCTGGCGCTCCTCGCCGCGGCCGGCGTGCTGCTCGCGGCGTTCGTCGCGTCGCAGGCGCTCGAGGAGACGTCGATGGTCGACCTCACGCTGTTCCGGCGCCCGGCGTTCGTCGGCGCGCAGCTCAGCGCGTTCGCGATCTCGTCGTCGATGTTCGCGATGTTCCTCTACCTGACGCTGTACCTGCAGAACATCCTCGGGCTGTCGCCGCTGCAGACCGGGCTGCGCTTCCTGCCGCTGTCGCTCGTCTCGTTCTTCGCGGCGCCCGCCGCCGGACGGCTCACGGCCCACGTGCCGATCCGCGCGCTGCTCGCCGCCGGCCTCGCCCTGAACGCGCTCGCGATGTGGCTGATGAGCCGCGTCTCGACGGGCTCGCACTGGACCGTGCTGCTGCCGGGCTTCCTCGTCGGCGGCGTCGGGATCGGCTTCGTGAACGCCCCGCTCGCGACCACGGCCGTCTCGACGGTCCGTGTCGAGCGCGCCGGGATGGCGTCCGGGATCAACAACACGTTCCGGCAGATCGGGATCGCAACCGGCATCGCTGCGCTCGGCGCGATCTTCGCCTCGAAGGTCGGCCCGCAGGCCTCGGGCGGCCGCGGCGCGGCGGCCCGCGCGGCGTTCGTGCACGGCCTGCACGACATCCTGCTCGTCGGCGCCGGCGTCGCCCTCGTGGGCGCGATCCTCGCGGGGCTGCTCGTGCGGCGGCGCGACTTCGTCGCATCGGGGCCGCAGGCCGCCGCGGCGGAGGCTGCCTAGGCGGCCTCTCGAAACGTCTGATCGGGAACGCACGGTGCGTGGAGGCCGCACTCGGCGACCGCCGCGGGCCGGTCGAGCGGTCGCGGCGTTAGCATCGACCGGTGTCCCGCCGTGTCGCTGCCGTCGTGGTCGGAGCGGCGGCCGTCCTCTTCGTGGCGCTCCACTGGAGCGACGCGTACCAGTGGAAGCCCGACAGCCTCTTCTACGAGGCGCAGCTTCTGCGCGTGCAGGGGGCCGAGAAGGACGCGGCGCTCCTGAAGGTGTTCCACGGGCCGCTCGCACGGCCACGTGTGCAGGAGGAGCTCCGCACGACGCCGCCGGCACGACGAACCGTCGCAAGCGACCGGTGGGTGCGCTACTCGGAGCGGTTCTACGACCGCCGCTGGACCGTTCCCGTCCTCGCTGCAGCCGTCGAGCCGGCGCTCGGAGCCGATGCCCTCCGCGGCATCTCGCTCCTCGGGTACGTGCTCGCCGGGCTCGCGATCCAGGCGTTCCTCGGGCTGCGTTTCCGGCCGTGGATCGGAGCCGTGACCGCGCTCGGCTGCCTTGCGCTGCAGCCCCTCCGCTACTGGTCGCTGCTGCCGCTGACCGACAGCTTCGGGGTGGCGCTCGAGGCGGCCGCGCTCGCCTGCGCCGTTTGCGCGCTTCGCCGCTCGTGGCCGTGGCTCGTCGTTCTGGCCGGCGTGATGCTCGCGTTGTCGTTCACCCGCGACTCGACGATCGTGGTGGTCGCCGGCCTCGCGTGGGTGGCGGTGCGCCTCCGGTCGCGGCGTGCGATGACGACGCTCGGCGTGGCCGTTGCCGCGTCATTGCCGGCGCCGCTGCTCTTCGGCGCGCCGGCGCTCGATCTGGTCGCGTACACGCTGAACGGGTTCCAGCCCGTCCAGGGGTCGAAGTGGCACCTGATCGCACGCCGGTACCTGAGCGGTGAGCACGGCCTCGTTCACGGCGACCTGATCTACCTCGCCCATCACCCCTACGTCGGCCTCTTCGCCGCCGGCGGGCTCGTCGGGCTCTTCGCACTCCGCGCCGGGGGCGACGTCGCCGGCGCGCTCGCGCGCGGCGGCGTCGCCGGCGCCGTAGTGCTGCTCCTGGCGGCTCCGAACTACACCGCGCTTCGCCTCGAGCTCCCGTTCGTCCCGCTCGCCGCCTACGGCGCCGCGCTCGCGGTCGCGGCCGGATGGGCGTCACGTCCGGCGGCGGGGCCGGCACGGGCATCCCGCTCGTGATGGCGGTGGTCGCGAGGCAGGTCGACCCAGCGGTGCTGTGACGGCACCGTCGCAGCGCCGAGGACCACGCCCGCGACTGCCGCGGCCGCGAGGGCGTACACACGTCCGGCGCCGCCGCGTACGAGCTTCCGCCGGGCCGGAACGGCATCGTCGGCGGCGCGCCGCGCCGCGCGCCCGAGATAGACGAGGACGTGCAGCGCGAGCAGGACGAGCCAGATCACCGACGCCGGGCCGTGCAGGCGGCGGGCGAGCTGGAGCGCGGGGCCGTGCAGGAAGCCCATGGCGACGCCGCTCCCGAACAGGACGACGGTCGCCGCCACGAAGAGCGGAGCGAGCAGCCGCATCGCGAGCTGCGGCGGGCCGAGCTCGACGTACTCGCGGGCGCGCGTGTAGTAGCGCGCGAACCGCCAGCCCGTGCTCGCCAGCTTCAGCGCCACGGCCGGGATCAGCGCCAGGCCGACGAACACGTGCACCGACATGAACGAGTGGACGCCGAGCACGATCGTCGCCACCTCGGCCAGAGCCGGAGCGATCACGAGCAGACCGACCGCGGCGGTCAAGCGCTCGTTGCCCGCCGGGTTCCTCCGGCCGAAGCG
>Ga0070741_10011495_pt1 | contig 16343 bp, 13 predicted proteins | sample Coa_R1_4_FD_66440 | JGI IMG/M metagenome (GOLD analysis project Ga0070741, IMG submission 66440) | Surface soil microbial communities from Centralia Pennsylvania, which are recovering from an underground coalmine fire - Coalmine... | ecosystem: Environmental > Terrestrial > Soil > Unclassified ...
TTTTTCAACCAGAATGCATTCGGTGATGGTCCCTGGCTGATGTTCGGCCTTGAGTCCGGCAACGAGCGTGGCGTATTCTTCTTCGCATTCTCCGGGTAACACCGAGAATTGCACGCCCGCCAGGCCGTGGCGGAAGTTGTTCAGGCTGGAAGCGGCTTTGCCTTCTTCGGTCTTCGGACCGGTGGAATGCTGCGAGTTCGCCTGATTCGCGGCGATTTGGGCAGGTGTGGACATGATTTTGGGTTGACTCCTAAAAGAAAACGCCGGAGGAGAGCGGCGTCTCGTCCGGCGTTTTCTAAATTTTATTTCGATACCAGTATCGCATGCCGTTCCAAGCGTTTTCCGGTAAATTCATGAATCTAAAAGTGATCTAGGTTGTGAATGGATTTTGGGTGGAGCGCGCGGTGGGGTTAAGTTGTTGATTTGATTAGCGGCGGCACGTAATGAAACCGCACCAGATAAATGTTTCTGCCGCGGCCGTGATTCGCCACCTTGAGGAGATCGACCACCCCGAGGAATCCAGACGCGCGGGCCAGCTCGGGAGTGATGTCAGGAAGGCCAATCGGCTCGATGGAATCCACTTCGATCTCACCTTCCTCCATTTTGTAGCGACCACCCACTTTCACATGGGGACGGGTCCAGATGCGAACGCTGCACGTGATTTCGCCACGGCGCACGCCCTCCCGGAGGCGCTTGGTGAAAGTCATAGGCACAGTCTACGCCTGGGGAAGACCGCGGGCTGAAGCCCACGGCGGCACGCTGAAGCGTGCGCCACGATCAGCGTTTCGCTTCCACCAAGAGACAAGCGCTCCTCCCAAGCGCCGGGGTCACCCACGGTTCCGCAGACGGGTCTAATACTGCAGTGGCGTACATTTGAATGGTGTTTCAAAGGGAACTAAAAACCGGATATTTGCTAGCCTGCGCCCTTTATTGTTTACCGCCGGCACTACTAGGCCAATCAATGGCGCGGCCCCCTCATACGGTACGTGCTTCCGGCGACGCTACCGTAAACGCCAAGCCCGACAGGGCCCAAGTTACAGTTGGGGTGTATTCTCAAGCACCTACAGCGGATGCGGCATCGCAACAGAACGCAACGCTCACGTCACGCGTGCTTAGTGCATTGAAGCAAGTCATCGGCTCCAGGGGACAGATCCAAACCAGCGGATTTGTCGCCAACCCGCAGATGCAGTATGAAAAAAACGGCGGCACGCCGAAGATCACCGGATATGCCGCAACTAACCGGCTTACGCTAACGCTGGATGATCTGGCGCTCGTTTCCAAAGTTGTCGATACCGCTATCGGGGCCGGTGCTACTCAGATAGAGAGCGTGAGTTTTTCGCTTAAGAACGATGAAGCTGTTCGGGCGCAGGCGCTTGCCGAAGCGAGCCGTAAGGCTTACGATGCCGCCCAGGCGATTGCAAAAGCGCTGAGCTTGACCGTGGTTGGCGTGGTGGAAGCACAAACCGGTTCTCAAGCGCCTAATCCCGTTCCCCTGTTCAGAGCCGCTCAATCGCAGATGGCTGCGCAGACGGTCGAGGCGACACCTATCGAACCCGGCGAAATAGAAATTCACGCCACCGTTACCGTCGCGGTGGAAGTTCGATAATCACATTTGCGAAAACCTGGCGTCAGGGACCTCGGTCAGCGCTCCCGGCTTTTCCACCGTATGACTCGATTTAAGACTCGTCCAATCCTCCTCGCAAGAAGAGCAGTCTAATGGCTCGGCCCATGAAAAAGCCCGAACCATGCGGCCTTGCCGATGACATGACCGTCCATCGCCTTGAGCAAATCTTCGCGCGTGGTGTTCGCCGGCAAATCCAGTTTTGTGTCGAGCGCATAGAATTCGAACACATAGTGATGAAGCGGACCGGGACCCGCCCCGGGGCCGAAATATGCGGGCGTCTTACCCATGCGCGCCGCAATGCCCGGACCGTTGCGTGTTCCGTCCGGCAGATCGCCGGCTCCTAATCCTTCCGGTAATCCCTTTGCAGTGCCGGGGATGTTGAATGCGGTCCAATGCAGTGTGTCCGTGGTGGTTTTATTCGTTGAATTTTGCACGTCGTGAAAGATCACGGCGTAGGTTTGCAGATTCGGCGGCGCCGATGCCGGCTCGGCGCCAAGATTCCAATGAAACTCGAAAGCCGGCGACTTATTTTCGCCATGGGCTGCATAGGTCATGGGAATTTCGGCTCCATCCGCCCAGGCATTCGAGGTGACCCAGAGTACGAGACGCGGCGCGGGTCTCGGAGCGGACGTGCTTTGTGCCTGCGCATCGAGACGCGGCACGGCGGCAAAGACACACATGGTCCATGCGGCCAAAAACAGATCTCGTCGTGATTGCTTCACTCAGTTTCTCCTTGCGATGGATTGAGAAGGCATTTTGTAGTGTATCGATTGGTGAGTGTGGGCAGGGTTGCGTCAAGCAACTACCCCTTGCTTACGCGCGGGGTTCTGATTTGGCACGACCCGAATGCTACTATCGAGCGACAATAGCACTCCGGAGAAAATGACGATGAACCTGGTGAAAGCGGCGCTGCTCGTTGCTGTGACTTCGATGGGAGCCTGGGCGCAAGTCAACGCCGGCGAACAGAAGCCGGAACCCAGCCTGCCCTTCACCATGACCACGGTGGCCACTTTTGAGCTGCCTTGGCGGATAGCCTTCCTGCCCGATGGGCGCATGCTGATCACCGAAAAGGTGGGGCCTCTGTGGCTGGTATCGCAGCAGGGAGAGAAGATCTGGGTGCGCAATACACCCCCGGTCTACTGGCAGGGGCAGAACGGCATGCTGGGCGTCTTCGTTTCGCCGCATTATGCCACCGACCAAAGTATCTATCTCACGTATGCCGAGCCGGGCGACTATGGCGGCGGGCTGGCGTTGGCCCGCGCCAAGCTGCACACCACCAGCAACGGGGCTGCACTGCAGAACTTCGAAGTGTTATGGCGGCAGATGCCCAAAGGCAAAGGCGGACAGGAAGGCGCGCAGATCGCCTTTTCGCCCGATGGCGAGTATCTGTTTCTTACGGTTGGCGACCGCCAGCGCTTCACTCCCGCCCAGGATCCGGACCAGCCGGAAGGCAAGATTTTGCGCCTGACGCTGGACGGCAAACCCGCGCCCGGTAATCCCAACTTCGGCAAAACCGGAGCCCGCACGATTCCGTTGATCGATCCGGCAAGTGACACCGAGGCCGCCAAGACGGCGAAAGTGGTGAGCACTTATACCTTTCCCGGCCCTAACCTGACGCCGGCTGAAACCTGGGCTAGCGGCGTCCGCACGCCCTACGGTTTAGCGTTTTCACCCACGGGCGAACTGTGGGAAGTCGAGCATGGCCCGCGCGGCGGCGATGAGCTGAACCTGATCGAGAAGGGCAAGAATTATGGCTGGCCGCTCGTCTCCTATGGGCACAACTACAATGGCGTGCCGATTCCCAGTCCGGATACGCGGCCCGATTTAGTGAAGCCGGTGATTTATTGGGTGCCGGTGATCGCGCCGGGCAATCTGATGTTCTACCACGGCACGCAGACATTTCCGCAATGGAACGGTAATGGTTTCATCAGCGGTCTGGGTAGCAAGGCGCTGCTTCGCATCATCTTCGATGGCCATGGCGGCGCCAAAACCGCCGAGCGCTGGGACGTGGGACACCGCATCCGCGATGTGGAAGAGGGACCCGACGGCTCGCTGTGGATGCTGGAAGACGCGAATCCCGGCGCCCTGATCCATGTGACGCCCCAAGCGATGACTTCGCGCTAGAGCTGGGCTCGCGCCTGCCCCACGTGAAATATTCGCAGGCTGAGAAGAATCAGGCAAACATCAAACTAAAACTTCGCCAGTGTGGGCTGTGTCGTAACCGGCAATGGATTCCAGTTTTTTTCTGAAATGAGAGCGATGCAGTAGGTCCAGCAACGCTCTTGCGGCTGGGGATTCCAACGATGCTCGCGTAAACGAAAGATCAAAGCGCTCCACGGCTAACGGAACGAAGTCCAATCCGAAACAGCGTGCTGCCGACTGAGGAGCGATGCAGCAGTCTGCCTCTCCCGTTGCAACGGCATGCGCCGCGGCGAGGTGCCCTTGCGCAATGGAATCGTAGCCATTGACCTGTTTGGAAGGAATGCCGAGTTCGCCGAGCTTGGAATCCAACAAGTCGCGGCTGCCGGATCCCTTTTCACGATTCACGATGTTCAAACGGTTGCGCGCCAGATCCGCAACAGATCGAATGCCTTTCGGATTTCCGCGCCGCACGGCCAAGCCTTGTTCCCAAACCGCGAAAGTTACGACTCGAACCGAGGCTTTCGGGAAGACCCGCCGGATGATCGGAAGGTTATACTTTCCGGTTGCCCGGTCGAGGAGGTGCGAGCCTGCTGCGTGAACTCGGCCTTGTTTCAACCATTGAAGCGCCAACCGGCTTGCAGCAGGCACACTGATGATTTCTATTTCAGAAGGGCGTAGCGCATCCTGCAGCAGCGAAAGCGCCGGGTCGCATCCCGCCAGCAACAGCCGTGTGCCCTCCTCAGGCAATGCAAGTGGCGGCTTGGTTCGGACGCTGAGTTTTTTCTGAGATTCCACAACAGCGTCAGCCGATGGCAGGTAAGCCGGCAGGAACGCCGTGGGAACGGCGACCAGCCGCTGATTCACGCGGCAAAGCCTTACGGGTTGCCCCTCGTTCACCTGATCGATCGGGAGCAAATCGGCGCGGATGGAGTCGGGCGCTTGTTCCTCGGATATGGAAAAGATGTCCTCCACTTTTACGTCGAGCGCACGTGCGAGTTGCAGGGAAACCGTCGTGTTCGGCACGAACGTGCCATCTTCGATGGCGTAGATCGTTTGCCGGCTGACGCCCACACGGCGCGCCAGGTCAGCCGCGGACATTCCTCGCCTCTTTCGAATCTCTTGCAGACCGTTGCGGATGATCATGGTTCCAAATTCCGTGTCGCTTATACTTTACAAAGTACCTTAAAAGTGACAATGCAATGCTCCCGCTTTGGCTGCCTGCTCTTTCTCGTTTGCGGATCCTTGGCCCAGGGCCAGGTCTCGGCTTCCGTTGCGGGAACGGTGACGGACCCTTCCGGCGCGCTGGTGTCCGGTGCAACGGTCATTGTCAGGAACGAGGGCACCGGCGCAGTCCGCAAGAGCGTTACGGGCAGCGCTGGCCAATATCAGTTCGCTGCGCTTCCGATCGGCCGCTATGAAGTCCGAGTTCGAAAAAGTGGCTTCGCGGAGGAAGTTCGCAGAGGCGTGGATCTGGTTGTGGGCCAGGATGCACGGGTTGACTTGGCGCTTAGGATTGGCACGTCCAGCCAGGAACTCACGGTAAATGCAGACGCGCCCATTGTGAACACGACAGGCGCCGACATCACGGGGTTAGCCGGTGAGCGGGAGATCAAGAATCTGCCGCTGAACGGGAGAAGCTTCGATCTGCTGATGACGTTGAGCCCCGGAGTGGTGAATTTTACGTTTGAAAAGACAGGCGGTGTCGGTGTTTCAAATTCAACGGTCGGGAACAATTTCGCGGTTTCCGGTAATCGCCCGCAACAGAATCTATACCTTCTGAACGGCATTGAGTTTACTGGCGCGGCTGAGAACAACATGCAGCCCGGAGGAACCAGCCAGCAGTTGTTGGGTGTGGATGCAGCGCAGGAGTTTAATATTCTGCGCGATAGCTACAGCGCCGAATATGGCAAACGCCCGGCCGCGCAGGTCCTGATCGTGACGCAGTCCGGAACCAATCAACTGCATGGTTCGGTGTACGAGTTCCTGCGACATAATGCGCTCGACGCACGTAACTTCTTTGACGGTCCATCCGTACCCGGCTTCACGCGCAACCAGTTTGGCGCTTCGCTTGGCGGCCCGTTGAAAAGAGACAAGACGTTTTTATTTGGAAATTGGGAGGAACTCCGTCAGCATCTCCACCAGACGGGTGTCGATCTGGTTCCGGACAACAATGCGCGCCATGGATACCTTCCGTGTGCATTAGTGACGCCCGCGCCCAAGCCTTGCCCTGCTTCGGGAAATGTGTTCGTGGGTGTCTCTCCGCTGATCAACGCCTGGCCAGCGCCTTCGCCGGGCGCTCCGGATTACGGCGGCATCTCGGAAGCATTCAACAATCCGCTGCAAACCATTCGTGACGATTTCGGAACCGTACGATTGGATCAGGTATTCAGCGGGAACGATACGGTAAGCGCCAGTTACACGGTCGATGACAGCGCCGATTTCACGCCGACAAGTACGAACGCTTACAGCGCCGATGCCGAAACCCTGCGCGAGCAAGTAGCGACACTACACGAAACGCATGTTTTCTCTCCGAGTCTTTTGAATACCGCGCGAGCCGGCTACTCGAGAGCGAGTTATTTCTTCTCGGGCGAGCCGGCGCCGGGTACTCCAGCCGCGAGCTTACCCGGATTTTTGACCGGCTTGCCGGTCGGAGCGCTGGTTGTGGGAGGCAGCGCGGCCTCCAATCCCACAGCGCAGATCAGTCTCGCCGGAAGCAATAACGGCAGCAATCTGGACGTCCATCGCAATATTTATACGTACGAGGATCGTGTATCCCTAACCGCCGGGCGGCACGAATTGAATTTCGGCGTCTGGTTTCAGCAGTTCCAATCGAACGAAAACCTTGCACTGAGTCAGTACGGCCAAGCAACGTTCACCAGTCTTCAAACTCTGCTACAAGGGACCATCGGGACACTTCTTTTCAACCCCACGCCTACTCCGCTTGGCTGGCGCTCGCTTTTCGGAGCAATCTATGCAGAGGACGCGATTCGAGTGGGGCCGCGCTTGACAGTTTCGCTTGGATTTCGGGACGAGTTCACGACCGGCTGGAACGAAGCGCACGGGCGGGCCTCCAACTACGTTTATGCGAACGGTGTGATTGTGACCGAGCCTCATATCGGCGGCTCAGTGTTCACAAAAAACAGAGGCACTTTTCTTCCCCAGCCCAGAGTGGGCATTGCCTGGAGTCCTTTTACCCGCAAAACGGTTGTTCGCGCCGGCTTTGGAATCTATAACGATTTGCAGGATGCCCTCGGGTATCGCACCGATCAGAACACGCCGTTCAACCCGACATACAGCGCGCCGAATGTTCCCGTATCGTCGCTTCCTCTTGCTCGGACCGTTCCCACTCAACCCACCGCTCGCCTGGTTCCTGGAGGAGTGCAACCGGACCTGTACACCCCGACTCTGATTTCGTGGTCGTTGCGCGTTCAGCAGGAGTTAACGGCTAACACGGTCTTAACGGCCGGATACGTCGGTTCTCACGGCTACCACGAAATTCTGGGTATCGATGCGAACGAACCGTTTCCCGTGATCTGTCCGGCTTCTCCCTGTCCAGCCACTTACCCGACAAACTTTCCGTCGGGGTTGGCGGGTACTCGGGTGCCCGCTGGAACTTACTATGTCCCGACAAGTGTCCGCGCAAATCCAGCCATCGCGAATACCTGGACTTACTTTTCTGAAGCGGACAGTTCTTACAATGCGTTGCAGTTCGAGGTCAACCAGCGTTTCGAGCACGGGTTCTCATTACGCGGATCGTACACGTGGTCGAAAACAATCGACGACGGAGACTCGCTGAACGCCACAACGTCCGGCGGCGAGCCGGCGCTTGCCTCAAATCCTTTCAACCTGCGGGCGGACCGTGGTCTCGCGAACTTCGATGTTAGAAACGTGGCTGCCCTCGGGCTGGTGTATGCGCTGCCATTCGGCCGCGGCAAACAGTTTCTTAGCAGCGGCTGGACCGTCAATTCGGTCGTGACGATCCAGGGTGGATTTCCGTTCACGCCCCAGTTGAGCTACAACCCATCAAACAATGGAGACACACGCAACCCGGTGCGGCCGTTTGTCAATCCGTCATTCAGCGGCCCAGTGATTTTGGGCAACGTGCATCAGTGGTTTAACCCGGCAGCCTTCCTGCCGCCTCCAAACAACAGCGGTTTTTACGGCAATCTGGGCAGAGATACGCTGATCGGTCCGGGTCTCGGGACCTGGGACTTCTCTCTTATGAAGGACACGTCCATTCACGAACGCGCGAACCTGCAGTTCCGCGCAGAATTCTTTAATTTGCTGAACAGGGCGAACTTCAACACACCCAATGCCGTCGTTTTTACGCCCACCGGTGTATCGCCGACGGCGGGAGTAATTACGAGTACGTCTACTACTTCGCGTCAGATTCAATTTGGGCTGAAATTACTCTGGTAAAGCAAAGAGGGGCCGCGAAGCCGCAACCGAACGCCGCCAAGATTGGCGGCGGCAGCCTAAAAGGCTGGCCCGACAAAATCTTTGCTATCGCGGTGGAACTGCCGGCGTTGGATTGGGCCCGGGCGCCTGGTTCAGGTTTTGATTGCCCTGGTTTGGCGGAATTCCGATCTTCGTCCCAATCACTTCGCCGGACACGACCAACTGGACGCGGCGATTCAGGCGGCGGCCGGCGGCCGTGTCATTCGAGGAGACCGGGTAGGCTTCGCCGTAGCCGACAGCGGTCACAGATTGGGGGTTCAGACCCTGGCTTATTAAGAAATCGCGAACGGTGTTGGCTCGTTCTTCGGAGAGCTTCTGGTTAAACTGCTCGCTTCCGGTGCTATCCGTGTAGCCTTCCACCTGTAGATTCAATCCGGGATGCGAAATCACGATTCCGGAAATTTTCGCGAGGGCTTCGCGGGCCGGCTCCTTCAGCGTGTATTTGCCCGTATCGAAAAGCACGTCCTGCATATTGACGACGAGGCCCCGCGGTGTTTCGCGCGTGGGCAGAACGGCATTGAACTGCTGAAGCAGTTGCTCACGAAGCTGGTTCTTTTCGTTTTCGGCCTGCTGACGCAGACGCTCCGCTTCGGCGGCAGCCTGATTCGCGCGTTGCGCTTCGACGGCAGCCTGAGCGCGCGCGGCATCCGCCTCGCGTTTTGCCGCCTCCGCCTGAGCGCGGGCTTCGGCTTCTACCTGGGCCTGATGCTCGGCTTCCTGCTGCCGGATTCTTTCCTGCTGCGCGCGCTGCTGTGCCTCTTCCGCGGCTTTCTGCGCTGCCGCCTGGCGGGCCGCCGCCTCTTCGCGCTCCTGCTGTTGGGCAACCTGCTGCTGCGTCCGCAACGAAATCACGCGCGCATCTTCCGCCTTCTGAACCGCCTCGCGCGCGGTCATTTTAGCCGGATTCCATTGCTTCCGGTGCTGATAATCTTCTGCCTGCGTGAGCAGATGCTCGGCGTCCTGAAACACTTGAGTGGCATACTGATCCGCTTTTGCGTACCGGGCGATCTGGACCGCGTTCATCGCTTCGTAAAGGTCGAGCGGACTCTTCTTGTTCGCGTTCAGATCAATCGGGTGCTGCTGCGATTCGGGAACGTGATAGGTATATTGACCACGCTTCAGCAACTGGTAATTCGCGTTCACCACTTCCACTTTGCCGAGAGTATCCGTGCGGACGATATTTTCCATCGCCACCACGTCGCTAGGCTCCCGGACGGCGAAGTATGGTTCGGCGGTGATGATCAACCCAAACGACTGCAGTTCCGTAGTGACATCGCCCTTGTAGTTGCCGTCGGAATCCACCAGCACTTCACCTAAATTCGCTGCGTGGCCGTCCGGCGTAATTGCCCACAGCACGTAAGTGAGGAATTCAGAGCCGAATGTACGTGGAGCCGGCAGTTTCTTCACGTCCAGCTTGATTTCCATGTGCCCTAGCTGACTCTGAACTTCCGCCGTACCCTTGGCCTGCGGGGCGAGTGTGGTACCTCGAAAATCGATCTTGGTCCACCCGCTGCGGTTCCGGTAGCTGACAGCTTGAATGGACCGGGAGACCACCTGAACACGGTAGATAGGCGTCGTGCCTCCCGGTCCGTTCTGCTGGTCGTTCGCTTGCGTCGGGTTCTGTTCCTGGCCCCACAACGCAAGCGGCAGAAGGAGTAGGGTACATACGAGGGAGCGCATATACACGTTACTGCAATGTATGTTCCAAACTCGCCTGTTGTTCGTTTGCATGCAGTTAGAAAAGGTGCACGTAAATACACCGGGTACTTTTTGCACAATCCAGAAAACGTAGCGAGTATTCCTGCTCACGCTCGGGTTCTGCAGCTCTGTCCCGGTAAGATCGTATTGTGACTCCGCCGCAGGTTGGCGCCATCGAAACCACCCAAAATAAACGATCCGCCTCACCCCTGATCCCTATTTTCCTGATTGTTGCGGTCGATATTCTCGGCTTCACGATCATCCTCCCGCTGTTGCCGTTTTATTCGGAGCGATTGGGCGCCTCCGCCACAGTCGTCGGGGAAATCGTTTCTATTTATGCAGTGTTCCAACTGATCGCCGGACCTATTCTGGGCCAGCTTTCGGACCGGTTTGGCAGACGGCCGCTGCTGTTGATCAGCCAAGCTGGGACACTCGCCGGATTTCTGATCCTCGCGTTTTCTACGCAGATCTGGATGGTGTTCTTATCGCGCGCCATCGATGGGGCAACTGCCGGAAACCTAAGCATCGCGCAAGCTTACATCAGTGACGTGACCAAGCCGGAAAACCGGGCCAAGGCATTTGCCGTCATCGGAGTGGCCTTCGGTTTTGGATTTCTGGTGGGACCAGCTATTTCGGGATTTCTGGCGCACTATGGCTACCAGGCTCCCATTTTCACCGCGGCCGGGTTGTCGTTCACCAGCATCCTTTGCACGACGTTTCTGCTTCCGCGCCGGGAAATTGTGCACGAGCAGAACGCCGCGGCGGAAGCGCAAGGCGAAGTTGGCCCGGGGGGAAAACGCTTGTCACTGCTCTCCTGGGGTGAATACCGCAGATATTTTCGCGATACGCAACTCGCGCGATTGCTCTTTCAGTGGCTGCTGTTCGCGCTCTCGTTCTCCACCTTTATTTCGGGATTCGCGCTGTTTGCGGAGCGCCGTTACTTCTGGAACGGGCATCCGGTAGGAGTGCGGGAGGTGGGCTATATTTTTGCGTTTAACGGTTTCATCGGAATGATCATGCAAGGCGGGCTGGTAGGCCGCATGGTGAAGGCGATGGGCGAAAAGAGAGTTGTTGCTTTGGGATTTGCCACCTCGATGCTCGGGTATGCGGCGGTAGGATTCACGTATACGATTGGACAACTGCTTTGGGTGCTCGGGCTCTCTTCGATCGGCGGCTCCGGCTTACGGCCAGCGCTGACTAGCCTTATCACGCAAAAGGCGGGCAGGCGTGAACAGGGCGTGATCATCGGGTTGACGCAATCGCTGACCTCGATTGCGCAGATCGCCGCGCCGGTCCTGGCCGGATGGTTGATCCAGCAACACGATTTGAAGATATGGGCCATCTGGGCCGGTGTGCTCTCCGGAGCGGCGCTGATTTTCCAGCAGCGCGCCGGCAACGCAGGTTGACGGTCTAGGTTTGTAGCAATGAAACGCGTTCTTGCGCTAATCCTGAGCTTCGTACAGATCGCTTTTGCAGGAGCAACGTCCGTGCACTGGCGTGATCTGGGCCCGATCATCCAGGGTAAAGAAGTCATGGTCAGACTGACAGATGGCACACGCCTGAAAGGCACCGCATCGCTTGATGCTGATTCGCTTGTCGTCACAAACGCCAGAGGGCGAGAGTCTGTGCCGCGCAATGCGATTCGCGAGGTTCGCGTAACCCGGAAAACGGGTTATAAGTGGCGGGTTATTGCGACCGCGCTGGGCGCCGGAGCCGGGGCCGCTCTTTCGTATCCAATATTGGCCGAAACGCACAACGAAGGCAGCAGCCGGTTTGACGGCGCAGCGGCAGCTCTGATTGGCGGTTTGGCGGCGCTCGGCTTCTGGGCCGGTTGGCGCACCGACCGGACGATTGAAACAATCACGATTTTGCCGGACTGAGGCCGCCTGATTTCGCGGTTCGGTATACTTCCAGATCACCGGAGAATGCCGATGTCTAGCAGCGCCACGCCCAAACAGGGCGATCACGTCTTCAACGCGATTGATATCGCATTGCTGCGCCCATTCGAGAGCATTCGCTCTCTTCGCTCCGTGAATGTGGACGGCGAACACTTCCTGCATGACTACCTGTTGCACTGCTACAGCATGGCGAGAAAGATGGCCGAGGCGCCCGCGGTCCTGACGGCAAGAAAGTTTGTAGCTTCCGCCAATGCCGAAGAGAACGCCTTGCGAGAGTTTGCGCGCCTGCGCTCCCGCTATCCATCGCTGGCGCGCATCACACCGGCCCTGCTCCGCGAGATTCACCTTCGCAACTCCGACCAGTTTGGCGCCGCGGCCGACCGCTATGAACGAGAGGTGCTCACGTTAGTTCAGCGTTCGCTCGAAGCGGCTGTGGCGCCGGGCGCCAAACCCTCAGGAGCAGCCATACCTGCCGTCAGCATCGCCTGCCAACAGATGCTTAATGCGACCTACGATCCGGCGGCCGCGCTGGTCGTGATTGCCGATAGTCTTTCAACGGAAAGTCTACCCACCCAGGGAGCACTGTATAGCACGGTCACCGGCATCGCCGGAACGCTTGACCGCCCAGCGATGTGGAGAGACGCGTTTGCAAGCCTCCGAGAAGCGAGGCCCACGGCGACGGGCAGGCTGATCAGCGGGATTCGGGACGTGCTGATGCAGATCGACCTGCTCCGGGCGCAGAGCATGACGTTTCCCGCGCTCATCAAAGACGAGATTGGCCAAAAATCCCGCTCGGGGCAAGCCGGTGCCGTATTTGCAGGAATGCTCCATTTAGTGCACGCAAGATTGCAACAGATGCGCTGAGTCAGATAGAACCAGCGCAGTTTGGGCGGCGTGCTAAAACCGCCTCCGTTTTGCGCAGGTATCGGTAAGGGGATGATCCTATGGCACTGGATATGGATAAGCTGAACACGTTTGTCGGCCAATTTGTGGGCGATTTGGGAGCCACCGTCCACACGGGTATGGTCGTAATTGGGGAAAAACTAGGGCTCTATCGAGCACTTGCGCAAGGCCCATTGAGCGTGGCCGAACTTGCGGCCAAAACCCAAACGGATGAGCGTTATCTGCGCGAGTGGCTGGCGTCGCAAGCGGCTGGAGGGTACGTTACGTACCATGACGAAACGGACAAATTCGGTCTCAGCGAGGAGCAGGCTTTTACGCTGGCGATGGAAGACAGTCCCGCCTACCTACCTGGCGCTTTTCAACTGGCTTTGGGAGCGCTGGCGGCCGTTCCGCGCATTACCGATTCGTTTCGGACCGGCGCGGGCATGGGCTGGCACGAGCATGACGAAAGCGTCTTTCATGGGTGCGAGAAATTCTTCCGACCTGGATATGCCGCGAATCTGGTGACTTCCTGGAAGCCTGGCCCCTTCGCCATCAGTGCATCCAGCGTCCGAACAAACAAGGCTGCTCCTATGACGAGCGTCAAAGTCAAAGCGATCTGTGCGGTCACAATGGTCTTTCGGAGCCGGACTCCGCCGAATGCCGTGCCGCCTCGCTCCCGGAGCGACGATACAAGCGACCGACGCCCTGAGTGCCACGCCGGCGCAAGACCACTCAAAACGCCCGCCGCTACAGTTGCAAGGAACGCGAACAGCAAAAGGCGTGAGTCAATGGCCGCGTGCAAGGCAGTAGCGGCGTTGTCCTTCGGGAGGGATGCGATAAGAGCTTGCACGGCGATCGGAGAGGCTGCGATTCCAAGCACTCCCCCGGCGAGTGCGATCAGCAGGCTGTCGCAAGGAGTTGACGGCCCAGCCGCCCGCGCGAAGCGCCGAGTGCCAGCCTGGTGCCTATTTCGCGGTCGCGGGCCGAGCCGCGCGCCAGGAACAGACCGGACACGTTCAAGCAGGCCAGTCCTAACAATACGACCGTTGCGGCAAATAGCACCCAGAGTGGTTCTAATAATCGCCGCCGCAGCGTGGAGTGGCCTTGCGGCGCCGCGGTGAGCACGAGTGACGAATTCAGGAATCTCTGCCGGCGCTCGGGTGTGATCACGGGAAATCCCGCGCGGCGCATGTCTTCGTGCAGCATTGCTTTGAACCACGGTTGCAGCCCTGCCTGAGCCCTTTGCAACGTCATGCCGTCCCGCAGCCGGCCCAGCACCTGCATCCAGCGAGTCCGACGATCGTGAAGACCATTGAAGCCGGGAATGACCTCCGTCGACATGGAGGCTGGAATCCAGAGTGAGGGAACCTCGCCAACGTCGATTCCCCGGAACGTGGAAGCAGCTACGCCGATGATGGTGAGCCGGTGGCGATTTACCAGCATGTTGCGGCCTACCACATCCGTGGCACCTCCGAGCTGCGCCTTCCAAAAGTCGTTGGAAAGCACGGTCACCGGATTCGCGTTCGGCCTACGGTCGTCATCGTTCGTTAAGACCTGTCCTAGGGCTGGCCCCACCCCGAGCACTGAGAAATAGTTACCGGAAACAATTTCCGCTGTCGCCGCGCGAGAATCGCCGCCGGTCGAGAGATTGATCGTGGTGAGCGCGCGGCAAAATACACCTTCGAAAAATTGCTTCTGCTGATCCAGATCGCGGCAGATGGGATAAGACATAAGGTTCCAACTGCCGAACCCACTCGCGACCTGATCACCTTTCCAATCGATCAGGACAAGGCGTTCCGGCTGGCGTGCCGGAAGCGCGTGCAGGAGCACCTGATCCACCAGCGAGTAAATTGCGCTTGTCGCGCCAATGCCGAGCATCAGCGAGAGCACGGACGTGATGGTGAACGCGGGCGTTCTGCGAAACGAACGCACGGAGAACCGGAGATCGTAAACGAAATCTCGTAGCCATCGAGCCAGCCAGACATCCCGCACGTCCTCTTGGATTTGCGCGACACCGCCCAACTCCAGCCTGGCTTGCCGGCGAGCTCCCCCGGCGGACAGACCCGCTCGTTCAAGATCCATTATTCGCCGATCGAGATGGTAGCGCAACTCACGGTCCAGGCCGCTTTCCAGCTTTTTGCGGCGGAACCAGTTCGCCAATTGCCTCATGACCCGCTGCCCTCACTGAAAATGAGTTGCACCGCGCCAGCCAAGCGTGCCCAGCTATCCTTTTCGGCGGCGAGTTGCTTCCGTCCGGAAGCAGTCAAGGCGTAGAATTTGGCTTCGCGGCCGGTTTCTGACTGCTTCCATTCGGCTCTGAGCCATCCCTTCTGTTCCAGCCGGTGTAGCGCAGGATACAGGGAGCCTTGATTTACCTGGACCACCGATCGCGAGATCTGGTCCAATCGTTGGGCGATTCCATAGCCGTGCGCCGGCTGCAGCGACACGATGTGCAGGATGAGCATGTCGAGCGTACCTTGCGGGATGGGAAAACGCGAGGAAGACGTCAATGCCTCAACCTTCTACCGATCAGCATACAGCATGATAGGTCGAAGGTCAAGGTGTTAATCGTGGGGTTAATTTGTGGTCTGAGCGCGGCCGAGCCCGTCGACTAGGATTTCCGACAGCTTCGAAATCAGTAAATCGCCCGGATTATCCGGCGTCCAGTTCACCTCGGGCATGTCGTCCACTGTGACCGCTATCGCAATCGGACCGCGCTTGGAATAAATAATGCCCACGTCGCTGCGCAAGCGGTCGAGCGCGCCGGATTTATTCGCGATCGTCACATCTTTCATATCGCGGCCCAGACAGTTATGGTCGCGCTGCCGTTTTAGAATCGCCAGCATGCCCTGCGAGGCGTCCTTGTTGACTAACTCTCCCCGATAGATCTTTTCGAGCAGCGTCACCATCTCGCGCGGGCTGCTGCGGCCGATGCCCCATTTTTTGTTCTCCGGCTTGGCGCCCTCTTCGGTGACGCCGCTCGGCTGTGGTTTTAAATCGTTGCGGTCGCCCAGAATTTTGCGCATCACGCGCGTCTGTCGAAGTCCGAGCTGCGCCATGCGCGCGTTTACCGCGTTTCCGCCAATCCGGTTGAGGATCAGATTCGTTGCCGTGTTATCGCTCACGACGATCATCAAATCGACCATATCCCGAATCGGAAGCTGATCGCCGTTCGAGAAATCTTGAACCAGCCCACTGCCGGACACCTTCTCGTCCGCCGTGACGGCGAGCGGCTCGGTCCACTTCAGCTTGCCTTCCGCAACCTCGGCGAAGCATTCCACCATGATCGCCAGCTTAATGGTGCTGGCCGTGCGTACCGGGTCGTCCCCTCTCAATCCATAGCTCGCGCCCGTATCCAGGTTTTTCGCATAGAGACTCACTTGTCCCGCAAACCCCTGGACCTTTTCTTTGACGGCGCGGTCCAACTCCTGTGAGGAAACGCACAAACTGCAAGCAAGGCACGCGAGCAACGCCCGAACGATCATAGGCTACATTCTACTGAGGCGCAGGAGAGGCGCCCAGCATTTTCCAATCCAAGAATGAGCCTGAAAATGAGATTTCATTCCAATACAGGATGAGCCCAAAATTCAGGTTTGATTCCAATACAGAGTGAGCCCCAATAGGGCGAGCAAATCAGG
>Ga0070741_10011496_pt1 | contig 16342 bp, 18 predicted proteins | sample Coa_R1_4_FD_66440 | JGI IMG/M metagenome (GOLD analysis project Ga0070741, IMG submission 66440) | Surface soil microbial communities from Centralia Pennsylvania, which are recovering from an underground coalmine fire - Coalmine... | ecosystem: Environmental > Terrestrial > Soil > Unclassified ...
TCCGCCGCGCGATCGCGAGCGCGGTCTCGGCCTCAAATGCCAGCCGCACGATCGCCGGCTGGGGCCGGCCGATGTCCCCCGGCGCCGGGCCGTCCCGGTACGATGCGTCCCAGGGGAGTCCCGCCAGCCGTTCGTGGCTGATGGGCCGCCGGCCGCCGAAGGGATCGCCCGAGGTCCGGGATGGCTGCAACCGGTGCCGCGCGATTATGGCGCCGCCTTCAACTGATCCGGCCGTTCCAGGATGATCTCCGGCCGCCCCCGGTAGAGCGTGATCACCCCGGTCACGCGCACCCGCTTCCCCTCGAGCGGGTGGAGGTCGGGGAACCGGTCCGCCGCCGACCGGAAGACGACGGCGGTGAAGCTCTGCCGTGGGTAGGGCCGCCCGAAGTTGAGGAACGTGTTCCCGGCCCGCGACGTGAACACGTTCGCCACCACCCCCTCCACCGTCGCCGTCTGGCCGACGTGGGCGGCGGCCTCGGTGTCGCGGATGACCCTTTGCGCGTGCCCGGCCGCGGGCGGCAAGCCGGCGAGCAGCCCGGCGAGCAGAATGAAGCGCCAAGCCGCTCGACCGGTGGCGCATCTCGGACCCATGGACCACCTCGAGGTTGAATAGCGGGAGTAACTCCAATATCCCCGCCCGCCCCGCGGGCCGCCAGGCTGAGGCCGCGCCTCCCGGCCCCGATGACCGAGACCCGGCTGGCGCGGGCGCTCGCCGCCGCGGGCGCGCGGGGAACGGTGCGGTAGAGGACCGGCTCGGTCGTCTCCAGCGTGACCTGTGTCGCGGCCCGCCGGTGAGGGGGGTGGACGAAACCGGGGCCCGGCGCTTGCATTGTTAGTCGTGGCTCGGAGCGATTCGCGCATCCCGCTCTTCCATCGCCCGCTGAAGCCCCGCGGCTCGGCGCTGGGAGGAAGCGTGCTCCTGCACGGGATGCTGGTGCTCGGGGCGTTCTGGGTGAGCGGCGAGACCGCGACGGTGCCGCCGTCGGGGGCGCCGGTCGAGATCACCCGCTCCTACGCCGTGCAGTATGTGACGCTGGCGCCGCCGCCCCCGCCGACTCCGTCGCCCCCGCCGAAACCCGAGCGGCCGAACAGCTCGGACGGCCCGCGCTCCGCCGCCCGGCCGCACGCGCGGGAGCCGGCCGCGCACGTCCAGGCTCGGCTCCTCGCCCTGGCCCCCGAGGCGCCGCGAGCCGCGCGACCGACCGCGCCCGTGGTGCGGAGCGACCTCGACCCCGCTCTCCTGCGCGCCGGCGGTGAGACCCCGCCGGCCCCTCATCCAGCCTCCAGGGCGGTGGAGCAGCTCGACCCCGGCGGCGTCATCTCGGTCGCCGGCGCCGCCATCGACAGCACCGACCTCGAGCGGGCCGCCCGGTCCGGCGTGGCCCGGGCCGGAGGGGTCGAGACCGGGAGCGCCCGCGGCGACGCCGACGGCGGTCACGACTCGACCGACGCGCGCGCGGTCACCCGGGTGGCGGAGCTGATCGGGGCGGCCGGCACCGCCTGTCCCGCGCTCCGCCGGCCGCCCTCGCGCCGGGACGGCGTGGTGGCCGTGATCGTGGAGTTCGTGGTGGACAAGACCGGCGCGGTGGATCCCGCCACCGTGCGCGTGGTGCAGTCGCCCGACCGGCCGCGGGCCGATTACCAGTTCTACACCCACCTCTACGCCATCGCCGCCAGCGCGGAGGTCGACGAGGACCTGGCCCGCGCCGGCGCGGACTACGACGCCGTGGTGACCGGCGACGTGCTCCGGCACGTGAAGTCGCTCCGGTTCCGCCCCGCGCTCCGGGACGGGCATCCCGTGCGGTCCACCGTGCTGGTGTCCTGCCAGTCGTCCTGACCGTCGCTCGATGCCGGGCGACGCCGCGAGCGACCTGGTTCCCCGCCAGACCGCGCCGTTCAACGCGGAGACGCCGATGCGCGCGCTGGCGGAGCCCATCACCCCGACCCGCCGCTTCTACGTGCGGAGCCACTTCGACGTCCCCGCGCTCGAGCCCGAGGCCTGGCGCCTGCGGCTCGGCGGTGCAGTGGCGCGGCCGGAGGTGCTGTCCCTGGCCCACCTGCGCGGGCTCCCGCCGGCGCGCGGCGTGGTCACCCTGGAGTGCGCGGGCAACGGACGCACGGCCCTCGCCCCGCGACCCTCCGGGGTCCCCTGGGCCTACGGCGCGGTGGGCACCGCGGAGTTCGCCGGGGCGTCGCTTGCCGCTCTGCTCGAGCGCGCCGGCCTTGCGGCGGACGCCCGCGAGGTGCTCTTCGTCGGGGCCGACGCGGGCGAGGTGCGGCCCGGGCGGCGGGAGGCCTTCCGCCGGAGCCTCCCGCTCGAGGCGGCGCGCCATCCGGACACGCTGCTCGCCTGGGAGATGAACGGCGAGCCGCTCACCCCGGCGCACGGCGCGCCGCTCCGGCTCGTGGTGCCCGGGTGGTACGGGATGGCGTCGGTGAAGTGGCTGGTGGGCATCGAGGTTCTCCGGGAGCCGTTCACCGGCTGGTATCAGCGGCGCGAGTACGTCTATGCGGGCCCGGGAGATCTTCCGGACGGCGAGCCGGACCTTCGGGGCGCGGAGCCGGTGACCCGGATCCGGGTGCGCTCCGTGTTCGCCGCGCCCGAGGACGGCGAGACGCTCCCGCCCGGTCCGATCGACCTCGCCGGGAGCGCGTGGTCGGGAGGCGGAGCGATCCGCCGGGTCGAGGTGAGCTGGGACGGGGGCCGCACCTGGTCCGAGGCCGCGGTCCGGGCGCCCCGATCGCCCCACGGGGCCGCGACCTGGCGGCTCCGCTGGTCGCCTCCCCGTCCCGGCGCCTACACGCTCATGGTGCGGGCGGAGGACACCTCGGGCGCGGTGCAGCCGCTCGAGCCGGTGTGGAACCGGCTGGGCTACGGCAACAACGGGGTCCACCGGATCCGGGTGACCTTGCGCGGCGCCTGAGCCCGTCTCCACCTCCCTCGAGCGGCCGGCGCGCGCGCTTCCAGGCGCCACCCAAGCGTCCCGACCGCGCAAGCTTTTGCATCTCAAGCGGCGGTTCGATCCGGCCCCCGTTTTTTTCGCGCTTGACGATTCGCCCTCCGCGCTGAACAGTTGGTGCGGCGCGCCGCTGTCCCGCGCCGTTTCCGGTCCGGCGAACCCTGACCGGCTTTCGCGTTCCCAACAGCAGCATCCAGTCCACGTTCGGGGTGTGCCAAGCCCCGGCGTTTCCGCCGGGCCGTTGCACGGGAGGAACCGCATGGTCTGCCTGCGTCGGGTGGGGAGGCTCGCCGCCGGCCTCTGCCTCGCCGTCCTGTGGTCCGCCTGCTCCGACACCCAGCCGCTCGGGCCGGACCGCGCGCCCGCGAGCTTCGAGGTGGCCCGGGCGGGGCAGGGCGCCCGGCGACACGTGATCCTGCTCCGCGAGGGGAGCGCCGCGGATCTCACCGCCGCCGTCGAGCAGGCCGGAGGCAAGGTGCTCCGGTCGTACGGCGAGATCGGCGCGCTGAGCGTGACCGGCCTCGGCGAGGCCGCCGTCCTGGCCCTGGCGCGGCGGCCGGAGGTCGAGGGCATCAACCCGGACGTCACGGTGCGGTGGATTCCCCCGGGGCGCACGCAGTTCCGCCGCCTGGTCCGGTTCGCCGGCCCGGCGGTGGGTCCCCGCACCGATCAGCGGAGCGCCTTCTTCTTCAACGTCTGGCAGTGGAACCTGAGGGTGATCCGGGCCGACCAGGCCTGGCTCGCCACCAACCAGGGCCGGGGCACCCTCGTCTGCGTGCTGGACTCCGGCATCGACCCCAGCCACATCGACCTTCAGGGCAAGGTGGACGCGGGGCTCAGCGCGTCCTTCGTGAGCGGCGAGCCCGCGCTCACCGACCTGGCCGGCCACGGCACCTTCGTCGCCGGCCTCATCTCGTCCAACGGGCTGGGCATCGGCTCGGTCGCGCCGGACACCCGGCTCTGCTCGGTCAAGGTGCTCGGGGGCGACGGCTCGGGGAGCTTCGACGACCTGATCGCCGGGATCCTGTACGTCGCGCGGATCCGGGCCGACGTGGCCAACATGAGCCTGGGCGCCTACTTCTCCCGGAAGGAGGAGGGCGCGAAGGAGCTGCTCAAGGCGCTGCAGCGCGCGCTCGACTTCGCGAGCCGGCGGGGGGTGCTCCTGGTTGCGGCGGCGGGGAACGACGGGGTCGACACCAACACCGACCCGAAGGACTTCATCGCCGTGCCGGCCGAGATGGACCACGTGGTGAGCGTCGGGGCGACGGCCCCGGTAAACCAGCTCGACTTCGACCGGATCGCGAGCTACTCCAACGTGGGGAAGAGCGGGGTGGACGTCTTCGCCCCCGGGGGCGATTTCGTCGCGGGCTCGGTGTTCCAGGATCTGATCATCGCGCCGTGCAGCCCGTCCATCGCGGATCCCGACATCGGGACCTGCACGCCGTTCGACTACCTGATCGGGGCCGGCACCAGCTTCGCCGCGCCGCACGTGTCGGGCGAGGGCGCGGTGATCGAGTCGGAGTTGCGCGGGAACCGGGACGGCGACGCGCTGGCCGCCTGCATCCTGAACACGGCGGACCCGGTGACCGGGCGCCGGATCGACCCGCTCTACGGCCGGGGGCGGATCGACGTGCTGCGGGGAGCCGCCTGCCGGTCCGGCGGCTCGCGCGCGACCCTGGTCGGGGCGCCGCCGCGCTAGCCGACGCGAACGCCGAGCAGCCGGTCGAACTCGTCCCGAACCAGGCGGCAGCGCTCGCGGGCCACCGCCGTCACCGTGGATCGGCGCACCGCCAGCATCCGGGCCACGAACGCCTGGGGGAGCGGGAACTCGTCCCGCCCCACCCGGTCGTGCACCAAGCGGTGGCTCCTCAGACCCGATCCGGCCGCGACCGTAGGCCCGGGCCGCCCAAGCCCAGCCGCTGCTGGTGGATCTCCCAGGCCGCCCTGACCAGGTCGGCCCGCCTGCGCACCTCGAGGTCCCCGGCCCGAATGCGGGCGTCGTTGTCCTGGGCCAGCCGCGCCGACGTCCGCTGTTCCGCGGCGAGGCCCCGCATCCGCCGCGCCCGCTCCAGCACGGCGGCGACCGTTTCCTTGAGCTGCTCGGGCCCGAACGGCTTGGCGAGGAACTCCAGCCCGTAACTCCGGAGCCGGGCGTCCCCGCCGCCGATCCATCCCGACATCGCGACGACCGGAAGCTCCGGCCGGTATCGAGCGAGGGTCTCGATTACGTCCCACCCATCGAGGCCCGGCATCACCAGGTCGGTCAGCACCAGGTCCACCGGCGGGTCGCCGGCCTCGATGATCCGGAGGCCCTCCTCGCCGTCGGTGGCCTCGGCCACGGCGCACACCGCGGGCTCGAGCGTGCGGCGCGCGACCCGGCGCACCGTCGGTTCGTCGTCGATGACCAGCGTGACGGTCACAATCGAGGCCTTGGGCGCGGGGCGCCGGGGCAGGGGATGGGGGCGTGGGTGGCTTGGCTCGAACCTACCACACCATCGGCCTCGGCGCGACAGACCCGGACTCCGGCTGCCGAAAGCCGGACCGGGGCTCGCGCTTCGGGCCGCTACCGCCGACCGATCCGGCGCTCCGGGCCCGCGTAGCTCGGGTCCGGGCCCCGGCGGCGCTCGATGTCGGCGTCGCCCGGGGTCTCGAGCGGATCGGGAGACCGGCCCTCGCGCGCGGCGTCGGCGCGGGAGGCCGGATGGCCGCCGCCCGCGCCCGAGTCGGACGCGCCGCCCATGCCCGATTCGGGAAGCCGTTCCTCGTCGCCCGTGGGTGCGCCGCGCCCGCCGCGGCCGGCCTTCGGCTGATTCGGATCTCGCTGCATCGGCGTCGTGACTCCGTCGGTGTACCTGCGCGAACCTAGTCCCCGGGCGGCCACGGCGGCGTGCCGCCGCTCACGCTGCGGGGCCGAGCCGATCAGGGCCACCAGCGTGGGCGCGATCTCGATCAGGGGGAGCACCCGGCTCACCGCACCCGTGGCGATCGCGGCCTGCGGCATCCCGAACGCCACGGAGGAGGCTTCGTCCTGCGCCAAGATGACCCCGCCGCGGCGCCGGATCGCCATCACCCCATCGGCCGCGTCGCGCCCGGCGCCGGTGAGCACCACCGCGATCACCCGGCGGCGGTACACTTCGGCCGCCGACCGGAACAGCACGGTGGCCGAGCACAGGACGTGCTCGACCGGCGGGCCCTGCCAGATCCTGAAGGTGCGGTCGGGCGCGATGGTGAGGTGCCGGTGCGCCAGTGCGAGGTAGATCACTCCGGGCCGCACCCGCTCGCCGGACTCGACGTCCTTCACCGGCAGCCGGCTGTGTCGTGCGAGGATCAGCCGAAGGAGACTGTCGCGGGCCGCCGCCCGATGCTGCACCACGATGATGGCCGCCGGGAGCAGGGCGGGAAGGCCGGCCACCAGCACCGCGAGCGCGCCGACCCCGCCTGCCGACGCGGCGACGACCACGACATCGAATGCCGACCGGTGAATGTCCCACGCGGCCCGCACCAGGTCGATGCGCTCGCGCCGCCGCAGGTTGTCCTCCCGGATCCGGGCGTTCTCCTCGCGGGCCCGCGCCGCCCACTCCCGCTGCTCCCGCGCCTCGGCGCGCATCCGGCGCGCCCGGTGGAGCGCCGCCGCCACCACCGCCTGGAGCCGGTCCGGCGCGAACGGTTTGGCCAGGAACTCGAGTCCCTCGCGGCGGAGCCGCTCGCGGTCCACGGTGGCGGTGCCCGACATCGCCACGATCGGGAGCTCGGGACGGTAGCGGGTGAGGACCTCGATCAGGTCCCAGCCGTCGAGTCCCGGCATGACGAGGTCGGTCACCACCACGTCCACGGCCGGCTCGCCGAAGTCGAGGATGTGCAGCCCTTCCTCCGCGTTGGTGGCCTCGGCCACCGCGCAGACCGCGGGCTCGAGCACGCGCCGCGCGACTTGCCGTACGGCCGGCTCGTCGTCGATGATGAGGGCGAGGGATGGGTCGGGGCGAGCGGGGCGGTGTCGGTCCGGGGCGGAAATCGCGATCCCTGACATGAAAGGTTGTCCAGCTAACCTGCCTCGATCATCACAACATAGGACCCCTGCGGGCGGCGCGCCACAGGCCAAGCGGCAGAGCCTGTGCGCCGCGCCGGCGGTCCGGCGTCCTCTACTGGCCGAAAGCCTGGTGGGCAAGGCTCCGTCTGGAGGCAACATGCGGCTGGCGTTCATCTTCGGCATCGCGGTCGGCGCGGCAGCCGGGCCGGCGCCCTGGACCGCGTACGCGCAGGCCCCGGGTCCCGAACCCCGCGCGCAGGCCCCGGCCGCGGATTCCATCGTGTACCGCCTGGTCCCGGCGAGCCGGCTGGACGTGAAGACCGGCAAGGCGGGGCTCTTCGGGTTCGCCGGCCACGAACACCTGATCCGGGCCCGGGCGTTCAGCGGCCGGGTGGTGCTCTATCCCGCCGCCCCCACCGACTCCCACGTGGAGATCACCGTGCTCACCGACAGCCTGGAGGTGCTCACGCCCCCCGACACCGCCGAGATCCGCAAGGTCACCGAGGCCATGCGCACCGAGACGCTGCGCACCGCGCAGTATCCGGAGATCTCGTTCACCACCCGGGGCATGGCACCGCCCGAGAAGCCCGGGGTGTACGATCTTCTGATGTCGCTCACCATGGTGGGGAAGACCCGCGCTGTGCCGGTCACGGTGACGGTCGATACCGCCGGCGACACCCTCCGGGCCCGCGGCACCTTCTCGGTCAAGCAGACCGACTTCGGGATCAAGCCGTACAGCGGCGGCCCGGGCGGCACGGTCAAGGTCGCCGATCGCGTGACCTTCGATTTCGAGGCAGTGGCGGTTCGGGAGCCGGCCCTTGCGGTGGGCGAGCGCGCAGGTGAGCGGCGCGAGTGAGGGTCGGCGCGCCGGCGTGGGGAGCAGGCAGTCGCCGCGCGCCCCTCAGCGCCGCGCGACCAGGAGCGGGAGAGTCCTGCTCCGGCTCCGGCCCTCCGGGTCGGTGACCGTCACGTCCAGCCGATAGGTCGCGGGCGGAAACCGGACCCGCCCGAGCCGCCGGTGCGCCCGGGTCCTCGGCCCGCTCGCCGTCTCGTCGTAGGCCACCCGGACCGACCGGCCGCCGGGGTGGGTGAGGGTCACGGCGAGCCGGTACGGCGTCCGCGCCCGAAGCCCGCACACGTCGTAGTCCAGCGCCAGAATCGAGCCCTGCCGCACCGCCCCCGGCCGATCGACCAGGAGGTCGAATCCGCCGCCGCGCGGGCAGCGCGACCTCGGGCCGAGGTCGAGGAATCCGACCGCGAGGGCGGCGCCGAGCGCGGCCGCGAGACCGAGACCGGCGACGGCGGCGATCCGGCGGCGCGGGGAGCGGCTGGGCGTGACCGCGGGGACGGATCGGGCCGCCCTCGCCTCGGCGGATCGGGCCCCGGTCGCGGGGGCGGGTCGAGCGCCGCCCGCGGGGGCCGTGCCCTCCTCCGTGGCCCGGAGCGCCGCGATCAGCTCCTCCGCGTCCCGGTACCGGCGGGCCGGGTCCTTGTCGGTCATCCGGCGAATCACCCCGAAGAGGGCGCGCTCCTCCGGCGTCGCGAGCGCCGGGGCCGGGAGCTCGGCGTGGAGCTGCTGGTAGCCGATGGCGTACGGGTCCTCGCCGTCGAACGGCGGGTGCCCGGTGAGGCACTGGTAGGCGACGATCCCCAGGCTGTAGATGTCGCTCCGCCCGTCGAGCGGCCGGCCGAGCACCTGCTCCGGGCTCATGTACTGCGGCGTCCCGATCGAGTGGCCGGTCCCGGTGAGCGCCGAGGCGGCCGCGGGCTTTGCGATCCCGAAGTCGGTCACTACCGGGTGCCCGCGCTCGTCCAGCACGATGTTCTCGGGCTTCACGTCGCGGTGGACCACGCCGGCGCGCGCGGCGTAGCCGAGCGCGTCCGCCACTTCCACCAGCAGGGCCCGGATCTCGGCGGGCGGGAGCCGCCCGCGCTCCTGGAGCAGGGCGGCCAGGGAGCGGCCCCGGAGCAGCTTCATCGCGAAGTAGCTCACGCCGTCCCGCCGGCCCACCCGGTAGATCGGCACGATGTTCGGGTGCTCGAGCTGCGCCGCCACCCGCGCCTCGCGCTCGAACCGCTCCACGAACCCGGGCTCGCGGGCCAGGCCCGCCGGCAGCACCTTGAGCGCGACCTCGCGCTGGAGACCGCGCTCCCGCGCCCGGTACACCACGGCCATGCCCCCGCGCCCGAGCTCCTCCAGCAGCTCGTAGTCCGGGGCCACCGCCCGGCCCACCGCCTCGCGCTCGGTGACCTCCGCCCCCGGAGCGGGGTCCTGAGGCGTGATCGCCGTCGGAGCCGAGGCGAGGCGGGACGGTTCCGTGGGGCCGGTGGGCGGCTGCAAATTGCTATCCCGGAAGTCGAGTTGCGGTGTGGGGTGCGCGGGGCCGAGGCGGCCCGTGGCGCCCGGGCGCGGAAGGGCAGGAGCCGTGCCAGACCGGCCCCGGGCCTCCTTCCCCGGCCCGGCTTCCGCCGGTTCGATCACTCACTCCCGTTCGTCGAAATGCCCGCTAACGTTCGTGCCGTGCGCGGTTGTGCCTTCTGGATCGCCGGCCTGTGGCTGGCCGGGGTGGTGGCGGTGAGCGGCTGCAGCGATTCGTCCCAGCCGCTCGGGCCCAGCGACGCGACGCACGCGCGGGACTCGGTGACGTCGCGCGTGGGCAAGCTGCCGGCCCCCGACACCACCCGGAGCCTCCCGCCGCGGTGGACCGCCACGTTCGGTCTCCCGCCCCTGGAGGGGACGGCCGAAGACCGGTGCGGCACGGCCGGCGGCCCGCGGGTGTTCGAGCACCGGGCGGCGCTCGAGCCGAGCCCCTCTCCCGCCGTCTCGCTCGTCCTGGCGGGGCGGCCCAAGCTCCAGCTTCCCGACCTCCTGAGCGAAGACTGCCCCGCGTCGCTGGTCTCGCTGGTCCGGCGATAGTCCCCGCGGCGCCGGTCTAGGGCGCGGTGCTCGCGCCCGGGCCGGGCTCCTCCCGCTTCGGCCTGCCCGCGAACGCCGGCGGCGGCACCCGGACGGGCGCAACCCCGCAGCGGTTCCCCGGCCGGAACGCCGGATCGCGGTGGTTCCCCGCGCGCCGGAGGTGGTGCAGCAGCTCGTGCTTGACCACGGCGGGATCGTTCACCGACCGGGCGGCGAGGATGATGGCGTCGTGCCGCTCGGTCCAGAACCCGGCCAGCACCTCCCCCGTCCTCGGGTCGAGCAGCTCCGTGCCGGGGAGCGCCCGGTACCAGCGGATGCCGGAGAACGAGCCCCGGGCCCCCACGCAGCGGCGGAGCTCCTCGTACCACACCGCGTAGGCGGCCGGGGGCGTGAGCGGGGCGATGGCGGGCCCGAAGCTCTCGGGTCCCACGCGGGACGCGCAGGCGGCGGCGGGCGCGGCGAGCAGGCAGGCGAGGAGGCGCCGGGGCGCCGGGGACCAGGGTGGCACGCGACTCCGAAGACCCGGGGAGCGGGCGTTTCGCAGCGTTCTTGAGGGTGACGATGGTCTCGGAAAGTCGCCGGCGGGCGCGGGCGGCGTCAATGGACCCGCGCGACGGCGCGCCGGGCCGATCGGGTGTACATTGGGGCATGCGCGTGGCCCGCCGCACCGCCGGCTTCGGCGAATCCGTGATCCGCGGCATGACCCGGCTCGCCCGGGAGCACAACGCCATCAACCTGGCGCAGGGGTTCCCCAACTTCCCCGCGCCCGAGCTGCTCAAGCGGGCCGCGGTGCGGGCGGTCGAGTCCGACATCAACCAGTACGCCATCACCTGGGGGGCCCAGCGGCTGCGCGAGGCGCTGGCCTACAAGTACGGGCTCTGGTACGGCATGGCGGTGGATCCGGACCGCGAGATCACCGTCACCTGCGGCGCCACCGAGGCGATGATCGCCACGCTGCTCGCGCTGGTGGACCCGGGCGAGGAGGTGGTGATCTTCGAGCCGTTCTACGAGAACTACGGCCCGGACGCCATCCTCTCCGACGCGCGCCCGGTGTTCGTCCCCCTCGAGCCGGGCCGCCCGCTGGACCTCGACCGGCTGGCCGCGGCCTTCAGCCCCCGCACCCGCGCCATCGTCATCAACACGCCGGCCAACCCGTCGGGACGGGTGCTGAGCCGGGCGGAGCTGGAGGCGATCCGCGACCTCTGCGTGCGCTACGGGTGCATCGCGGTGACCGACGAGATCTACGAGCACATGGTGTACGACGGCGCCCACGTCCCGATCGCGACCCTGCCGGGGATGGCCGAGCGGACGGTGACCATCAGCGGCGCGTCGAAGACCTTCGGGGTCACCGGCTGGCGGGTCGGCTGGGCGATCGCGCCGGAGGGGCTGACCGACGCGATCCGCAAGGTGCACGACTTCCTGACCGTGGGCGCGCCAGCCCCGCTCCAGGAAGCCGTCGCGGTCGCGCTCGAGCGGCTGGACCGGCGGTTCTACGAGGAGCTCGCGGCGGCCTACCGCGCCCGCCGGGCGATCCTCTACGACGCGCTCACCGCTGGCGGGTTCCGCTGCGTGCCGCCCGAGGGCGCCTATTACATCCTGGCCGACTTCTCCGACCTGAGCGACCTCCCCGACACCGAGTTCGCGGTCTGGCTCTCGCGCGAGGTGGGGGTGACGCCGGTCCCCGGATCCAGCTTCTTCCACGACCCGGCGGCCGGCCGCTCGCTGGTGCGGTTCGTGTTCTGCAAGACCGACGACGTGTTGCTGGAGGCCGCGCGCCGGCTGGCGGGGCTTCGGGCTCCCGACCGCCGCGAGGTCAGGGCGGATCGGCGGCGCGAGGCCGCGCTCCGGAGCGGGCTCCAGTCCTGATCCGAACCCCGGCGGACCACTCCATGCCCGGCGACAGCAGCCGCTCGCACGTTCGGATCCATTATCCCCCGGCGCACCGGCCGACCCTGGTCCTGCCCGGCGGCGATCACGAGGTGCTCGACCTCTCGGCCGAGGGGATGCTGCTGCGCTTCCCGCCGGGGGCGCCGAAGCCCGCGCTGGGCGCCCGGCTGGAGGGCACCCTGCGGCTGCGGTCGAGCGGGCCTCTCGCGATCCGCGCCCGGGTGGTGTGGGTGGACGGCGATCGGGTGGGGCTCCACCTCGGGCCCGAGGCCATCCCCTATCCGGTGCTGCTGGCGGAAGAGCGGAGCCTCACCCGGTAGGCCGGGCGAGACTCCGCTCCTCGCGGCTCCGAGCTACCCCTTCACCACGCCCACCGGCCGGAGCCGGGCCACCTTGCGCGCGAGGCCCGCCCGGTCCACTACGTCCACCACCCGCTCCACGTCCTTGTAGGCGCCGGGCGCCTCCTCGGCCAGCTCGGCGTTGGAGGTGCAGCGGACGATGATCCCCCGGCTCTCGAGATCGCGCCGGACCTCCTGGCCGGTGCGGGCCCGCTTGGCGGCGCCGCGGCTCATGGCGCGCCCGGCCCCGTGGCAGGTGCTGCCGAAGCTGAGCTCGAGCGCGGCGTCGGTGCCGACCAGCACGTACGACGCCGTCCCCATGCTGCCGGGGATGAACACCGGCTGGCCGGCCTCCCGGTAGGGCGCGGGCGTCTCGGGGTGGCCCGGCCCGAAGGCCCGGGTGGCGCCCTTCCGGTGCACGCAGAGCCGCTCCCCGCCGTACTCCTCCACCTTGGCGATGTTGTGCGCCACATCGTACACCACCCGGAGCCGGCCCTGGGCCCCGAACGCCCGCTCGAACACTCGGCGGGCGCCGTGGGTGATCGCCTGCCGGTTGGCCCAGGCGAAGTTCGCGGCGGCGCACATCGCGCCGAAGTACTCCCGGCCCTCGGGCGAGGTGAAGGGAGCGCAGGCGAGCTGGCGGTCGGGCAGGTGGATCCCGTGGCGGGCCATCACCTGGTCCATCCGCCGCACGTAGTCGGTGCACACCTGGTGGCCGAGCCCGCGGGAGCCGGTGTGGATCAGCACGGTGAGGCGGCCGCGCTCGAGCCCGAGCGCGGCCGCCGCGTCCGGCGCGTAGATCTCGTCCACCACCTGCACCTCCACGAAGTGGTTCCCCGAGCCGATGGTGCCGAGCTGGTCCCGCCCGCGCTCCTTCGCCCGGGGGGACACCGCCGCCGGATCCGCCCCCTCCAGGCTGCCGCCCGCCTCGATCACCGGCAGGTCCTCGGGGCGCGCCAGGTCCCGCTCGAGCAGGTAGCGACACCCCTCGGCCAGCACCCGGTCGAGCTCGGCCCGCTCGAGCGCGAGCGGCGCGGTCCGGCCGGGCCCCGAGGGAATGGTGCGGCTCAGGTCGTGCACCACCGCCTCCAGCCGGGGCCGGGCCTCGTCCAGGGTGAGCTCGGAGGCGAGGAGCCGCACCCCGCAGTTGATGTCGTAGCCCACCCCGCCGGGCGAGATCACGCCGTCGCTCACCCGGAGCGCCGCCACCCCGCCGACCGGGAAGCCGTACCCCTCGTGCACGTCGGGCATCGCGTACACGGCACCGGCCACGCCCGGCAGGGTGGCCACGTTCACGAGCTGCTCGAGCGAGCGGTCGCGGGCGATCTGCTCCCAGAGCTCCGCGTCCGCGTACACCCGGGCCGGGACCCGCATGTCGGGGCGGGCCGACGCCGGGATCTCGCGCAGCACCGGGCTGCAGGTTTGGACCGGATAGCTTGCCATGGCTCACACATCCAGGATGACGTCGGCCTCGAGCGCGCCGTTCGCGCGGCGGATCTCGAGCCGGTGCAGCGTGGCGGCCTTCACCAGGGTCGCGGCGCGCTCCAGCACGACCCCCCGGCAGCGGGCCCGGAGCGTGGTCTCGCCGAGGGACTCGATCTCCACCTCCCGCGGCACCCAGCGCTCCGCCTCGGCCAGGTACACCAGCTCGTTCAGCCAGTCCACCAGCAGCGCGGCCCGATCCGGCGCGGCGAGCTCGATCACCCGCTCGGTCGCCGCGGGCTCGGTCCCGATCCCCCGGGTCGCCACCTCGGCCAGGGCCCGGGCCGCTTCCCGAAACAGCTCGGGCGCGCTCCCGGCGCGGAGGCGCACGGTGAGTTCGGCGGTGTGATCCAGGAACTCGTGCGACGCCGTCATCGGGCCTCCCTCCTCGCAGTATAATTGGCTGCGGGTGTTCGACGATGTGTTCCGCGCCCTCAAGGATCGGCTCCTCGCGCCCCTGGCGCGGGGGCTGGGTCCCGGTGTCTCCCCGCTCGCCGTCACCCTCCTGTCGTTCCTCGCGGGCCTGCTCGCGGCCGGCCTCCTCGCCCGCCGGAGCTACGAGGCGGCGCTCGCGGCCTGGCTCGCCAGCCGCTTCCTCGACGGGCTGGACGGGACCCTGGCCCGGGTGCACGGCCGGTCCAGCGAGCTGGGCGGGTACCTGGACCTGCTGCTGGATTTCGCGGTCTACGCCCTGGTGCCGGTCGCCCTGGTCCTCGGCGCCCCGTCACCGGCGAACTGGCGGGCGCTTAGCTTTCTCCTCAGCGCCTTCTATGTCAACGCCGCTTCGTGGATGTATCTCGCCGCCGTCCTGGAGCGGCGGGGACGCGGCGCCGCCGCGCGGAACGAGCTCACCACGGTCACCATGCCGGCCGGGATCGTGGCGGGCACCGAGACCATCGTGTTCTACACCGCGTTCATGCTGTGGCCCGGGCACGCCGCAACCCTCTTCACCCTGATGGGCATCCTCGTGCTGGGAGGCGTGGGGGTGCGGGTGGTCTGGGCCTGGCGGCACCTCTGAGTCGAGGCGAGGGCCGATGAACCTGCCCAAGAAGCGGCGTCCGTTCTTCTACCGGGAGACCGAAGGGATCCGGATCACCGTGCGCCCGGCCTACCTCCGGGAACACTCCAGGCCGGACCGGCAGCACTACGTCTTCGCCTACTTCGTCCGGATCGAGAACGTGGGGTCGCGCGCCGCCAAGCTGCTGAGCCGGCACTGGCGGATCCACGACTCGGTGGGGGAGGACACGGAGGTCCAGGGCGAGGGCGTCGTGGGCGAACAGCCCCTTCTCACCCCGGGCCGGGTGCACGAGTACCAGAGCTTCTGCGTGCTCAAGTCCCCCAGCGGGTACATGGAGGGCGAGTACCACTTCGTGCGACCCGACGGCAGCCGGTTCGAGGCCGCGATCCCGCGCTTCATCCTGTCGGTGGACGAGACGGCAAGGCCCTGATCCGGGCTCTTGCGGCCCGGGAGGGCCTTTCTTAGCCATTGAGGGACGTCCCGCGATTCACACCTCAGCCGCCCGCCCGCCGGGTGAAGGCGATGCGCCGATGGAAGGCCGTGCGCCCATGACGGAAAGACACGCTCTGGGCCGCCTCGTCTCCGAGGTCCTGCACGCAATCGGCCGGACGGCCGAACCCGCCGAGCCGCTCACCTACAAGCTGCTGGGACGGCTGGTCGCCCAGGCGCGGCAACTGGGCGTCGCCCTCGAGCACTACCTGATCGGTCCGTGGCACGTCGGCGAGGCGGAGCTCGCCGCGCTCGGCCGCTCCCTGGCCATGAAGCTTCCGGCCGTCGAGCGCGGCGGGTTCTCGCTCCCCGTCTCGGATCCCGCCGACGCCCGCGACATCGTCGGGTTCCTGAACTGGTGCGACGCGCCGGAGCCGCAATCGAGCTGATCCCCAGCCGCACCCTCCGGCCGGCACCGCTCGATCGCGTCCACCACCCCGACCGCCAACCCGTTAGGTTCCGGGCATGAACCTGCGGGAGGAGTTCCGCGCGCACCTCGCATCGTTGACCCCGCCGCCCCGGGGCCGGTGGCTGGTCGCCGTCTCCGGGGGGCCCGATTCCGTGGCCCTGCTCGACCTGCTCGCGGGCTCCCGGGCCGAGCTCGAGTTGGAGCTCGTGGTCGGGCACGTGGACCATGGGATCCATCCGGAGAGCGGGGAGGTGGCCGAGGGCGTTCGCCGCCTGGCCTACCGGTACGGCCTCCGGTTCGTCTGCCGGACGCTCGGGCTCGGCCCGAACGCTACCGAGACCGCAGCCCGGGCGGCGCGCTACGGGGCGCTGGAGGACCTCCGGCGGGAGACGGGAGCCGACCTCGTGGTCACCGCGCACCACGCCGACGACCAGGCGGAGACGGTGCTCATGCGGGTGCTCGCGGGGACCGGCCCGGCCGGCCTCGCGGCGATGCCGGCCCGTCGCGGGCGGCTTCTGCGACCTCTCCTGCCCTTCCGGCGGGAGGAGCTGGCGCGCCACGTGCAGGAGGCCGGGCTCTGGTCCTGGAGCGATCCCGCCAACCGAGACCCCCGGCATCTCCGGTCCTGGCTTCGGAGCGAGATCCTGCCGCTGCTCGAGGCCCGGGTTCCCGATCTCGCGGGCCGGCTGCTCCGGGTCGCCTCCCAGGCCGGGCGCGACCGGGCCGCCTGGGACGCGGCGCTCGAGGTGCTGCCGGGTCTCGATTGCCGGGTCGAAGGCGGGGTGGTCTCCCTGGCTGCGGAACCGCTCAACGGG
>Ga0070741_10011497_pt1 | contig 16338 bp, 12 predicted proteins | sample Coa_R1_4_FD_66440 | JGI IMG/M metagenome (GOLD analysis project Ga0070741, IMG submission 66440) | Surface soil microbial communities from Centralia Pennsylvania, which are recovering from an underground coalmine fire - Coalmine... | ecosystem: Environmental > Terrestrial > Soil > Unclassified ...
TCGCGCATCGGACGTCCTGGCATAGGCTCGAAAATCCTGCCCCCCACTTTCAGCAGTTCGGAGCGCTCTGCTTCCGGGAGCCGCAGGATCATGTCTTCCTGAAAAAGTCCCATGAACATGTTTCCGTTTATGAACGCGGCTGGGTATCCGAACATCTTGCGGGGCGTCGCCGGGGGCCCGGGTACGACGGCATCGAAAGTATCAATTAATTGCTGCGATGATTTTCGCCATTGCATGGGAGCCATTTTGCGGCACCATCCTTAATAATGTTGAATCATGCCGGCAATGGCCTATCGAGTGCCAATGACAGCGCATGGAGTTGTGCGCATCACGGCGCGTCCTTCGCCTCAGTGAGTTGAGGCACATTGACTTTGGCATTGGCTGTGCCGATCAGGCCAGTGCGGTTGTCACGTATCCCAAGTCGAAGCAGGTAGCTTCCTGCCGGCAATGCGATTTCAGACTTGCAGGGGAAGCCGGATTGCAGAATCTTCTGGAAAGTTTCAGGCTTCATGGCTGCTTTCACCGTGCTGCCGCCTGAATTCACTGGCTTGCCTTTTTGGTCGAAGGCCTGCACCACGCATTCCACTTCGGCATGCTCTGCGCCATCCTCGCCGTGTTCGACCATCAGCGCGTGCACATCAATCAGATACCCAACCGTTACGTTATTTTTGCCCGGCTCGGAGGGTGGGGTTACGGCGGCCTCAAAAAACAGGGCTGTCGAAACCGGATGATCCAGGCTCAGGGCATCTCCCAGCTCTCGCGCCCGCTGCTTTACGTCTTCTTTGACGTAAGCCGTCGGATCAGAAGCGTAATATCCCAGGCGATAGCGCAGTTTAACGCCATGGCGTTCCACTTTTACCTGTATTTTGCGGAACTTCCCGTTCCACTCTTTGTTGTCAGGATAATATCCCAGCATGTAGTAGGTCGAACCGTCGCTGACTCCATCGCGAACCGCTCCGTCAAGATCATTGCGGTTGTAGTAGGCCTTGCCGCCGGTGCGGTCTGCCAGCAGGTCCATAGCGCCGTGGGCCGCAAAAAGACTGGACGCTTCTCGCGACAGCGAGCTTCCAAGCTGCGAACCCCTAAGTATGCTGCTCCCAAAGCGGTTGGTGCCGCCGCTCGCGGCAGAGAAGGTGGTAAAACCCTCGAGTCCGCGGGCGTCAACCGGATAGATCGCTACCTGAGAGTCAGTCAGCAGCTCCGCGGTCTTGGTAAGATCGTCGGAATAACTCCGGGTGCCGGCAAATTCTGCAGTGGCAGAGACTGAAGAATCTGGATTGATGGAAAGCGGAAATGCCTCCGAAATCCAGATAAGATTTTTTCTTCCCTGATATCCGGCGAGCCAGTGTGCAATCGATTGCAACGCGTCGAGAGTATAGCGAACCCGCAAGTCGGTTTGGAATCCGGTCCGCTCCGCTTCAAAATTCTCAATGCCTTCCTGTGCCTGGGCCGGAAGACTATCAAAAAACCCCGGAGGATAGAGCGCCTCTTCCTCGCCGCTGAGAGCGTTGTCCAAGAGCGCGGAAGGTTGGCCGTTAGCTTTCCTGACTGCTTCCTTGAGGATATTGGGATCGGTGGTGAAATCCTGCACCATTCGCAGCTTCTGCCCCAGTGTATAGACCGCCGTGGGTGAATCCGTGGACATGGTTTCGATGTAGTGCAGCATCTTCTGCCGCACGTACGACTGATTCGTAAGTGGGGTGTTCAGCGCATCCAGTAGGATGACATTCAACGAGCTGCTGAGCTGGAATTGCGGAATATTCGTGAAAACATTCGGAGGCAGAGCCGGCCTTGCAACCTTAACGCCGGACGGCAGTGGATGTTGAAATCCAAAAGCCCTGATCTTCTGCGGTTTGCCATCTTCCAGCACGGTGAAGTCTGTGGGTTCGAGGTCGAGGATGGCATGGCCATGTGAATCTGTCGCCACAACATCGAGCATGACGAGACGGGTCGTAACCCTGAGAACCGTCGCAGATTCATAGGCAGCCCCAGACTTCATAGTTTGCACCGCTGCCGGCGGCTTGTTCGTCTTAGAGGGTTCCGGAGTGGCGGTTGCTTGCACTTGGGTTGGCCCGGGATTCGCTTGATTCCCGGTTGGCGCCGCCTGTGATGAAGCAGCCGGTGCAGCTTCGGCAGGCGCCTGCTGGCCGGAGTTGGCGCCGAAAGGAAATGCCAGACAAACCAAGAACAAACCGACCGCGGATAACTTGCGCAAGGGGGTGAATCTCCTTGGTAACTGAACACAAATCTTACCAAGGGTTCGCTTTCAGGAGAAATTAAATCGCGTTAACTTATTGCCTTTGCATCTACTTGCCGACATGTACCTTAACCGGTAGAAGCCAGAGCTTGAGACAATTCAGAATCTATTTATGTCTGGATCCGCTTACTGCTGTGGCCAGACCTAAGCCCATATATACCGTTCCTGAAACGTAGTGCTGATTTTCAATGAAGGTGCGATTGCGCCGGAGCCATCCCGCGGCTGAGCCCGCCGTCAACGCCCAAATACTGTCGCTGGTAAACCCCATTACGGTGAACAGCATTCCAAGGGCAAAGAACTGCAAGGCTACGTGTCCGCGCATCGGATTGACAAACTGTGGCAGGAACGCGAAAAAGAAGATCGCCGTCTTCGGATTCAAAACATTGACCAGAACACCTTGCGCATACACACGGCGCAACGGCACCGGCTGCACGTGCGTTATGTTGTTCCCGGTGGGACATTCGCGGAATTTCTTGATTCCCAAATAGAACAGATATGCGGCGCCCGCATACTTTACCAGGGAGTAAGCGGTGGCCGAAGAAACTAGAAGAGCCGAGAGGCCAAATGTTGCGGCCACAACGTGTACCAGTCCTCCGGTCGCAATGCCAGAGGACGAGGCCAAGCCTGCCTTGCGTCCTTGATCCACGCTGCGCGCCACGATGTAAAGCACGGCCGGTCCCGGTATGAGCAGCAATACTACTGCAGCCGTCATGAAAAGAAGCAGATCGCTAGCGGGCGGTAGGAAATTCATAGGATTTGGATGCAACATAGTATCGAAAGATATTAAATTTATGGCTACGAATTTCAAGCAAAGAACGATGTGAACGTTTCAACAATTCTTGCCGGCAGATTACCCGCCGTCTTTCGCGACAACAGATCGTGGCCCACGCCTTCAGCCTCAAGCAGGAGGGTGCGGGCGGGAATCAATTTCAACGCAGACGTCATCTCCGTCACCGAGCCAAAAGGATCACGTGAGCCATGCACAAAGAGCGCCGCGGTTTGCAGCCGAGGGAAATGACTGGTGCGCATCTCGGTTGGTTTTCGCGGCGGGTGGAGGGGGTAGGATAGCAAGAGCAATCCTCCCAGCTGTTGGACCTCGTCCTCTTGTAAGCCGGCAAGCAGCATCGTTGCCTGTCTGCCACCGTAAGAGTGGCCGCCAAGGAAGATCCGGCCAGGTACACGTTGTCTGACAGCGTTAACCGCCCGTCGCAGTCCCTCCCGATCACGCTCAGCAGAGTTCGGAAAAGGTGGACCATGCGGGCGCGCCTGGCGGAAGGGCAGGTCGCAGCGCAGTACCGTAACCCCGGCCTCGGCAAACGCTTCGGCTATTGCCAGCAGGAGTTTCGATTGGCAATTCGCTCCAGCGCCATGGGTGAGCACCAGCGCGTCTCCGTTTTCGCGAGTGGGAAAATGAAGAAAGCCGCGAACCGCCGGTTCGGCGGAGAGATCGGCAAAAGGCTCAACATGGCTTTGTGAAACCACAGACGAATTGTATCGCCAATGCATATGGCCTCTTACCAGGACGATTTTAGAACTTCTGAATTTTTTAAGTTAACGACACGTTAGTGCGTGGATTGACGATTGAGAAACTGAAGAACCGGGGGCGAGTGGTGAAAAATGTCTGGGAAATCCACTGAAAAGCCGATCTGAACACCAATCCTTGGGCTCGCGATATACTTGCCGCCCAGCAAACCGAAATCGAAAGTCATGCCGTTGCGAACCGTGTATTGGCCTCCCACCAGTGCCTGTAATTGGTTCCTGCCCAGGCCCTTGTTGTCGGCAACACCGCCGTAGAACTCGCCTCCCAGCGTGAGTCGGGGATTGACGTCATGCAAAAGCGACAGGCCTCCCGTGTAAACGTGGCCGCGCGTGGTTTGAATTCCAAGCACACCGGTGCTCGTATTGCCGGCGAACAGAAAGCCGAGGTTCGCGTTGATCCTCGTCTTGTCGGAAAGGGGCTGTTGCGCGATGAAGTTAAGCCAATAGTCGGTCAGTCCTGAACCGAGCTGCCGGCGCCTGTTTCCAGTCGGCAATTCGATGTACAGGCTGGCTGCGAGAGAGGGAAAGCGGGAAGTCTGTGGCGCCTGATGGAAGTTCCACTTCACTCCCATGTTAGTGTCGCCCGCGCCCGTGGAGTCCTGCGCTCCAGCCGCCCGAAAGATGCCAAGATAAGGAGCGTCTATATCCAGCTCCAGATTGTAGGGCAGGCCGTAGTTGCAGTATTTTGCCGCAGATTCGGGTATTGGGGGTGCTGGAGAAAGTCGAATTCGTTGAAGAACTCGAAGTGATATTTTCCTTTCCCGGTGACCGAAGTGTCATCCGTATAGAAAGGCAATTGGGCGTGCAGGGGCTTGAGGTCTTGCCAAAATAAGACTGCCCTCAGACATAGACTGCCCTCAGACGATGATGCGTAGCTTCCAAGTGGTTGTTTGCCGCCCACCTAGGTTTATGAGATGCTACTATTTTCGTTCTTCGGATCTCTCATGATCAAAGCTTCTATGCTCGATTTCGCACGCACAGGTCGCATGGGTCCAATCCATTGTGGCTTGCCACGAGAGGATCTACGTAAGTTGCTTGGTGATCCTCCAAACTGGGCAGCTCCCGCCAGTTCAGCATCCCGGGCTAAGCTCTGGAGATATGGCGATGTTGAATTCCACTTTTTTGATCTGCAAAATGTGGGGATGATTTTCTCCGATCACGACAATTTGGCTGACGGTGGTGACACACTCTGCCTCGATCCGTGGGTGATTCAGAAAGAACTTCCACGCGCGCAATTTGAGGCCGACCTTGCTGGGGTAGGTATAGATTTCGTCTTTGTGCATCCCGCTTTTGACCCAAGTCAGAGCATCATTTTGACTATCGCCAAGGTCAACTTCCTCTTTATAGAGAAACAGGAGAGCTTTGGGCCGCCACCCGGATTGTGTAGCTGGTCAATCACCGAACCGCCCTCGGTTCCCGCCTAGGCGTTGCCGCAGCCATGATGGCAACGATCCCGGCGTTTATGGCCCTTTCGGAAATCATTTTCTGCGAACGCAAAAGCTCACGGCCCCGTCTTGCCCTGGCGTTTCTTAGCTCCCTTTATGTTTCGCCATGTAACACAAGACCAAATTCGGAGCGACACTTTATCCTTTGAGTTCCGGTACACAAACAATGACCACCGCCAGTTCGAACGCTCGTATGTTTTTCACGTTTTCTCCTTCGATACCGGCAACTATGCCGTCTCCTACAAGAGACGAGAAACAGACGAGATTCCTTTTTGGTTTTTGGAAGCAAAGGATCGGCATCTGTGTGTTTGAGCTTCACTTGAAATAGTGATCGAGCGATCGAGCGAGGAAGATTCGCAGGTCCTTAGAGCATTTCGCCTAGCTGCCGGATACCCTCTTGACTTTCTTCTCGTTTCATCAGCGGGTAGCCGAGCATGAGCCCCGTCTGCGAGGGCCGGGTTGTCCGTCATAGCGGAACTCACCATCGTAGTCGTCTCAATTACCGCCGCTTCTTTGCTCCTAACCCTTGCAAGGACCGCCAAGCGCCAAGCGGCGGGAGAAATTGTATTTTGGGGCAGGAGGTCACGCTCGTGTCCTGCAATGTCGTGCGCGGAACCAACGCCCTTCGCTGGGTAAACACGACATCCACCCAATAGTTACTCGCATTATATGTTTGTGATGGAAAGCTGCTGCTGCCACCATAGTTGAACACGCTCCGTATAGAAAGGCAATTGGGGGTGGTGTCCTGATTTGACTTAATTAGGGTCAAATTAGGGTCACTCGCCTTAGTTGCTATCTACGCGACCGTATTCAGTGCATTTCAGGCTTTCAGTGGAAGCGCCGTTGGGCAAACGACTTTGACAGAACTTCGTCCAGTGCTTGAATCCAAAAATGTCATAGTAGACAACCTGCCCATAAAAGCTAATATAGGATTCGTTCTTTTTGAGGGAAAGTCCCTCTTCCATCGTCAAAGGGAAATCTTCAACGGCTCCATCGGGCGTTACGTGTACTCGTTTGGCAGGTATTTCGGAATAGTGGTCAGGATATATAGTACTTGCTTCAGTTGGAATAGCTGCCCTAACAATAGCATCAGTTTTTTTATGAACAGGGCCGCTAGATATGAAATTGTATTTCTTCCCTTTATGCAGAAGGTTGGGCTCTTTCCCCATAGGTACGATCTCAACTATCACAACTCCTTGGACATGCTCAGCAGGAGTTTTCCCAAAATTAAAGAACCTTACCGGAATGTTGGGTACTTCGCCAACGGTGAGAGTAAAGGACTTGATAACATCATTAGGATTCTTATCGGATATAACCTGTCCTCCAATTTCGAACCTAAGCCAAGGTCTTTTATCAATACGCGTCTCACGCTGAATGGCTTTAACGCTGTCTTGTGCCGCTTGCGATTGCTTCTGAGCAGCATCCGCCTGTTTCTGTGCAATAGCAAGTTGTTTCCTGGTGCTCATCTCGTCCATCAGAGCGCCTGCATTGGCACCTTCGGATTGACTAGCCAAAATCTGGGTCTGGTCAGTCATTTCCGCTACTTGAACACCAACAAAACAGGCGGCAGCAAGAGCGGTGAGAAATCCGAATACCGCAACCCAATAGGTTTTCTTAGAAATGATCAACGTTTCCCTAGCAATGGCCAAGGTCTGCTCCTCAAACGGTTTGAGTGGTTTGAGTTCATCTCCATCAACCCCATCAACCAATTGCACAAGAAATGGTTGGGGTTGGGTTGGATTGCCATTGGCATTACTTGTATTTGTTGGAGCGTGCGGCTGTTGTGGAGAGGGAGCAGGTGGCTGAGCGACAACGGTATCGGAGCCTTTAGCTTTCTGCTTGCTTTCGTCGGGTGGCTGGGAATCTGTCACAGGGTTGCTTTATTGTAACACAACAATTATTGACAAAAGATAATTATTGTAATACAATAATTGACATGGCAAACGTACTCAATACCGACAAGCAAATCGCAGTAATCAGCGCACTGGCTGAAGGTTCTAGTATTCATTCTATAGAGCGGATTACAGGCATTCACCGAAATACCATCATGCTTACAGTCTTACATCTTCACCCGATTAAATCAGCGCAAGACGCGGTAAAAGCAGCCATCCTTCAGGAGTTTAAGAACAATGGAACAGCAGCATGAAGAAGCCTAAACGAGGACGGGGACGGCCAACTCTACCGAAAGGCACGGCCATGGGGCGCATCGTGCCTGTGCGGCTTGATGAAGAAGATTTAGAGCTAGTAACGGTAGCTGCGAAAGCAAGCCATCAAACAATATCGGACTGGATTCGGCGCACAATTAGGCAAGTAGCGGAGGAATTAATGATTGGTTCATATCTACACGATGCAATTAAAGTTGTCCTTTCTAAACGGCTGAGTAAGACGGCGACTACCGAGGAAATAGCAGATGAAATTGCTAAAAAAGGCCTATATCTTCGCAAAGACGGTAAGACGGCCAAGAAGAAACAGATAGATGCGCGAGTTCGCAAGCATCGTGACATGTTTACGATCATCGCTCCTCAAACGATTAAGTTAAATTGATGAGGGAACTGTCTAAATGAAGGGCAAATTAGGACACTACCCAATTGGGCGTGCAGGGGCTTCGTTACAGTGAGCCCATAAATCAGCAGTAAAGCCCATATTCGCAGGTCCATGGCTGAGCTTGTCATTCTAGCGCACGCACGATTCAAAAGGGCTTGTTCGCTTGGGCAGTTAGCTCCTGACTTGCGCATGTGATTGCGTCTGCAAATAAACTATGACCGGAGCTATTCGGCAGATGTGAAATTCTCATTAAAATAATGAGGTGGTCCCTCATCTTAGGATGTGTTGGGAACAAAGAAAAATTCAACTCAAGAAAACTGGCGGAGAGAGTGGGATTCGAACCCACGATACGCGTTAACGTATACACGCTTTCCAAGCGTGCGCCTTCAGCCACTCGGCCATCTCTCCGGTGAGGTTGCGCTCAGGAAGGGAGCGAAACGGACTTCCACTTCATTCTATCGTATTCAAACAGATTCACCACAAAGGGCACAAGGTTAAACACGAAGGGCACAAAGGGAAACCGCAGGGCGATAGGCGAAACCCCAACGCTTATTGCTTTTTAGGGTTACGTTCGTCGCTGCTGATAACGCCGTCTTTAATGTAGATCACGCGGTGGGCATAGCCGGCGATGTCATGTTCATGCGTGACCAAAATAATGGTATTGCCCTGGGAGTGGAGCTGATCGAACAAAGCCATGATCTCTTTGCCGGTTTGCGAGTCCAGGTTGCCGGTGGGCTCATCGGCGAGAATGATGGAAGGATTGTTCACCAGGGCGCGGGCAATAGCTACGCGCTGGCGCTGGCCGCCGGAGAGCTCGTTGGGCTTATGGTTCATGCGCGATTCCAGGTTCACAATCTGCAGCGCCGCTTTGGCGCGTTCTATGCGCTCATGACCGGGCGTGCCGTTGTAGATGAGCGGCAACTCTACGTTGTGCAGGGCAGTGGCGCGGGCCAGCAGGTTGAAGGTCTGAAATACAAATCCGATTTCCTTATTGCGGATGCGCGCCAACTCGTCGTCGTCGAGTTCGCTTACCAATTGGCCGTTGAGCCAGTACTGTCCCTGGCTGGGCGTATCCAGGCATCCAATCAGGTTCATGAGAGTGGATTTGCCCGAACCCGAGGGGCCCATGATGGCCACGTATTCGTTGCGGCCAATGTGCAAATTCAAACCTTGCAGGGCGTGCACCTGCTGCTCTGAACCCATATCATAGGTCTTCCAGAGATTCCGGGTGTAGATTACGGAGTCTGAAGGTGGCGCCTGGATCGTCGTCGAATCGGTCATGCTGGCCAATTGGGTTGGCATAAAAAATCCTCTTCCCGTTTGCCCGGTTCTTGTTGATGTAGCGAAGAGATTACGACTTTTGGTCGCTGGGCCGCTCTTCCATCTTCTCTTGTTTTACTTTGGCGCCATTGCGCAGTGTGCGCAGCACCTTGTAGCTGCCGGTCACAATGGTGTCGTTCTCTTTGATTCCGCTGATGACTTCGATGTCGGTAATTCCAGCAACGCCGGTTTCCACAGGAACAAATCTAGCTTTGTTGTTCTGCACCACAAACACACCCTGCAGTTCTTTCTTGCCGGCGTCGTCTTTAGCCTGGTTTTCCTGGTCGGGCGAGGCAGCCTGTACGCTGTTCTTTTTGTCGGCGTTGTCCTGCAGGTCTTTGGCCTGGCGGATGGTAAGGGCCTGCAAAGGGATAGCAAGCACGTGGGAACGGGTCGCCGTCGTAATCTTGGCGGTGGCTGAAAGACCCGGACGCAAGTTCTCAGGCGGGTCAGTCAGCGTGACCACAACTTTAAAATCCTTGGCCTCTTCGCTGCCGGTGGTGCTCTGCGTGGTGGCTACCCCGGTAGAACGGATAATGGCATTATCGCCAATCTGGCTTACTGTACCGTGGAAGATCTTTTTGGGAATAGCATCAATGGTGACTTCCGCCGGCTGGCCCAGCTTGACGTTCACAATATCGGTTTCATCCACCCTGACCTCGGCGGTGATAATGGATAGGTCGGCGAGCGTCATCAACGTGCTGCCAGGAGAATTCTGGATGCCGACCACTACGGTCTCGCCTTCGTGCACGGGCAAATTGGTGATGGTGCCATCAAAGGGAGCGGTATAAATAGTCTTGCTGAGCAGATCGCTAAAACGAGTGAGGGTGGCGCGGGCCGAGCTTACGTGGTTCATTGCGGAATCCTGCTGGGCCTTGCTTTGAGCGATGCGCGCTTCCGATTGCGCCACGTTGGCCTGTGCGGTTTCGTAAGCCGCTTGGCGAGCGTCGTAATCAGCTTTGGAAATCAACTCTGACTGATAGAGCCCCTCAGCCCGCTGGTAATCGAGCTTTTTCTGCACCAGGTCGGCTTTATCGCGGTTCAGTTCAGCAACGGCAGTCTTCAGCGCGGCTTCTGCTGCAACGGCATCAGCCTGGCTGGCGGTCAGCGTGGCCCGTTGCGCGCCTACGTCTGCCGCAGATTGCACATTCTCCAGTTGCGCCAATTTTTGTCCTTCTTTGACACGATCGCCCTCTTTTACATACAGCTTGGTGATCTTGCCAAAGGCGTTGGCGCCAATGTTGACGTAGGTCTTGGGTGTAATTTGGCCCGAGGCAGTTACCGTCGAGGTAAGGTCTTGCGGCCTAACCTTGGCCATTTGCACTGCAACAACCCCCTGGGCGTTATGGGCAACGGTAAAGCCCACAATAACCACCAAAGCCAGAACAATTCCGCCGATGATCAGGATTTTCTTTAAGTTCATGACTTCTCAATACACTACGTTGGAATGGCGCAAAAAGTTCCCCTGCAAAGATCCGCGCGCACCGCTACCATATTAGACGCCGCAGGGGTTAAAAAATGGCCGTGCGTATTCAAAATTATATTCGGAATTGCCGGGCAAAGGAAGGAAGCGACAGCGAAAAAAGCATACGGCAGTTTCATTTTGAGATTTTTGCCTATCCTGACTTTGGAAGACCTATGATGCAGGTCTATAAAGTGAGCGACAATATCTCCAGGCAGACCATTACTCCGTCAGCGAGTTTTGCAGTGGAGTGATCGCAGAGACAAGGTAATGTCAGAAATGTTCCTTGGCAGCACTTCGCAACTTACGAAGAACTGACAACGGAGAACTGGGGAACTGCTTTACGGCAATGGTTCCGGTTCTGCGGCGCCGTCGGCCCGTGGGTCCGAAGCTCCAAAGTTCATCCCGGTTTTCGAGTTGTGCATCACGGCCTGGCCGCGGCCCATCAGCGACGTATATTCCTTGCGGACCGTCAGGTTATGTCCTTTACCCCGTAACGTCTGGATAACCTCAGGCTTGACCCGCGATTCGATGAAAAGGTCACAGGTTACGCGATTGCTCGTGACCGTAAATCGTGGCGCTTCCAGCGCTCCTTGAATGTTCATTCCATAATCCACGAGATTAGAGACAAACTGGGCATGCGCCAGCGGCTGGTTAGGGCCGCCCATGATGCCGAAGCCGATGTGCAGATCGCCGCGCTCCATGAAGGCAGGAATAATCGTATGAAAAGGACGCTTACGCGGTGCGAGCGCATTCGGATGCTTAGGATCAAGCACAAACAAGGCTCCGCGATTTTGCAAGACGAATCCCATTCCGTTGACTACGATCCCGGAGCCAAAGCCGGAATAGTTGCTCTGGATCAACGACGCGATGTTTCCGTCCTTATCCACCGCGGCCAGATAGGTGGTGTCGCTTGTGGCCGGACTCCCCGCGCCCGGATTGCAGTTGGCCTTATCGGGATCGATCAGCGCCGCCCGTTGCGCGCCATATTCTTTCGAGAGCAAGCCCTGGACCGGAACCTTGGCAAAGCGTGGATCGGCGTTGTAACGATACAGGTCCGCGTAGGCCAGCTTCATGGCCTCGATTTTTTTGTGCAGCTCAACCGTGCCCTGGGGGCCATCTTTGTCAGGCTGAAAATTGCTCATGATGTTGAGCATCTCCAGAGCGGCCATGCCCTGCACATTGGGAGGCAGTTCGTAAATCTTCCACCCGCGATAATCAATGGAGATGGGCTCAACCCATTCCGCAGAGAAATCGGCCAGGTCATCCAACTGCATGCTTCCACCAAATTTTGATGAAGTCTGAACGATGGCCTGGGCGATCGGACCTTTGTAGAATGCGTCGCGACCCTGGCCGGCAACCATGTGCAAAGCTTTGGCCAAATCGGGATTGGTGAATCGCTCTCCTAATTCGGGAGCTTTACCTCCCGGAAGAAAAACGCGGCGCGCCTCTTCCGTTTTTTGCATCTTGGGCTCTTCAGCGGCCCAGAAGTCGTGAATGAGTTCGGGTACGGCGTAACCATGTTCGGCATAATAAATTGCCGGAGTGAACAGGTCCTTCCATGGCAGGCGTCCAAAGCGCTGGTGGGCTTTGCTCCAGCCTTCCACCGCTCCAGGAACCGTTACGCTATGAATGCCATCGTTCGGCATCGAGCTAATTCCTTGCTGGGCGAGAAAGTCAATGGTGAGCTTGCGCGGCGCCCACCCGCTTGAGTTCAATCCGTATAGCTTGCCTGTCTTTGCGTCCCAGTAGATAAGAAAAAGGTCGCCACCCATGCCGTTCATCATCGGCTCGGTGACTCCCAGGACAGCGTTAGCGGCGATGGCGGCATCCATGGCCGAGCCGCCGCGTGCCATGATTTGCGCGCCAGCCTGGGATGCCAGGTAATGGCTGGTGCCGACGATGCCCCGGTCAGTGATGACCATCGAACGCCCATAAGAACGGTCTTGGGATGTAACCATGACGGACCCTCCCAGAAGCAATGTCGCGAGCAGTAGAATTGAGCGCATAAATACCTCAAGCACGATTGCAGCAAAGCGCATGATTATAATCCAGTCAGCGGCTGGCAGGTGCAAGGGATCGAATACCGCGGAAGCGACACCCGCAGCTTGTCTATCCTGTTGGAGCGCCCTCGGGCTGAAGCTAACCTCCCATTAGTTTCTTTTATCTTTGTATAATCAACTGTTCTGACGTCCTTCGGGTCATCGGAAGAGGCTTTTTAGGCGGTTTACTGCCCATTTTCGATGCGCTCGCCAACAGCTAACGTGTAGGGCTGTCACGCTGGCGAAGGCTTTGGCACGCTCAGAACAGTGTAAGGAGTTCGATTGGATTTCCAACTTAATGACGAGCAGCTTCAGTTAAAAAAGAGCGTACGCGAGTTTGCCGAGCGTGAGATTGCCCCACATGTCATGAAATGGGATGAAGAAGGTGATTTTCCCCTGGCCGTCATCAAAGAGCTGGGTAAGCTGGGACTGCTGGGAGTCATCTTCCCTGCAGAATATGGCGGCGCTGGTATGGGCTACGTGGAATATGTGACCGCCATTGAAGAACTCTCTCGCGTGGATGGCTCGGTAGGCATCATCGTGGCGGCCCATACATCCCTTTGCAGCAATCATATTTTTGTTGCCGGGAATGAAGAGCAAAAACGAAAATACGTTCCCAAACTGGCCAGCGGCGAATTCATTGGAGCCTGGGGGCTGACTGAGCCCGGTTCCGGCTCGGATGCAGGCGGGGCGCGCTGCACCGCGGTTCGCAAAGGCGACAACTGGATCATCAACGGCACAAAAACTTTTTGCACCAACGGCCACTATGCGGACGTGGTGGTCGTGGTTGCCGTGACTGACAAAGCCGCTCACACCCATGGTCTTTCAGCGTTTGTGGTGGAGAAGGGGACAAAAGGCTTTCGTCCCGGGAAAAAAGAAAACAAACTCGGCCTGCGGGCCAGCGACACAGCCGAACTGATCTTCGAGGATTGCGTTGTCCCCGCCAATCATCTACTGGGCAAAGAAGGGGATGGGTTCATTGATGCCATGCGCATCTTGGACGGCGGACGCATCTCCATCGCGGCGTTGTCATTGGGAATTGCCCAGGGGGCATTTGATGCGGCGCTGAAGTACTCCAAGCAGCGCAAGCAGTTTGGCAAAGCCATCAGCGAGTTTCAGGCCATCCAGTGGAAGCTGGCGGACATGGCCACCGAAATTGATGCTGCCCGCCTGCTCACCATGCGCGCCGCCAGCATGAAAGACGCTGGAGAAAAGACCACCATGGAATCTTCCATGGCCAAGCTGTTTGCCAGCGAGACAGCCGTAAAATGCGCCAACGAAGGAGTGCAGATCCACGGTGGATATGGGTTCATTAAAGATTATCCGGCAGAGAAGTTCTACCGCGACGTAAAATTGTGCACCATCGGCGAAGGGACGAGCGAAATCCAGCGAATGGTGATCGCGCGGCAATTGCTGAAATCGTAGCTCTCTTTGCCCTTTCGGAGTGCGGGAGGTGTGACATTGCCCCGCGACACTAGCACCAGAAATAGCGACGATTCTCGCGGCAGGATCTTTCGCAAATTCACCTCTTTCAAAACGAGGTGGGATACGTCTGACTTAATGAGGTGAGCTATGAAATTTTCAGCGATATTTTTTGCATCTTTATTCGCATTGGCGCTTATGGTGAATGCGCAGTCAAATCCCGCTCCGGCTAAACCTGCTCTGCCTGCCTGGGTCGAACGCAGCAACGAAAATACGCGGCTTGTTCTGGAGTCGGAATCCAAATTTGCGCCGGAAGAATATGCCCGCCGCGGAGTAGAGGGGCTCGATGGCGAAATCCGCGATCTGAAGCCGGGAGTGGAAGAGCGCACCCGTGCGGTTGAGGCCGATGTGGTCAAACAATTGGAGCGGCGTTTAGCCCAGGAAAAAGACCCGCTGGTCCGCCAGGATTTGGAAATTCTCATTAAAGCCGAGAATGACAACATTCAAGGGTCGTTGCTGCAGGAAAAATACGAGATTCCTTATTTCAATGCCGGCCGCATTGCTTATTTTGGAATCTTCGGATTGCTGGATGATCAGGTCGCCCCAGAGCGGCGTCCGGCAGCGCTGCTGCGCCTGAGAAAGTATGCCGGCATGGAGCCCGGCTATACGCCGATTGCGCAATTGGCGCAAGACCGCATCCGCGAGCGCCTCGGCAAACCGGGCCTGATGGGGCCGGCCAGGCTGCAAGTGGAAGACGATCTGGCCAATACCAAATTCTTTGTGGATGGCATCGGCAAGCTCTTCGAGAAATATAAGATTGCCGGTTACGAAGCGCCTTATGCCAAGCTGAAAGAACAGCTTGCCGATTACGAGAGTTTTGTCCGTAAAGAAATTGTGCCGCGCGCCCGCCAGGATTTCCGCCTGCCTCCCGAGCTGTATGCGTTCGATCTGGAAAACTACGGTATAGATATACCTCCTGCAGAACTGGCTGCTATGGCTCACAAGGCTTTTGCCGAAATCCAGGGCCAGATGCAAACTGTGGCGGCGCAAGTGGCCAAGGAAAAAGGATATAAGGTTACCGACTATCGCGATGTCATCCGCGAGCTGAAAAAAGACCAGATCGTGGGTGACGCCATTCTGCCGCATTACCAGCAACGCTTGAAAGACATCGAAGCCATTATCCGCCGCGAGCATCTGGTCACGCTGCCCGACCGGCCGGCGCGCATACGCTTGGCAAGCGATGCCGAGACCGCGGCCCAGCCTGCGCCACATATGGCGCCGCCACGCCTGCTTGGGAACACAGGGGAGCAGGGCGAATTCATCCTGCCGCTGAATATTCCCGCTGCGCCTGGCTCCAAAGAGGCAATGCTGAAATACGATGACTTCACCTTTGCTGCTGCATCGTGGACTCTCACTTCGCATGAAGCGCGTCCCGGGCACGAGCTGCAGTTCGACTATATGATCGAGAAAGGCGTATCGCAGGCCCGCGCCCTCTACGCCTTCAACAGCACGAACGTGGAAGGCTGGGGGCTGTACTCCGAGTACATCATGCAACCCTTCATGCCCCATGAGGGCCAGCTTATTTCGTTGCAGCACCGGCTCATGCGGGCGGCGCGCGCGTTTATTGATCCGGAATTGCAGGCAGGGAAGCTGACTCCTGACCAAGCCAGGGACATCCTGCTAAATGACGTAGTGCTTTCTCCGGCCATGGCCAAAGAAGAAGTCGAGCGCTACACCTTCCGCATGCCCGGACAGGCCACTTCTTATTTCTACGGATACACGCGCTTGCGCGAGTTGCGAGCCGACGTAGAGAAGAACATGGGCCCGCACTTCGACCAGGAGAAATACCATGATTTCATCCTGTCGCAGGGCCTGCTGCCGCCGAATTTGCTGCGTAAGGCGGTGATGCAGGACTACATGGTTCCCGCCAACTCCTCAAAAGCAGGGAATTGATTTATCGTTAGCAGAGGGCGCAGCCGGTTTAGAAGCTGCGCCCAGTTCAAACTTGAAATCCGATACCAATCACTGGGTGGAGCGCGTACGCTCGGGCGACGTGCGTTCGCTGGCGCGGGCCATCAGCGCCATTGAAGACTCCGCTCCTGAATCCACCGAACTGCTGAAGGCGCTCTTCCCCTACAGCGGACACGCCCGCATAGCTGGTCTTACCGGCGCTCCCGGCTCCGGCAAAAGCACGCTCGTAGACCAGCTTGCCCGCCAATACCGCAGACAGAACAAGACGGTTGGGATCATTGCAGTTGATCCCACCAGCCCTTATACCGGAGGAGCGATTTTGGGCGACCGCATCCG
>Ga0070741_10011498_pt1 | contig 16337 bp, 5 predicted proteins | sample Coa_R1_4_FD_66440 | JGI IMG/M metagenome (GOLD analysis project Ga0070741, IMG submission 66440) | Surface soil microbial communities from Centralia Pennsylvania, which are recovering from an underground coalmine fire - Coalmine... | ecosystem: Environmental > Terrestrial > Soil > Unclassified ...
GAAAACTGCCGCCAGGCGTGAATGCGCCGACATGCAGCTCGAGAATGGCGGCGTCACGCCAGGGCCGGCCGCGCCATCCCTGCGCGCGCCAGACGAATTGCTCGTGGTCGATAATCTCGCTCGGGCCGGTGAAGTCCTGCGGCTGAAAGTGCGAGGCCGGATCGGGGACCTCGAGCTCACCGTCAATGCGGTATTTATACCGCGTACCGGCGGGGAGGCACGGCATGGCGCGGCTGAACCAGCCATCAGGACCGGCCTCCATGGCATAGGCGCAGTCGGCAAGCAGCTCGACATTATTGGCGGCCGGCGCCCAGAGGCGAAACGTCACGCCATCGCGGGAAAAGTGAGGGCCGAACGGGGAGTCGGCATTCATGTGCCGCCCGAATAGACCAAAACCGAGTGAGGGGGCGCCTGGGACGTGGTCCCGGCGGCCATGCTGTGACCTGTTTGTCCGAGCGCGGTGTTCAGCACCAAGGTCCAGCTGTCGTAGGGCTGCAAGTTCGGCAGCACAAATTCGATCGCTTCCGCTGCTGCATTGAGAATGATGAAAAGCGCCGCCTTGCCCGGCTCGGCCGGGCCAAGCACATAAGAGAGAAAGCGGCCTTCCGGAAATTGCCAGTCCGCTTCGGTCATGGGCTTGCCCTGGGGCGTCAGCCACATCACGCCGGAGACTCCGCTATCCTGCCATCCGTTCACCCAATGGCGGGACCGTAGCTGCGGAAAGCGCCGCCGCAGCTCGACAAGCTGTGCGATCAGTTGCCTCATGTCTTCGCCTGCATGCGCCAGACCTGACCAATTCACCCAGCCGATCTCGTTATCCTGGCAATACGCATTATTGTTGCCTTGTTGGGAATTTCCGGCTTCGTCGCCCGCCAGCAGCAACGGTACGCCTTGAGCCAACAGCAACGAGGCCAGCAAGTTCCGTCGCAGCCGTCGGCGCAGCTCGACAATATCTTTATCGTCGGTCGGGCCTTCGATTCCGCAATTTGTGCTGTCGTTGTCGTCGGAGCCGTCGCGGTTATCCTCGCCATTCGCCTCGTTATGCTTGTGGCTGTAGCTGACGAGGTCGGCGAGCGTGAAGCCGTCATGCACGGTGACGTGGTTGATGGAGGAGCGTGGGCCGCGCTGATCGTGGTTGAACAAATCGGCCGAGGCCGTCATGCGGCTGCTGACCTCGCCGATAAGATTGCCTTCGCCCTTCCAGTAGCGGCGGAGTGTGCGCCGGAAGCGGTCATTCCATTCCGACCAGCCCGGCGGGAAGGCACCGACCTGGTAGCCTCCGGGGCCCACGTCCCACGGCTCGGCGACGAGTTTGACAGCCGACAAAATGGGGTCCTGCCGGATCGCGGCGAAGAATGGCGCGTTGCGGTCGAAGCCGCTGGGCAGCCGGCCCAATGTCGTCGCCAGATCGAAGCGAAAGCCGTCCACATGACCGACCTCGACCCAGTAGCGCAGCGAATCCATCACCATCTGCAGCACGCGCGGATGGGTAAGATTGAGGGAATTGCCGGTGCCGGTGAAGTCGTCGTAATAGCGCGGCTGGTCCGGTAGCAGACAGTAGTAGGAGAGGTTGTCGATACCGCGGAAACTGAGGGTCGGCCCGAGATGGTTGCCTTCGGCGGTGTGATTGTAGACGACGTCGAGCAACACCTCGATGCCGGCGTCATGCAGTCTAGAAACGGTCGACCGGAAGGCATCGAGGGGATTGCCGTCACCGGCGTAGCGCGGCTCCGGCGCGAAGAAGCCAATTGTATTGTAGCCCCAATAATTTGTCAGTCCTCGCTCGACCAGGTGCCGGTCGTCGAGAAAGGCATGGATCGGCAGCAGCTCGACGGTGGTCACGCCCAGCCGCTTGAGATGCTCGATCACGACCGGCGCCGCGAGTCCACGGAAGGTGCCGCGCCAGCCGCGCGGGACGTCGTCGCGCAATTGGGTCAGCCCCTTTACATGCGCCTCGTACATGATGGTGTCTTCCCAGGGGATCAGCGGCGGCTTGTCTTCGCCCCAGGTGAAGGCTTCGTCGATCACGACGCCCTTGAGCATTCCGCGGCCGTTGTCCCGGCGGTCGAAGGAAAGATCGCCGCGATGTCCGCCTGTGCGATAGGCAAAATGCGCGTCGCTCCAGACGAGCCGTCCGGCCAGCCGCTTGGCATAGGGGTCGAGCAGCAGCTTGTTTGGGTTGAAGCGCAGGCCTTTTTCCGGATCGTAGGGTCCATGGACGCGGTAACCATAAAGCTGACCGGGCGCTACGTCGTTGAGGTAGCCGTGCCAGACGTCTTCAGTGCGTTCCGGCAAGGCAATGCGCTCGAGCTCCCGCCGCCCCTGATTGTCGAACAGGCAAAGCTCCACCTTTTCGGCGTGCGCGGAGAACAGGGCGAAATTTGTGCCGCGCCCATCCCAGGTCGCACCCAGCGGATGCGGCGCGCCGGATGAAAGCCGAGCGTTACCGTTCTGGGACGAGAAAAATTGCAGCAAGCGGCGGAATGGCAAGACTAACCTCGGGAATAAAGCGATCTTCCAGCGTGCTCACAGCGCCTGCATTGCCGACATTGCTGCCGCCGTAGATCGCGGAATCGGTGTTGAGAACTTCCCGCCAGACACCGCGAAAGGGCACTTGAATACGATAGTCGTGATGGACTTGCGGCGTGAAGTTAACGACAACGAGGCAGCGGTCGTGTGGTTCCTGTCCTTTGCGTAGCCAGGCAAAGATGCCGCGGTCGGCGTCGTTCATGACCAGCCATTCGAAACCCGCCGCTTCGCAGTCGAGCTGATGCAGGGCCGGCAACGAGCGATAAAGCCGGTTGAGATCGCGCACGAGCGCCTGCACGCCGGCATGTTTCGGATTTTGCAGCAAATGCCAGTCGAGCGAATGATCGTGGTTCCATTCGCGCTCCTGACCGAATTCGCTGCCCATGAACATCAGCTTTTTGCCGGGGTGTCCGAACATGAAGGCATAATAGGCGCGTAGGTTGGCGAAGCGCTGCCAGTCGTCGCCCGGCATGCGGCCGAGGATCGAGCGCTTGCCGTGCACAACCTCGTCGTGTGACAGCGGCAGAATGAAATTTTCCGAAAAAGCGTAGTGCAGACCGAAAAGGATTTGCCCGTGGTGATAGCGGCGGTAAATGGGATCTTTGCTGATGTAATCCAGGGTGTCGTGCATCCACCCCATATTCCACTTGTATCCGAAGCCAAGACCGCCCCAGTCCACCGGGCGGGAAACCATCGGCCAGGCGGTCGATTCCTCGGCGGCCGTGGTCGCTTGCGGGTGACGCGAGAAGACTTCGGTGTTGAATCGCCGCAGGAATTCGATGGCGTCGAGATTTTCCCGACCGCCATATTTGTTCGGAATCCATTCGCCGGCCGGGCGGCTGTAATCGAGATAAAGCATCGAAGCCACGGCATCGACGCGCAATCCGTCGGCACCGTAGCGATCGAGCCAAAACAACGCATTCGCCAATAAAAAATTGGTGACTTCGGTCCGGCCGTAATTGTAAATGAGCGTTCCCCAGTCGAGATGCCGTCCCTGCATCGGGTTGGCGTGCTCATACAGCGCGGTGCCGTCGAATTGCGCGATTCCGTGGGGATCATCGGGAAAATGACCCGGCACCCAATCGAGCAGAACAGCGAGGCCGGTGCGGTGACACGCATCCACCAGCGCAGCGAAGTCCGCGGGCGTCCCGAAGCGGCTTGTCGGCGCATAAAGTCCTGTCGGCTGATAGCCCCATGACCCGTCGAAAGGATGCTCGGCGACCGGCAGGAATTCGACATGGGTGAAGCCGAGATCGCCAACATAAGCGGGAAGTTGGTCCGCCAATTCGCGGTAGGTCAGCCAGCGCCCGCCTTCCTCCGGGCGGCGGCGCCACGATCCAAGATGAACTTCGTAGATCGAGATTGGCGCGGCCAAAGCGTTGGCATTGGCTGGCGCCGGCTGCGGGCGGATTATCCGGTCGATGTCAACGACGATGGACGCGGTCTTCGGCCGTTGCTCGCTTTCAAAAGCCACCGGATCTGATTTCAACGGGAGCAAATTTCCGCCTGGGGCGACGATCTCGTATTTGTATTTGTCGCCTTCACGCGCGCCGGGAATGAAAATTTCCCAAAAACCGTTGCCGCGGACTCGCATAGCATGGCGTCGGCCGTCCCAGAAGTTGAAATCGCCGACGACGCTGACTCGCTTCGCATTCGGCGCGAAGACGGCGAAGGCAACGCCTTCGACACCGTCCTGAACCATCAGGTGGGCGCCAAGCTTCTCGTAGAGGTGCATATGCGTGCCCTCGCCGAGCAGATAGAGATCGAGGTCGCTGAGCACCGGCAGGAAGCGATACGGATCTTCGAGCTGGACGACGTTATCGCCAAAGCGCGCGCGCAAGCGATAGCGCCGCGATCCGTTCGGTAGCCGTCCGGCAAAAAGGCCGGCGTCATGGATGCGGCGAAGTTCGCTCTCCTGTCCGCTGTCCTCCACAACAGCGACCTCGGCTGCCTCCGGCAAGAAGGCGCGGACCACGGGCACGCCGTCTTCCACGTGCCAGCCGAGATAGTGGAAAGGATCGGAATGCCGCCCCTCGATAATGGCATAAGCTTCGGGCGGCAGCTTGGTCATGAGGCATTGTCCTGAGGCGCGGCAAGAATCCGCAAAGTTCCGGCAAGCGGAACGTGCAGCCATTCCGGGCGGAAACTCAGTTCATATTCGATCTCGTAAAAAGCCTTCTCCAGCATGAAAAAATTCAAAAGTCGTCGTGCCGCCTCCGGGTCCGCCGGCCAAAGCCGTGCGTCGCTCATCGATTCGCGATAAGCCGTTACCACCGCGGTAACTGATCGCGCGCGCCAATCCGCCAAGGCCCGTGCGATCTTGCCTTGATCGTCGGGCGTGACACGGATCGCGCGGTCGAGAGCCGCCGTCGCTGAATAATCCAGCGACCGCAACAGGCCGGCGACGTCGCGGGCGGCAGGCACCTTGCGCCGCCGCTCATCGGAGCCACGCTTCGGTTCGCCTTCGAAATCGATGATTTGAATATCGTCTTTCACCATGAGGATCTGGCCGAGATGGAGATCGCCATGCTGACGGATTTTCATGAAATCAGTATTTCCCTCAATCAGCGCCCGTACCCGCTCGGGAAGCGAGCTGCGGTAAGCAAGCAATGCTTCCACAAGAACAAAGTCGCGCTCACTTAGTTGCGAAGCGCGGCGCTTCAACTCGTCGAATGCCTGCTGGGCGCGCCGAGAAAGAATTTCGGACCAGATTTCCGCATCCTGCGCCGTCATCGGCTCAGGCGCAAATTCGCGAATGTCATCACGGCTGGCGAGCGCCACCTGTAGCTCGGCAACGCGTTGGCCGATGCGATTGAGCCGCTGCACGTAAGAGCCGTGCTCGTCGCTTTCGACGGCCGTCTCGGTGGCAAGGAGCCGCTGCTCGTCGACGAAGCGATCGAGATAGGCGCTGGTCACCGACCAGGCGTCACCCTGATTTTCGATGTAACGGTGGATGACTGCTACGGCGTGGGGCACGCCGTTTTCGATCAGCTCGACGGTGCCGGTCAGCGCAGGCGTGTTGACAAAGCTGGTATGTTCGGTCAGGAAACGGCCCATTTCGATTTCGAGGTTTGGGCCGGGCATCAGGCGCCGAAACAGTTTGACGACGTATTCGCTGCCGACAATTACCGTCGTGTTTGATTGTTCACGATTTGCGGCACGCGTGTTCTCAAGTGCTTCCGCCGTCGGGGCTGCAAACTCGCCGATCGGCCTGAATTTCAACAAGTGCCCGTCTTCTTCGATCGTTCTCCCGCTGCGCACGTGCTCGAGCAACGGCGCGACGAACGATTTGTCGGCGGTGACGTCGAGCAGTATACCCTCGCGAGACCCGCGCCGCACGCGCGCCAGAGCATCGGCGTTTTTTTCGTTGCGGTCGTAACGTTGCCACCGGATCGAAAGCGGCAGCAGATAGGACGACGTGTCGTTCCGTCCTTGCGCCTCAACCAGCACTAACTCGACGCCGTCTTCCCCTTTTTGCAAGGGCATACTGAGAATGATCCTGCTGTGCGCAGGCTTGACGCCGCGTTCCTCGTACCAGCGATGGGAAGCGAGAAATTCCGGCAACACGTCGCGCTCGAGAATTTCTTTGCTGCGGCCTTGCAACAAAGCTTCCCAGGGGCCCGTCACCACTAACGTCTCCGGTTCCGGTGCGAAGCTTAATGAAGCGGCGGGCCGTTCGACCTTCTCGACGAGTTGGAACCAGAAAAAGCCGTAGGGGGCGAGCGTCAGCAAATACGGCAGTTCCCCGATAGGCGGAAAATCCTTGCGCCCCAGCATTTCCACCGGGGTGCGGCCGCGCCAGTGCGAAAGATCTATCTCGGCGGCCTGAGCGGAGCGGGAGAGATTGGCGACGCAGAGGATCGCTTCATTCTGAAATTCACGCACGTAGACCAGTACCGCCCGGTTCTTCGGCCGGATGAAGGACAGCGAGCCGCGGCCGAAAACCTTGCTCGATTTACGCACCGAGATGAGACGCTTGGTCCAGCTCAGAAGCGACGACAGGCTCCGCGACTGCGCCTCGACATTGACCGCTTCATAGCCATAGACCGGATCCATGATCATCGGCGCGTAGAGCCGGGCCGGATCGCAGCGTGAAAAGCCACCATTGCGGTCTGGCGTCCATTGCATCGGCGTGCGCACGCCGTTGCGGTCGCCCAGGTAGATGTTGTCGCCCATGCCGATCTCGTCGCCGTAATAGATGATCGGTGTCCCGGGAAACGACATCAGCAGCGAATTCATGAGCTCGATCTTTCGCCGATCGTTTTCCATCAGCGGCGCCAGCCGCCGGCGGATGCCGAGGTTGAGCCGGGCGCGCGGATCGGTGGCGTAGGTCGACCACAGATAGTCGCGCTCGGCGTCAGTAACCATTTCCAACGTGAGCTCATCATGATTGCGGAGAAACAGCGCCCATTGGCAATTCGCCGGGATGTCGGGCGTTTGCCGCAGAATATCGGTGATCGGGAATCGGTCTTCTTGCGCAATCGCCATGTAAATGCGCGGCATGAGGGGAAAGTGATACGCCATCTGGCATTCATCGCCCTCGCCGAAATACTGCATCACGTCTTCCGGCCATTGATTGGCTTCGGCGAGAAGCAGCTTGCCGGGAGCGTAGGCGTCGAGCTCGGCGCGAATCTTTTTGATGATCGCGTGCGTCTCCGGCAGATTCTCGTTGCTGGTGCCTTCGCGCTCGCAGAGATAAGGAATCGCATCGAGACGGAATCCGTCCACGCCCATATCGAGCCAGCGGCGCATGACCTGGACGATGGCCATCAGCACCCGTGGATTGTCGTAATTCAGGTCGGGCTGGTGCGAAAAAAAGCGATGCCAGTAGTAGGCCTTTGCCTCCGGATCCCAGGCCCAGTTGGATTTTTCCGTGTCGCTGAAAATAACGCGCGTGCCGGCAAATCGCTGGTCGGTGTCGCTCCAGACATACCAGTTGCGCGCGTCGGAATACGGCTTGCTGCGCCGCGCGCGGCGGAACCATGGATGCTGGTCGGAGGTATGATTGATCACAAGCTCAGTGATCACGCGTAAGTTGCGGCGCTTGGCTTCGAGCATGAAGCGGCGGAAATCCGCCCGCGTGCCGAAATCGGGATTGATGCGGCGATAGTCGGCGATGTCGTACCCATCATCGCGCCCGGGCGATGGATAAAAGGGCAGGAGCCACAGCGCGGTCACGCCGAGGTCTTGCAGATAGCCGAGTTTTTCGGTCAGGCCGGCAAAGTCGCCGATGCCGTCATTGTTGCTGTCGGCAAACGCCTTGACATGGAGCTGATAGACGATCGCGTCCTTATACCAGAGCTGATCTCCGGCGAGACTTTGTTCGGCGACGATTTCGGGAGCGACGTTCATGTCTAGCATCAGGAAATACAGCGGAAGAATAATGCAGGATCGCGGTTTGGGTCGATGCGGAGCCGGACACCTCCCCATTGCACGGCATGATATTCGCCAGTGACGAGGTCCTCGATCGCCTTGACCGCACCGCGGGCGCCCGGACGGCCTATTTCCATGTCGCCGAAGTGAAACCAGAATTCCCGCGGCGTGGTATGGCTTAGCGCAATGGCGACCGCTACGGCGTTTCCTTGCGCCGGCGACTCCTTGACGAGGCCGATCACCTCGCCGTCGTCCACCTGAGCGAATCGCAGGTCGCTCGTTTGCTGTAGTGCCGGATTTTCCTTCCGCATCCGGTTGAGCTGGCCGATATAGGCCTTGATGTTGCCCGGCTTGTTCCAGTCGCGCGTTTTTATCTCGTATTTTTCCGAATTCAGATATTCTTCCTTTCCAGGGATGGGCTCGTGCTCGATCAATTCATAGCCGTTGTGAATGCCGTAATTTCCCGACAAGGTTGCCGCCAGCGCCGCGCGCGTCTTGAACATGCGCGGGTCTCCCGATTGCAGGTGGAACGGCAGAATATCGGGCGTGTTGACGAATAGATTCGGGCGAAGATATTCCCGTTCCGGGTAGCGGGTGAGCTCCGAAAAATAGCTCTGCAGTTCGTCCTTGCCGGTGCGCCAGGTAAAGTAGGTATAGGACTGGGTAAAGCCGAGCTTGGCCAGCGCCTTCATGAGTTTCGGACGGGTGAAAGCTTCCGAGAGGAAGATGACCCCCGGGTCGATCGATTGCACTTCGCGGATCAGCCATTCCCAGAAAGGAAACGGCTTGGTGTGCGGGTTGTCGACGCGGAACACGCGCACGCCTTGTTCGCGCCAGAACAGAACGACGTCGCGCAACGCTTCCCATAGCTGTTCGCGATCGGCGCAGTAGAAGTCGGGATTGACTATATCTTCGTATTTCTTGGGTGGATTTTCGGCATATTTGATGGAGCCGTCAGGACGGCGCTGAAACCATTCCGGATGCTGCTTGACCCAGGGATGGTCCGGCGAACATTGAATGGCGAAGTCGAGCGCCACTTCCATCTTGTGCTTGGCGCATTCGGCGACCAGCCGCCGGAAATCTTCGATCGTGCCGAGCTCGGGATGGATGGTGTCATGCCCGCCCGCCTCCGAGCCAATGGCATAGGGACTTCCCGGATCGCCGGGCTCCGCGCGCAGCGAGTTGTTACGCCCCTTGCGGTTGGTGTGGCCGATGGGGTGGATCGGTGTGAGATAGAGGACATCGAAGCCGAGCGCTGCGATTTCCGGCAGGCGAGCGATGCAATCGGCAAAGGTGCCGTGTTTTCCAGGCAGCCGGCTCTGGCTGCGCGGCATCATCTCGTACCAGGCGCCGGCGCGCGCCAAGGGGCGGTCGGCGTAAAGCGGAAATACGTTGCTGCGCGTTACATCCGAATGCTGCACCTTCGAGGCGGCCGCCTTCACATCTTCGGCGAGCAGCGGCTCAGCGTCTTTGCTTTCCTCGCTTTGGCGCCAGGCCTCACGCAGCCGCTCGGAATCCGTGCGGTTACGCGGCGTCAGCGTGCCAATCAGCAGCCGCCCCTCCTGCGCTTCCAGCGAGACGTCAAGGCCGGCCGCGCGCTTCGCAAGAAAATCGTGCCGCCAAGTAGCAAAGACGTCGGTCCAGGCCTCGATGGCGTAGAGATAGCGCCCGGGCTGCGGCGGCGTGAAACTTGCCGTCCAGCGGTCGTTGCCGTCGAGGCGCATCGGCTGCCGGGACCACTTTTCCTCCGTTTCCCGCCGCCACAACAGATCGGCCGCGAGGATCACATGCCCGTCCCGGAAAATGTCGGCCCAGACATCGACCGCTTCGCCGGCGATACGTTTCACCGCAAAACGGCCGCCGTCCACGGCGGGATAGACGTCCTCGATGTAAATGCGCTGACCGGCCAGGGTGCTGACCGAGGAGAGAGGCACGTTTGCCGTCACGTTGGCGACCATGCTTTGGCGACCCCCAACCGCGGAGGGCGCAATTATAAAAAATAACCACAGCCCTCGTTTGGTTCCACGTCATTATATCGCTGCGATTCCGAGCATTTTGCGCTCCTGCCAAGGGCCTGGAAATGCGGTGAACAACTCATCACCCCGGCCTTGGGATGCAACGGCGTCGCTGTGACGTTAATAATCCATCTGCCCAGTCTGGAAATTGGCATCCATGAATCGCATCGAGTCCCGCGCTGCTCAATGGGGTATTCAGACGCAATATCGGGATGCTTTTGGGCAGACCCGTGCCGTCAAAGAGACGACGCTGCGGCGCCTGACGGCGGTGCTGGCAGGCGGGCGAGAGCCGGATGATCGCATCCTGCCGAAGACCATCGTTGTGCGGCGCGGCCGTCCCCCTTCGGTTCACGTGGCAGTGCCGGGCGAGGCGAAGATGCGCTGGCGCATTCTCGGCGGTGACCGGGCTGCCGAAGGCGAATCTTGCGGCTCCGAGCTGTGCCTTCCGGACGATCTGGCGTCCGGTACATACCGCCTCGAACTGAAGGTGACGTGGCCGGCGGGTCGCTCCGAGGAGACGGCGACCCTGTTGGTCGCGCCGGCTTGCGCCTACCAGGGCCCTCCGGCGGCGCCACGGCGTATGTGGGGCGTTGCGGCGCAGCTTTACGGCATCCGCTCGCGGCGCAATTGGGGGCATGGCGACTTCGGCGACCTGGCCCAGTTGATCGATCTTGCCGCCGCCCACGGAGCGGCAGCGGTCGGTCTCAATCCTCTCCATGCGCATTTTGACGACAGCCCGGAGAATGCCAGCCCTTATTCGCCGAACAGCCGCCTCTTTCTCAACGCTCTTTATATAGATGTCGAAGCCATTCCCGAATTTCCGGGCCGGGAAGCGGCGGGATTGCGCGATGCCGTCGAAAACCTGCGGCAAGGCGAGTTGATCGACTATCCTGGCGTCGCGGCCGTGAAGATGCGCGGGCTACGCCTTGCCTACGAAAGATTTTGCCAGAGTGGGAACGCACAGCGGCGTTCGGCCTTCGAGCATTTCCGAAGGCAGAGCTCTTCCGTAACCCGCTTCGCCTGTTTCGAGGTGCTGCGGCGCCGACATGGCAAGCCGTGGTGGGACTGGCCGCCCGAATGGCAGAATCCCGGCGAGGATGCGTTGGCCCGTTTGGCAAGCGAGGAAAGCGAAGAGGTGGGCTTTCGAGAATTCGTGCAATGGAACGCGCACGAGCAATTGGATGCCTGCCGCGCCCGCGCAAAAGCTCTCGGCATGGCCATCGGTCTCTATCTCGACATCGCAGTCGGCGTGCGGCCTGAAGGTTTCGATGCGTGGAGCGGACAAGGCTCGATTGTCGCCGATGCCTATATCGGCGCGCCGCCTGACGCACTCAATACCGAAGGGCAGAATTGGGGGCTGGCCGGAATCAATCCGGTGGCGCTGGAACAGGCGGAATTCGAGCCATACCGCCGCATGCTCGAGGCCTCCATGCGTTACGCGGGCGCCATCCGGCTCGATCACGTCTTGGCGCTAAAGCGGCTTTTCCTTATTCCCAAAGGCCTGCAGGCGACGGAGGGAACCTATGTCAATTTTCCTTTTGCCGCCTTGCTTGCAGTCACCGCCCAGGAGAGCACGCGCCACGGTTGCATTGTCATCGGTGAGGATCTGGGCACGGTGCCGGACAATTTCCGCGAGACGCTGGCTGAATGGGGCCTCTGGTCCTATCAGGTGATGATGTTCGCCCGCGATCGCCACGGTGCCTTCGCCGCGCCGGAGCAGTATCCCGAGAACGCAATCGCGACCTTCACCACCCACGATCTGCCGACATTGGCCGGCTGGTTGCGTCACCACGACCTGGCAGTAAAGCGGCACCTGGGCCTCAACCCGAGCGAAAATGACGAACAGCGGGATCGAGCGCACGCAGCTTTGGCCGCCGCGGTCGGTCCGGCCCCAGACGCTGCCCCCGGCTTACCCGAGGTCGCGCGCTATCTTGCCCGCACGCCATCGCGGCTCGTTATCGTATCTCTTGAAGATGTGCTGAATGTGGCCGACCAACCGAACGTTCCCGGGACTACGATCGAACATCCCAACTGGCGGCGCCGGCTGCCCGACGCGTTGGAAGATCTGAATCGGGACCGGCGACTTGTCGCGCTCGGCGACATCATGGCTGCCGCCGGCAGGTCGACGCGGCGCCTTCAGGAAGCATGACTTAGTTGACGCTCTTGGTTTCGGCACGCACGCCGTAATGGGCGAATTCTTCCGCGATGCTCGGCTTCAGCGCCTTGGCGGCGGCGATATTCGCGCTGCTGCCGGCGGCATCGCCGTTCATCAGCTTGGCCACGCCGCGGCCGAACAGAGCGCCCGGCATCTTGGGATCGAGCTTGAGCGCCGCATCATAATCGAAGATCGCGTCCTTAAGCTGACCCATCTTCAGGTAAATCAGGCCGCGCCGCTCCAGCGCCTTCGGCTCCTTAGAATTGAGGCGCAGCGCCTCATTGCAGTCCTGCAGCGCCGTTTTCAAATCGCCGCTCTGCAGGCGCGCCCCGCAGCGGTTGCTCCAGGCTTCGGCGTTGGCGGGGTGCAGCTTGATCGCCCGATCGAAATCACTGACCGCGCGGTCGATCTGCCCGGCGCCGAGCCGCATCTTGCCAGCATTGAGGACGGCGACGGCTTCGGTGTGGTCGATCTTGATGGCCGGAATGACGTCCTGGATCGGCCGGCCGCCGTCGCGCTTATTCTCAAATACGTCGCCGGGCGCGCTCAGCGCCACGAGGTAGGTCGGCCCAATTTCAATCGCCTGATCGTAATCGGGAAGTGCAACGTCATAGTCGCGCTTGTCGTAGTACTTGACGCCGCGATCGTGGAAGGCCTGCCCGTAATTCGGATTGAGCTTGATCGCCTGGTTCAGGTCGCTCGTCGCGCGCTCGTAATCGCGTCCATCGTAGTAGGCGATGCCCCGGTTGTAATAAGCCAGCGCGTATCCGGGATTGAGCTTGATCGCCCGGTCGAAGTCCTCGATTGCGTGGTTGCGATCGCCTTTGTTGCGGTAGGCGAAGCCGCGGTTGTTATAGGCGACGGCGTAATCGGGTCGAATCTTGATGGCCTGATCGAAATTGGGAATGGCATTATCCGCGTCGCGCTTATCGTCATAGGCAAGACCGCGATTGTTGAATGCGACGGGATTGTTCGGATTGATCTCGATCGAGCGGTCGTAATCCTTGATGGCGCGGTCGTAATCGCGCTTGTCGTAATAGACGTTGCCGCGGTTGAAATAGGCGACGTCGTAATTGGGATTGAGCTGCACTGCCTGATTGAAATCGGCAATGGCGCGGTCGGGATCATCCTTGGTGCGCCAGGCGAAGCCTCGGTTGTTGAAGGCGAAAGCATTTTTCGGGTCGAGCTTGATCGCCTGGTCGAAATCGGCAATGGCGCGGTCGACGTCGCCCCGCAGGCCTTGCGCCAGGCCGCGCTGATAATAGGCGAGGGCGAATTTCGGATTCATCTTGATCGCCTGGTCGAAGTCGGCCAGCGCGCGCGTCATGTCGCCTTTAGCGCGGTACGACAAGCCGCGGTTGGTCAGCGCGAATACGTCTTTTCCGTCGAGGCGCAAGACCTGACTGAAATCGGCGATGGCGCGGTCGTAATCGGCCTTGTTGCGATAGGCGAGGCCGCGGTTGTAGTAGGCGATGAGATAATCGCCGTCGATCTTGGTCGCCTGCGTGAAGTCCTGAATCGCGCGGTCGTAGTCGTGCTTCACGTAATAGGCATTGCCACGGTTGTAGAGCGCCAAGGCGTAACGCGGGTCAAGTTTGATCGCCCGGTCATAGTCCTCGATCGCACGGTCGACGTCACCTTTGTTGCGATAGGCAAAACCGCGGTTGTTGAAGACCAGCGGGCTTTTCGAATCGAATTTCGCGGCTTGGTCGAAATCGGCGATGGCGTGCTCGGCATCGCCCTTGGCGCCGTAAGAGACACCGCGGTCATAATAGGCCTGCGCGTAGTTGGCCCTCGTTCGGATCGCCTGATCGAAGTCGCGGATCGCACGGTCAAAGTCGCGTTTGAATTCGTAGGCGTTGCCCCTCATGTAATAGGCGACGGCGTAATTGCCATCGATGCCGATGGCTTGGTCGAAATCGGCGATGGCATGCGCCAGGTCGCCCTTGGCGCGATAGGACAGGCCGCGGTTGTAGAAGGCGCGCGCATTCTTGCCGTCGAGGCGGACGGCCTGATCGAAATCGGCGATGGCGCGGTCGTGTTGATTCTTCGCCGCATAGGCGATGCCGCGGTCATTGAAGGCCATGGCGAAGGAGGGAACAAGCTTGATCGCTTGGTTGTAATCCGCAATCGCGCGGTCGTAGTCGTGCTTGTTCTCGTAGGCGTTGCCGCGGCTGTGGAAGAACGCCGCATCGCCGGCATCGAGCTTGATCGCCTGATCATAGTCGGCGATGGCCTGGGTGAAATCGCCCTTGTCATAATAAGCATTGGCGCGGTCGTAGAAGGCAACGGCATAGCCGGCGTCGAGCTTGATCGCCTGATCGTAGTCCTGGATGCCGCGATCGATCTGGCCGCTCACGGTATAAGCCAGGCCGCGGTTCACGAAAGCATGCGCGTTCTTCGGGTCGAGCTTGATCGCCTGATCGAATTCCTTGATGGCGCGCTCGGTGTCGCCCTTCGCGGCATAGGCAAAGCCGCGGTCGGCGAATGCCGAAGAGCTCTTGCCATCGAGTTGGATGGCCTGATCGAGATTGCTGATGGCGCGGTCGTAATCATGCTTCGCCGAATAGGCATTCCCGCGCGCGTGGAAGACCAGCGCGATCTTCGGGTCGATTTGCGCCGCCTGATCCAGGTCGGCCACAGCCTTGTTGTAGTCGCGCTTTCCGAGATAGGCGACGCCCCTGTTATAGAAGGCGGTCGCATCCTTGGCGTCGAGCGCGATTGCCTGATCGAAGTCCTGGATCGCGCGCGCGTAGTCCTGCATTTTATAATAGGCGATGCCGCGGTTCTTAAGGGCAACCGGATCCTTCGCGTCAAAGCGAATCGCCTGCTCGTAATTCTGAATGGCGCGGCCATAATCGCCTTTGGCGAAATAGGCGTCGCCGCGGTTGTTGAAGGCGACGGCATAACCCGGATTGATCGCGATGGCCTGGTTGAAGTCGGCAATCGCGTGATCGAGGTCGCCCTTCGCCGCGTAAGAGATGCCGCGATCATTGAAAGCCTGCGCGAAAACCGGATTGATCTTGACCGTTTCCGCCAGTCCCTGCACCGACCTGTCAAATCCGCGCTGGTTGCCGACGCCGGCTCGGCTTGCAGGCGTGTAGTCGGCCAATTTCGTCATATACTCGAAATCGGACAGCGCGCGCTCAAAGTCGAATTTTTTGTAATAGGCAACGCCGCGGTCATGATAGGCGAATGGGTCTTTTGGATTTAACTTGATCGCTTGGTTCAAATCCTCGATGGCCTGGCCGTATTCGCGGCGGTCGTAATAGGCGTCGCCGCGGTTGTAGAAGGCGAGCGCATAGTTCGGGTCGAGCTTGATGGCCTGATTGAAGTCACCGATGGCGTGGTCGGTATCGCCCTTGGCGCGGTAGGCATAGCCCCGGTTGTTGAAGGCCCCGGCATTCGTCGGATCCAGGGCGATGACCTGTTCGAAATCCTTGACCGCGAGATCGAGCTCGCCCTTGAGACCATGGGCTATGCCGCGGTCGTTGAAAGCCTTCACATTCTGAGGATTCAGGCTGACAGCCTGGCCGAAATCCGAGATCGCGTGATCGTAGTCGCGCCGGTCGAAATAAGCGTTGCCGCGGCTGGCATAAGCCAGCGCAAATTTCGGATTGATCTTGATCGCCTGGTCGTAGTCGGCGATGGCAGGATTGATCTCGCCCTTGCCGCGATAGGCGTTCCCGCGGGCATAGAAGGCAATGTCGTAATCGGGTTTGAGCTTGATGGCCTGAGTCAGGTCGCGAATGGCCGCGTCAAAATCGCCCTTGTCGTAGAAGGCATCGCCGCGGTTGTTGAAGGCGACCGCATCGGTGGCATTGAGCTTGATGGCCTGACTATAGTCGGCGATCGCTAGATCGAAGTCGCGCTTCTTGTAATAGGCGTTGCCGCGATTGAAGAAGGCGCGGTCGAAGCCGGCATTCAGCTTGATCGCCTCGTCGAAATCGTGGATCGCGCGCTCGGTCTCGCCTTTGCCGGCATAAGCCAGGCCGCGGTTGTAGAACGCGATGTCGAAGGCCGGATTGGCCTTCACGGCACGGTCGTAATCCTGGATCGCGTGGTCGAGATCGTTCTTGCTGGCATAGGCCATGCCGCGGTTGTTCAGCGCCGCATCATTGTTGGCATTGATCTTGATGGCTTGATCGAAGTCAGCGATGGCGCGGTCCAGATCACCTTTGGCGACATAAGCCATGCCGCGATCGTTGAAGGCTCCGTCGAAGTCCGCGCGGATACGCACGGCCTGATCGTAATCCTCAATGGCG